>Ga0208695_1001764_pt1 | contig 17183 bp, 14 predicted proteins | sample AD_UKC111_MetaG_FD_184449 | JGI IMG/M metagenome (GOLD analysis project Ga0208695, IMG submission 184449) | Active sludge microbial communities of municipal wastewater-treating anaerobic digesters from Hong Kong - AD_UKC111_MetaG (SPAdes)... | ecosystem: Engineered > Bioreactor > Anaerobic >... | reverse complement strand
GCGAGAAGCGCGGGAGGAATGGTGCAATGTCGGAGAAGAGCATCGGGGAATACTGCGAGGACCTGCTGAAGAGGCGGGAGAAGGCGCGTGAGGGCGGCGGCCCGAAGGCGGTGGCGAAGCAGCACGAGAAGGGGAAGCTGACGGCCCGGGAGCGGATCGACCTGCTGCTGGACCCCGGGAGCTTCGTGGAGATCGACGAGTTCGTGGAGCACCGCTGCGAGAACTTCGGGATGGGAGCCACGAAGTACCCCGGGGACGGAGTGGTGACGGGGTACGGGACGGTGGACGGCCGGATCGTGTACGTGTACAGCCAGGACTTCACGGTCATCGGGGGGAGCCTGGGGGAGGCGCACGCGAAGAAGATCTGCAAGGTGATGGACCTGGCGCTGCAGAACGGCTGCCCGGTGGTGGGGCTGAACGACAGCGGCGGGGCGAGGATCCAGGAAGCGGTGGACAGCCTTTCGGGCTACGGCCAGATCTTCTACCGGAACACCGTGGCGTCGGGAGTGGTGCCGCAGATCTCGGTCATCGTGGGTCCCTGCGCGGGAGGAGCGGTGTACAGCCCGGCGCTGACGGACTTCGTGCTGATGACGCAGGGATCGGGGATCATGCACATCACGGGTCCGCAGGTCATCAAGGCGGTGACGGGAGAAGACGTCACGAGCGAGCAGCTGGGCGGAGCCATGACGCACAACGCCATCTCGGGGAACGCGCACTTTTTCGCGAAGGACGAGCAGGAATGCTACGCCCAGGCGAGGAAGCTTTTGAGCTACCTGCCGTCGAACAACCTGGAAGAAGTGCCGGTGAAGGAGACCGCCGACCCCGTGGAACGGGCGGACCTGGGCCTTCGGGACATCGTCCCCACCAACCCGAACAAGGGCTACGACGTGAGGAAGGTGCTGACCCTCGTGGTGGACGACGGGGACTTCTTCGAGGTCCAGCCGCTGTGGGCGAAGAACATCGTCACCGGTTTCGGCCGGATTGGCGGGAAGACCATCGGGATCATCGCCAACCAGGCCATGAACATGGCGGGCTGCCTGGACATCGACGCCTCGGACAAGGCCAGCCGCTTCATCCGGATCTGCGACGCCTACAACATTCCCATCGTGACCTTCGTGGACGTGCCGGGGTACCTTCCGGGGACGGCGCAGGAATACGGCGGGATCATCCGGCACGGGGCGAAGATGCTGTACGCGTACAGCGAAGCCACGGCGCCGAAGATCACGGTGATCCTGAGGAAGGCGTACGGGGGGGCGTACCTGGGCATGTGCAGCAAGGACCTGGGAGCGGACGTGGTCCTGGCGTGGCCGCAGGCGGAGATCGCCGTCATGGGGGCGGAGGGAGCCGCGAACATCATCTTCCGGAAAGAGATCGAAGGATCGGCGGACCCCAACGCCACCCGGAGCCAGAAGATCGAAGAATACCGGGAAGCCTTCGCCAACCCGTACGTGGCGGCATCGAGGGGATTCGTGGACCGGGTTATCCTTCCGGAAGAGACGCGGCTGTGCATCTGGCAGGCGCTGGTCTCGCTGGAAGGGAAACGGGTCGTGCGTCCGAAGCGCAAGCACGGCATCCTGCCGCACTAGGAGAGAACGAAGATGGAAACCCTGTCCAGTCATTTCCAGGGGATCACCGGGGGGATCGTCATGTCCCTCATCGCCTTCTCCATCGTGTTCATCGCCCTTTCGGGGCTGTGCCTCATCATCTACGGGGTGAAATACGTGGCGGCGGCGGCGGACCGTTCGGCAAGGACCAGGAAGGACGAGACGAGCGCGAAGGCGGACGCCCCGAAGGGGACGCCGGTCGTGCAGGCCGTGGCGGCAGCGCCGTCCCGGGCCGCGTCCCCCGGTGAGGACGAGAACCTGCTGGCCGTGATCGGGGCGGTCCTGGCCGCCGCCCTGGGCGGAGGATTTGCGGTGAAGGCCGTGCGTCCCGTCGGCGTGCCCGCGTCGGTTCCTGGGGGCATGTGGAAGGGAAGCGCCCGGATCGAAACGATGGAGGGGCTCTAGGTCCCCCTTTCAACCCGGAAGACGGGAAAAAACGCCCCCGGGGGATTCCCGGAGGGATAGCTTTGACAATCGAGGAGGAAAGAAACCCATGGCCCGGAAGTTTCGCGTAGTCGTCAACGGCAAGAGTTACGAAGTCGAAGTGGAAGACCTGGGAACGGGAGCCGCGGCCCCTGCGCCGGCCCCTGTCCCCGCGGCCGCCCCGGCCCCCGCTCCAGTCGCGGCCCCTGCGCCCGCCCCTGCCCCGGCCCCCGCGGCGGCCCCCGCGCCGGTGGCAGCCGGAGCCGAAGTCGTCGCCGCCCCGATGCCGGGGAAGATCCTGAAGGTCGTGACGACGGTGGGAGCGAAGGTGAACAACGGAGACGTTCTCCTGATCCTGGAAGCCATGAAGATGGAAAACGAGATCATGGCCTCGGTGGGCGGGACGGTGAAGGAAATCCGGACGAAGGAAGGGGACTCGGTGAACACCGGGGACGTCCTTGTCGTGATCGGCTAGGGCCGGCGCGGGGACAGGGAGGACGGAAGAGATGGAACTCTACCTGAAAGCCCTCAAGAGCATCATCGACTTCTCGGGGTTCGCGGGACTGACGACCGGGAACGTGATCATGCTGCTGGTGGGCTTCGTACTGCTGTACCTGGCGATCGGGAAGGGGTTCGAGCCGCTGCTGCTGGTGCCCATCGCCTTCGGCTGCGTGCTGGTGAACCTTCCGCTGTCGGGGATCATGGAGCACGGGGGATTCCTGAAGTACGTGTCGTTCGGGACGGAGCACGAGATCTACCCCGTCATCATCTTCATGGGGATCGGGGCCTTGACGGACTTCGGCCCGCTTTTGGCGAACCCCATCACGTTCCTGCTGGGGGCGGCGGCGCAGCTGGGGGTGTTCATCGCGGTGGTGGGAGCGATGGCGCTGGGCTTCACGATCCAGGAAGCGGCGGCCATCGGGATCATCGGAGGGGCGGACGGCCCGACGGCGATCTACCTGACGATGAAGCTGGCGCCGCACCTTCTGGGAGCGGTGGCGGTGGCGGCGTACAGCTACATGTCGCTGGTGCCGCTGATCCAGCCGCCGATGATCCGCCTGTGCACGACGAAGAAGGACCGGGGGATCAAGATGGCGCAGCTTCGTCCGGTGAACCGGACGGAGCGGATCCTGTTCCCGATCATCGCCACGGTCTCCTGCGGGCTGCTCCTGCCGGCGGCGGTGCCGCTCATCGGGCTTTTGATGTTCGGGAACCTGCTGCGGGAGTGCGGCTGCACGGAGAGGCTGAACCACGCGGCGCAGAACGAGATCCTGAACACGGTGACGATCTTCCTGGGGATCACGGTGGGAGCGACGATGGAAGCGAAGACGTTCCTGACGCCGAACACGCTGAAGATCATCGCGCTGGGGCTGATCGCCTTCGCCACGAGCACCATGGGGGGAGTGCTGTTCGGCCAGGTGATGAAGGTTTTTTCGGGCGGGAAGATCAACCCGATGATCGGTGCGGCCGGGGTGTCTGCGGTGCCGATGGCGGCGCGGGTGGTCCAGAGGGAGGTCCAGAAGGAATACCCCGGGACCTACCTCCTGATGCACGCCATGGGGCCGAACGTGGCAGGGGTTATCGGCACGGCCGTGGCCGCCGGTGCCATGCTCACCCTCCTCACGGCGTAAAGACCGGATTTCCGGAAACGATGGGCTACAATAAAAGCGGAACCCCCCGAGGGGTTCCGCTTTTATCATGCCGAAAAAACGGAGGATCTCCTTGAATGCGCTCGATCCAAACGGACCGGGTCAGGGAACTGGTCCGGCAGCTTTTCCTGAAAGCCCAGACGGAACTGCCCCCCGACGTGCGGGCAGCGCTGCAGCAGGCCCTGAGAAACGAGAAAAGCGAGGCGGGCCGGAGGGTCCTCTTGGAACTCCTGGAAAACGAACGGATCGCCCGGTGTGAAAAAATCCCGCTTTGCCAGGATTGCGGCCTTGGAGTGCTCTTCCTGGAGGTGGGGGAAAGGGTCCGCTTTGAGGGGGCGGGTTTGCTCGAGTCCGTGAACGAAGGCGTCCGACTGGCCGTAAAAGAAGGCTTCCTTCGGGCCATGGTCGTGGCGGACCCGCTGTATCGAAGGGAAAACACCGGTGACAACACGCCTGCGGTCGTTCATCTTGAGAGAGTCCCCGGGGAGACGTTCCGGGCCGTTGCCTTTCCGAAAGGGATGGGAGCGGAGAGCGGGAGCACCTTCACGGTGCTGCGGCCGCTGGACGGCGAAGGGGCCGTCGTCCGCGCCGTCCTGCAAACCGTTGAACGGTTCGGGGCGAATGCTTGCCCGCCCCTCATCGTCGGGGTGGGGATCGGCGGGAATTTCGAAACGGCTTCCCTGCTGGGGAAGAAGTCGCTGTTGCGCCCGCTCGGGAGGAGGAACGCGGATCCCCGTTACGCGCACCTGGAGGAACGACTGCTCGAAGAGGTCAACGGGCTGGGAATCGGTCCGGCCGGATACGGCGGGACCGTGACGGCCCTGGATGTTCACGTCGAATTCGCTCCGACCCACTCTGCGGGACTGCCCGTGGCAGTGAACCTTTGCTGCCACTCTCTCCGACGCGCCGAGGGGACCCTCTAGCGATGAGATCCCTTCAGAAGTTCCCCTTGAGGATCCTGTCCCCGCTGAATTCATCCGCGATTGCCGATTTGACCTGCGGAAGCCCGGTTTTCCTATCCGGATCGGTGCTCCTCGCCCGGGAATCTGCTCTTCGCTGGATGGTCGAGGAAACGCAAAGAGGAAGGGCCATGCCGTTTGACCTGAATGGAATGGTCCTGTTCCATGCGGGGTTTACACCGGCTCCCCCGGGAAGAATCCTCGGTTCAATCGGGCCCACCACGAGCCTGAGGATGGATCCGTGGACGCCCCCTCTCCTCAAGGCCGGTGTGAAGGGGATGATCGGCAAGGGGAAACGCTCGCCGGAGGTGGTCGAGGCCATCCGGGAAGCCGGGGCGGTCTATTTCGGAGCCACGGGCGGAGCGGCGGCCCTCCTGTCACGGTCGGTCCGTTCCCTGTCTTTTTGCCCGGTTTCATCTCTTGGGGCGGAAGCCCCCGCTTTGCTGGAAGTCATCGATCTGCCCCTGATCGTTGCGGTCGACCCGAAGGGGAACGACTTGTTCGAACAAGGACGGAGAAACTTTATTAAAGGTACGGACCAGGTGCAATAAAATCTTTGGTAAATGAAAGCGAGCCTCTTCGGACGATGACCGGATGACCGGAACACCTTGCACGTGCCCGGATTGTATGCTTCAATATCGAAGAAAAATTTCCCATTTTGCAGGGGGTGGAGAGAAAGTGAAGAGAGTTTTGCAGATTCTGGCGGTTTCCTGTATCCTCATGGGCCTGCTGGGCACTTCGGCACTGGCGGCGACAACGTTTCTGAACATCGGGACGGGAAGCACAGGCGGTACCTATTACCCGGTCGGGGCCGCCATGTGCAAGATCTGGAACGACAAGATCCCGGGTCTCAAGGCAAGCGCCCAGTCCACCGGCGGCACGGTGCATAACCTTCAGCTTCTCGCCAACAAGGAAGCCGAGGCGGGCTTCCTGGACGGCCTCTATTACTTCGCCTACCAGGGAAAAGGCAAGTATGAAGGCAATCCCCAGAGCTACCTGCGTGCCCTGGTGCCTCTTTACGCGGAACCGGTCCACATCCTGGTCGCCAAGGGAAGCGGCATCAAATCCTTAAGGGACTTCAAGGGAAAGAGGGTTTCCGTCGGGGCCGTGGCCAGCGGAACCGAGGTGACCGCCCGCGAGCTTCTCAAGATCGCGGGACTGAACCCCGACAAGGACATCAAGCCTGAAAACCTCGGACTGAGCGACACCGCCCAGGCGTTCTCCAACAAGCAGATCGACGCGGCCATCACGGTCGGGGCGGTCGGCATCGCCGGCGTCGTTGAAGCCGCGACCATGGGGGTCGTCGAGTTCATCGGCCTTCCGGAAGGGCAGATCAAGCAGGCCAACGGAAGAATGCCTTACTACGTCCCGTTCACGATCCCGGCGAATACCTACAAGGGCCAGCCGGAACCGATCAAGACGATCGCCAGCTGGAACATCATCGGCGTTCGGCAGGAACTGGACCCGGACCTGGCCTATAAAATGACGAAGGCCCTCTTCGAGAACAAGAAGAACCTCGTGAATGTTTCTGCCAGGATGGAAGGGATGAGCCCGGAGAACGTCAAGGAAATCCTGATCCCGCTTCACATCGGGGCCAAGAAATACTACAAGGAGATCGGCGCCGTCACGATGTAGCCGCAAACCGGGTGAAGGGCGTTTGAAGTCGAAGGGGGCGGGCGGTAAGCCGCACCGCCCCCTTGAGATTGCGAGAGGAGTGAAAGTGAATTGGCACCAGGTGAAACGAACACACGGGCCTCCGTTCTTGACACGGCACCCATGGACGAGGCCGAAGTGCAGAAGCTGGTCGAAAAATACGATGTAGAAAGCCGGTACCGCCGATTGTCGGGAATGCCGGCAAAGATCCTCAAGGCCTGGCTAGTGGCCATGACGGCTTTCCACCTGTACACGGCCTCGATCGGGGTTCTCCCGATTGCCATCATCCGGGCCGTTCACCTGACGTTCGCGATCGTCGCGGTTTTCATCCTCTACCCTGCGACCCAGAAGGGGTCCAAAACATCGGTTCCCTGGTATGACTGGATCCTCGCCGGGCTTTCCTGCGGGGTCATCGGCTACATCGTCGTGATGTTCAACGACATTTCTCGACGGGGTGCCCTGCCCTTGCCCTACGAGATCGTTTTGGGGGCCGCCGCCATCGTCCTGATCCTTGAAGGAGGGCGGCGAATCGTCGGAAACGTCCTGCCGGTGCTGAGCAGCCTTTTCCTTTTGTACTGCTATTTCGGCCGTGTCATGCCGGGGATGTTCATGCACCGGGGGTACAGCCTCAGCCGAATCATCCAGCACATGTACCTGACGCCGGAAGGGATCTTCGGGGTGGCCCTGGGGGTTTCGGCAACGTTCGTGGTGATGTTCATCATCTTCGGCTCCTTCCTGGGACGGAGCGGGGGAGCCCGATTTTTCAACGAGCTGGCCCTTGCCCTTGCCGGCAGTTCCCCCGGAGGGCCCGCAAAGGTCGCCGTCGTTGCTTCGGGGCTTCTCGGGACGATCAACGGCTCCTCGGTGGCAAACGTGGCCACGACGGGAACCTTCACGATCCCGCTCATGAAGCGGGTCGGATACCAGCCCGAGTACGCCGGGGCCGTGGAGGCCTGCGCCTCCACGGGAGGGCAGTTGATGCCGCCCATCATGGGGGCCGGGGCCTTCATCATGAGCGAATTCCTGGGGATCCCCTACCTCAGGATCGCCGCGGCGGCCATTATTCCTGCCCTTCTCTACTATTCGGCCATTTTCGTGAACGTTCACGTCCGGGCAAGGAAGCAGAACCTGAAGGGGCTTTCCAGGGACGAGCTGCCGGTCATCCGCGAGGTTTTGAAGAAGGACGGGCATCTTCTCATCCCGATCGCTGTCGTCATCGCCACCCTGCTCATGAAGTACACCCCCGTGGTCGCTGCCTTTTTCGGCGTGGTCTCGGTCGTCGTGGTCAGCCAGCTTCGACCCCACACCCGGATGGGACTGAAGAACATCCTGGAAGCGATGGAAGAGGGAGCCAGGGGTTCCCTGGGCGTCGCCATGGCCTGCGCCCTGGTTGGATTCGTCGTGGGCACGTCGTCTCTGACTTCCCTTGGATTGACGATCTCCAACAACATCATCGAACTTTCGGGCGGAAAGCTCTTCCCGACATTGATCATGGCGATGGTTGCCTCGCTCGTCCTGGGGATGGGTCTGCCGACGACCGCCAACTACATCGTCTGCAGCACCATCGTGGCTCCGGCTTTGATCGGCATGAACGTCCTGCCGCTCGCTGCGCACATGTTCGTCTTTTATTTCGGGATCATGGCCGACCTGACTCCGCCCGTGTGCCTGGCCGCTTTCACGGGGGCGGGGATTGCCGGGGCACAGCCGGGGAAAACAGGAATCACTGCCACGAAAATTGCACTCGTGGCGTATTTCATCCCCTATTCTTTCATCTATACCCCCATGATCCTTCTTCAGGCGCCGAACCTCGTCCACCTGGTGATCCTGGTCGGCTCCTCCCTTTTGGGCATCGTCAGCCTGGCGGCGAGCCTCGAGGGCTGGTTGTTCAGGGAACTGAAGGCCGTAGAACGGGCCGCTCTTCTCCCCCTTGCCGTTGCGACATTCATGCCCCAGGTGAGCGTCAACCTCGTTTCTGGAGGATTGCTGGCCGTGCTGTTTTTCCTGCTGAAAAAAACGGCCAAGCCCGAGACGGCGCTGGCCGAAAACTGACCCTTCAAAAGAGAAATCGTTTCCGGCGGGTGGCCCCGAAAAGGGCCACCCGCTTCTGTCATCTCCTGAGAAGATTCCCGACGGGGCAGACAGTGCACCAGCTGCGGTGATTCTTCCAGAGTGCCAATGGAACCGCGATCGCCGAGGAAACAAGGCACATCCTGTAGAACACGAAACCCAGCCGGGGTAAGCTGCCGGCATCCCAAGGGCCGAAAAGACCTGCATTCCGAAGCTGGAAAGCGAAAACGAGGGAAAAGATTGCAAGCCCGGCTGCCCAGGTTTTTTTCGACCTCAAAAACGCAGGAATCGGCTTTTTGGGGGAGACTTTCGACATCACGAGATCCAGGAAGCTGCCGCGTGGACAATAAAGACCGCACCACTTCTTTCTTTTTCCGGAAAGAACGACGACTCCCATGACGGCCAGAAGAAAAACCCCCAGGAGGGGGAATGCCCAGCCAGCCAGGATCATCACGATATACAGGGTCAAACTCGCGATTCGGATCATGGTTCAACACCTCCGGCACTAATACTATATGGGGGTATATTAATCGCATCAAAGGTATCTTGTCAAGGGATCTTGAGGCATAATACCCTAGGAAAGGATCCAAACGTGGAAAGGGGATACGGGAATGGACCTGCGCTCCTTTTTCGAGCAGGAAGTCAAGCCGGCGCTTGGCTGCACCGAACCGGGGGCTGTCGCCCTGGCCGCCGCGACTGCTGCCAAAACCCTGGCTCAACCGGTGGAAACGATCCGGTTGCGGCTTTCTGCCAACCTCTTCAAGAACGGCATCTCCGTCGGCATTCCGGGGACCAGGGGCTTGAGGGGAAACCTCCTGGCCGCAGCCCTCGGGGCCCTTTGCGGGGATCCCGAAAAGGGCCTTCTTGTCCTCGAAGACGTGCCGGAAGAAGCGGTGGAAACAGCCCGCAAGATGGTGGAAGAAGGCCTCGTTTCCCAGGAAGTGGTTCCCGATGTGCCGAGTGTTTTCGTGGAAGCCTTCCTTTTCGGAGGGGGGCACAGTGCCTCCGCAGTGATTGCGGGACGCCATGACCGGGTCGTCGAGGTCAAAGCCGACGGGGAAGTGATCCGGCGCCTCCTCGAAGCGGATCGAAACCTTCAGGGGCTTCCGTCTTACATCCAGGAACTCATGGGCAAGGATATGGAGAACCTTTGGGACCTTGCCGGCTCGATTGACAGGGAGATCGAGGATTTCCTTCTGGAGGGGGTCCGGATGAACCGAAAGGTGGCCCAGCAGGGACTGGAATCCCCCTGGGGACTGGGCGTGGGCTATTCCCTTGCGGGAAGCGGGGAAGATCTCCTCTACAGGATCAAGGCGCTTGCCGGCGCGGCGGCGGATGTCCGGATGGACGGCGGCTCCTGGCCGGTCATGAGCAGCGCCGGGAGCGGCAACCACGGGATCACGGCGATCCTCCCCGTGGCGGCGGTGGCCGAGGCCTGGGGGAAAAGCCCCCGGGAACTGGCCGAGGCCCTGGCTCTCAGCCACCTGGTGACGGGGATGATCAAGGCCCACACGGGCAGGCTCACACCCACCTGCGGATGCGTGATCGCCGCGGGAGGGGGTGCCGCGGCCGGGATTGTACGGCTGGGAGGGGGGACTCCGCGACAGGCGGAAACGGCGGTCGCCTCGCTCGTTTCCTCGCTTCTGGGGGTGTTGTGTGACGGCGCAAAAGGTTCCTGTGCCCTGAAGGTTTCAGCGGGGGCCGGGGAAGCGTACCTTTCCGCCCGGATGGCCCTTGAAGGGCGCGGTGTATCGGACCGGCAGGGGGTCATCCTTCCAGGGTTGAAAGAAACGGCCCACGCGGTTGCCGAGATCAGCCGTCACGGCATGGCTGCCGTGGACGCCACGGTCCTTCGGCTTCTGGGGGAAATGGAAGGAGCCGCCCGTTCTTGAGGAGGCAGAAAGCGGCCTGGCTGGGGATCCGGACGTTTGAAACCATTGCCAGGTTCTTGCCCCATTCCGCCGCGGTCCGGCTGGGATCGTGGCTCGGTGTTTTAGCCTGGCTTTTCAGCTGGAAGCGTGTGGATGCGGCCGAGAGACGGTGCGTACGGGTCCTCGGGGTTGGAGTCACCGAGGCCCGCCGCATTGTCCGCGAATCCTACAGGAACCACGGCCGCTGCGCGGCCGAGATCCTCCGCCTGCCGATTCTTGAAGGTGCCCTGGATAACCTTTTTTCCGTCCTCGGGGAGGAGAATCTCCGCAAGGCTTTCGAAAAGGGGAAAGGAGTCATCTTGCTTTCGGCGCACCTGGGAAACTGGGAACTGGCGGCGGCGAAAATCGCCAGGATGGGTTTCCCCGTGGAAGCCATCGGTGCCGAACAGCGCGACCCGCGGATCACCGAGCTGCTGTTCTCGCTTCGGGCTTCCGGGGGAGTGGGAACGATCCGCAAGGGGCTCGAACTGAAAGGGGCCCTCCGCTGCCTGCAGGCCGGGAAAATCCTTGCCGTTCTCCTGGACCAGGACGCGAAGCACAAGGGCGTCGTTGTCCCTTTCCTGGGACGTCCCGCCAGTACTCCGTACGGTCCGGTCAAAATGTGCTGGAAACTGGGAGCCCCCATCGTCCCGGTTTTTCCCATCCGGAAGAACGATGGAATCCATTTTGACCTGGTCTTTCTTCCCGCCCTCGACCTGCCCCCGGAGGAAGGCGGCGAGGGATCGCTCGTGAACGCCGTGAGCCTTTGCAACGAAGTGCTGGGGGAGTGGATCGCCCGATTCCCGGAGCAATGGATGTGGCTTTACCCACGCTGGGCCAGCACGGTGGGGGATTGAGACGATGGAGATCCTGCTTGCCCTCGATCCTGGGAAAGACAAGTTCGGCTGGGCCTTCGTCACGCCCGGCGGGGACCTGCTGGCCAGCGGGATCATCCCGCGCCCGCACCTGGAGGAATTGCTGGATGGGCTCCTCGCCGGGGATTTGGGGCAATTGTCCGGGACGATCCGTGAACGACGGGGAAGCGGGGAAAAGCTGCCGCCTCCTGGAAAGATCCTTCTCGGGAGCGGAACGGCCCGAAGCCTCCTGGAGGAGGCCCTCACCGCCCGGGGGCGGAACTTCACCCTCGTTGACGAGGCTTACACCACGCTGGAGGCGAGGCCGCTTTTCTGGAAGCTTCACCCGCCGGGTTTTTTCGCGGGGTGGATCCCCCAAAGCCTGCGGGTGCCGCCAAGGCCCATCGACGATCTTGCCGCGTGGGCCCTGGCTCTCCGGTTCCTTCGTGATGCAACGGAAAAGCCTGCCGGGAAAGGATGAGTGTACCCAGGACTATTTCCCGGCAAACTTATTCAGCGTTGCCCTTGCCAGCGCTTCGAGACTGGAAACCGTCATCGATTCCGGCAGGCCCGCGGCCCGGTATGCAAGAGGGGTTTCCGTGCAGGCCGTGATCAGCGGAAGCGCGGCCTGGCGCCACAACCGTTCCGCAAGAGGCCTGAAGCGCCCTGCGGCCTCTGAAATCCGGTTGGCCTTGACCAGCCGGATGATTTCGGTCACCTCGTCCTGCTCTAGAGCCGAGGGCAGGCGAAGAACATACCCTTTGAGACGCGCTCTCTCCTGGTACAGGCCGCTGGCAAGGGTTCCCTCGGTCGCAATGAGCCATCCCCCGTGCGGGCTTTTTTCGATGGCTTCCCGGAGCGTTGCCTCGACGATGTGGACGAGAGGAACGGGGAGTTCCCCGGCGAAACGGTCAATGAAAGCGTGGGCCGTGTTGCAGGGGACGGCGAGAAGATCCGCTCCCCAAAAGACCAGTTTGAAAAGGTCCTCGCGGATCCTTTCCGTGGGATCCTCTCCGCGGCCCAACAAAGCCGCGGTCCGGTCCGGAATTTGCGGGTCGGAAAGAAGGATCACCGGGGGGTGCTCCTGATCCGACCCGGCCGGGCTCAGCCTAGTCAACAGCGACAGGAACTCCGCCCCTGCGGCTGGCCCCATCCCTCCCAGGACTCCGATCAGCTTAAAGGGAGCGTTCAACGTCGCGCAACTCCCCTTCCGTTTTTGCGACCACGGCAGCGACACAGCTGTCCCCGGTCACGTTGATGGCCGTTCTTGCCATATCCAGGACCGCATCGATGCCAGCCACGAGGGCGACTCCCTCCACCGGCAGTCCCACCGCCGTCAGGACGAGCGTCAGCATGATCAGGCCCGCCCCCGGCACCCCGGCGGTTCCGATCGAGGCCAGGGTTGCGGTCAGGATGATGCTGGCCTGGGCTCCCATGGAGAGGGGGATTCCATACGCCTGGGCGATGAAGAGAGCGCAGACTCCCTGGTAGAGGGCCGTGCCGTCCATGTTGATCGTCGCTCCCAGGGGCAGGACAAAGGAAGCAATTCCCTCGGAAACCCCGAGGTTTTCCTGGGCAACGCGCATGGTCACCGGCAGGGTTGCCGAGCTCGAGCGGGTGACGAACGCGGTCAGCGTCGATTCTCTGACACCCGAGAAGTACCAGAGGGGCGATTTTTTGACCACGAGCATGATGAGTCCCGAGTAAACCAGAAGCGCGTGGAGGAAGCATCCCAGGTAGACGGCCAGGATGACCTTGGCGAACGGGGCAAGGACGGATAGCCCGTACTTGGCCACCGTCGTCGCGATGAGGGCGAAGACGCCGTAGGGGGCAAAGGCCATCACGATCCCGGTCAGCTTGTACATGGCTTCGGCCACGGAGTCCATGAGGGCGATGACGGGTTTCCCCTTTTCTCCCGCGAGAACGGCGGAAACCCCGAAGAACAGCGCGAAGACGATGATCTGAAGCATGTTCGCCTCGGTGAGTGATTTCGCGATGTTGTCCGGGAAGATCCCCAGGAGGACGTCGACGATCGAAGGCGGAACCGGGGCTTTGAAACCCGAGGTGTCGACCGAAAGGGCCATGCCGCTCCCGGGCTGAAGGATGTTCCCCAGCACGAGGCCGATCACGATGGCAACGGCGGTCGTGACGAGGTAAAGGGCGATCGTCTTCGCGCCGATGCGCCCCAGCTTCCGGGGATCGCCCAGGGAGGCCGTGCCGACGACCAGGCTGGAAAAGACCAGGGGAACGATGAGCATCTTCAGCAGGGTGATGAAGATCTTGCCGATGGGGGCCAGGACCTGGGCCTTGTCTTTGAGGACCGCTCCCGCGACGATGCCGAGGGCGAAACCGATGGCGATTTTCCAGATCAAGGGCATCCTCTTCCTGCTTTCCGTCATTTTCTACTCCCCTTTCCTTGTAAAATGAATAATTAACTGTTTCTCTACCATTATACACGATAAACTGCACCCGGCATGGAGTAAGATAGCAACGATTTTCCTGTTTCACCAAGGCTGCCTGTCCTGGAGGGGTGTCCGTGAAACGAACATTCGTCTTTTTCCTGTTCCTCGCTTTTTCGGTTTCCCTGCCCCTTGCGCCTGCCGCCGCATCGAGCGGCGCCATCCCGGAAACGGGCGCGGTCGTCCTGGCTCTTTCCGGCGGAGGGATGAAAGGGCTTGCCCACATCGGCGTTTTGGACGTCCTCCGTAAGTCCGGCATTCCTGTAGCCGGGATCGTGGGGACGAGCATGGGATCGATCATCGGCGGACTCTCTGCGTGCGGGTACGCTCCCGAGGAGATCGAGGAAATCGTTCGGGGACTGGATCTGTCTGCCCTGTTCGGGGACAATGCCCAGCCTTCCCTCCTGCCGAGGGGGGAAGAGGGTGTCCCAGGGGGCCAGCCCCTGATCCGGCTTGAATTCGGAAGAGACCGGCGGCTGGCGGGCCCGCTTGGCGGACTGAGGGGAATCCGTGTGTTCAATACGCTCTCGAGGCTGACCTCCCGGGTTCAAAACAGCAATTTCCTCGAGCTTCCCATCCCGTTTGCAGCGGTTGCCACGGACCTTGAAACGGGAGCGATGGTCGTCCTGAAACAGGGAAGCCTGGCCGGGGCCATGCGGGCATCGATGGCCATCCCGGGGGTCTTCGACCCCTGGCCCTATGAAGGGCGCCTGCTGGTGGACGGGGGCCTCGTCGCCAATGTCCCGGTTTCGGCGGCCCGTGCGCTGTTTCCCGGGTATCCCGTTGTGGCGGTGGACGTTTCGGGCAGCTTGAAAAGCCGGGAGGAAATCCGCTCGGTCGTGGATGTGATCGACCAGATGACGACCTTCATGACCCGGCAGAACGTGGAGAGGGAGCTGGCCGGTGCCAACCTCGTGATCCGGCCTGATACCCGGGGGATTTCGCTCCTATCGGTGGCTTCGGTTTCCGGGGTCGTTGACCGGGGGAGGGAGGAAGCCAGGAAAGCCCTGCCCGAGCTGGCTGCCCTGTGCGAGAAATCCGCCCCGGTGAAAAGGGCTCGATCGGAATCCTCGATCGTGACCTCCGTCGAGGCCTACGGGATTTCCGACCGGAGAAAACAGAACCTGCTGGCAGGGACGGAGCATTGGGTTGGGGCACCTCCCGATCCGGAAGCCATCCGGGAAACGGCGGAGCGTCTCCGGCAGGAAGGCGATTTTTCCACCGTGGATGTTTCCCTGGAGGAAAGAAAATCGGGGACGGCGGTCGTTTTCAACATCCAGAAAAAGGCCCCCTACGAGGTTGAAATCGGGGGTTACACGACGAACATCTCGCCGGCAGAAAGGGCGGTGACCCTGCAGGCTGTCCGGAGGGACCTCGCCTCCGACGGAGACCTCCTCTGGGTCGGCCTCAACCTTGCCGAGGACTGGGGGGGGTCGGCCCGGTATTTGACCCCCTCCAGGGAAAACGCCCGCTGGGAGGCGATTGTATCCGCAAGGCACCGGCAGCTGACCCCGGCCAATGCCCCGGACGCGGATTGGGAACGCTACGCCCTGACCGTGTACCGCACCCGCGGTTACGGCCGCTGGCAGGTCGGCTGGGGCGGAACCCTCGAGGTCCTGGAATGCCCGGAAGGGCTGAAGGACGGTTTTGCTTCCGGCCCCGCCTTCTATGCCGCCTACGAGGGACTGGACGATCCCCTGGACCCGACGGAGGGGATCCGGTGGTGGGTTCGGGCGTGGTGGCGTGACGGAGAGTCCCTGCTCCTGAGGACGGAAGGACTCCTGGCGCATTCATTTTCCCCCCGCTGGCGCCTTCTTCTGTCCGGGGGACTGGAGGCCGGGGACGCGTCGAACCCCGCAACGGCCGCCTGGCTTGGGGGGAGCGATGACCTCGTGGGCTACGGGGACAGGCCCTTCCTGTCCGAGAGGGTCGCATGGGCCAAGTTGGTTTTCCGGCGAGTCCTCGAGCGCAGCTGGTGGGGATCCATGAACGTCGACCTCTTCGCTGCGGCAGGCAATACGTACGATTCGGGGTGGTCCAGCCAGGAAAGCCTCTGGGAAGCGGGCGTATCCCTTTCTTTCCCGAACAATTTCCTGGGAGGGAGCCTGTTCCTCCTGTACAACGATGAAAGCGAACTCCGGTGGGGGTTATCCCTGGGCCGCCCCATGCCTGTGAGGGACCCGCTTCCCTGAGGATCGGGAGCGGCCTTGCCGTTATCCCTGTGTAGAGGCTACAATGTCACTCGTTCAGTCGGACGGAGAACGAGGATTGGAGGGGGTTTCATGGCACGGAACATCACGCCGAAGGAAAAAGACTATTCGCAGTGGTACCTGGATGTGATCAAAGCGGCTGAACTGGCCGACTATGCGCCCGTGAGGGGATGCATGGTGATCCGGCCTGACGGGTACGCCGTCTGGGAATCGATCATGTCGGAGATGGATCGGCGCTTCAAGGAAACCGGCCACGTGAACGCCTACTTTCCCCTACTGATCCCGAACTCATTCCTCGAAAAGGAAAAAGAGCACGTGGAGGGGTTCGCTCCGGAATGCGCCGTCGTCACGCATGCCGGGGGAGAGGAGCTCGAGGAGCCCCTGGTGGTCCGGCCGACCTCCGAAACGGTCATCGGCTACATGTACAGCAAGTGGGTGCAATCCTGGCGGGACTTGCCGCTTCTCATCAACCAGTGGTGCAACGTCATGCGGTGGGAAATGCGGCCCCGACTTTTCCTCAGGACCTCGGAGTTCCTCTGGCAGGAAGGCCATACCGCCCATGCCACCCGGGAGGAAGCCATGGAAGAGACCCTGAAGATGCTCGAGGTCTACCGGGGCTTCATGGAAGAAATCCTGGCCCTGCCGGTGATCGCCGGGGAGAAATCCGAGGGGGAGAGATTCCCCGGCGCGGACAACACCTACACCTGCGAGGCCATGATGAGCGACCGGAAAGCGTTGCAGGCAGGAACCAGCCATTTCCTTGGACAGAATTTCGCCCGGGCCTTCGAAATCCGCTTCCAGAACCGGGCAGGGGAACTCGAACATGCCTGGACGACAAGCTGGGGGACCTCGACCCGAATGATCGGGGCCGTGATCATGGCCCATTCCGATAACGACGGGCTGATCCTCCCGCCCCGGCTGGCTCCCGTCAAGGCGGTCATCCTGCCGATTTCGACGGATGAGGAAAAACTCCGGGAGGTCATTTTTCCGAAAGCCAGGGAAATTGCCTCGATACTCAACAAGGTTCTCGGTCCGATGGCGGTCCGGGTCGACACCGATTTCCACCTGCGGCCCGCAGACCGTTTCTTCCGGCATCTCCAGAAAGGGGTCCCCCTGCGGCTCGAACTGGGAGAACGCGAAATGGAGGCGGGAAGGGTCCGGGCTGTCCGGCGAGACACGGCAGAGCGGTCCGATATCGCTTGGGAGGCAGTGCCGACGGAAGTGCCGCATCTCCTCGAAACGATCCAGAAGGCCCTTTTTGACCGGGCCCTGGCTTTCCGCGAAGCCAACACCCGCCATGCATCCTCTTTCGAGGAGATGAAAACCCTGCTCGAGAACGAGGGAGGGTTCGTGACGGCCTTTTTTGCGGGCGACCGTTCCGACGAGAAGGCGATC
>Ga0208695_1001763_pt1 | contig 17189 bp, 12 predicted proteins | sample AD_UKC111_MetaG_FD_184449 | JGI IMG/M metagenome (GOLD analysis project Ga0208695, IMG submission 184449) | Active sludge microbial communities of municipal wastewater-treating anaerobic digesters from Hong Kong - AD_UKC111_MetaG (SPAdes)... | ecosystem: Engineered > Bioreactor > Anaerobic >... | reverse complement strand
GCTACCTTATAAAGGTATCTCTCGCCATTTTCATCTGGTTCAACATTATTTAATTACTAATATAATACAATGCATAGTAAATATTTACAACCCATTGATATTTATTTAACTTTACGAGAGGGTTATCCCAGAAATTCAGGGTTTGTTACATGGTCCGATCTCACGGCTTTTTGCTCAATGGTGAAATTTATTGTACTGTTGCGCTCATCCAAGGTACAGGGAAATTTTGCACCGCATTGTTCACACTGCAGATATTCATGACTTTTCACAAGCTCTCTGTTGTCGAATAAAAAAGGCAGTGCTTCGGAATTTTTGTTTTCAAGGTTATAGCTGTATAAATAGGTGGCTTCACGTTTTGCGGTAAAATGGCTGCCTTTGCATTTTGTGCATATAAGAGACTCTTTTAATTCCAATATCATCTTCCTTTCGTAAAGATTATGGCAACAGTATTATAGTATTTAATATTTTATAAAATATGCTTATACTTATAATTAAAACTTAAACAACAAGGAGGCATACATAATGAAAAAAATAACCGTATTCGGCAGCAGGCATTGACCGGATTGTCAGCCTTTGAAAGAGTTTCTTTCAAATAATGGGATTATCTACGAATATATTGATATAACGGACAATATGAGGAACCTGAAAATCTATCTCAAGCTGCGAGATACAAGGCCTGAGTTTGAAGAAATCAAGAGAATCGGCAGAGTAGGAATACCCTTTATAATGCTTGACAATGGGGAGAAGCTCATATTTGATCAGCCGGAATTGGATGAATTGAAATAACGAATTAATTTTTACATACATGCAGAAAATATCTGTATGAAAAAAAGATTTGTTATATATGGACTGGCAGGATGGATAGCGGAGACAGTATTTACGGGATTAGGATCCCTGTTCAAGGGCGATTTGACAATGCATACATGGACTTATATATGGATGTTTCCGATATATGGGCTTATGATACTTTTAGAGCCTGTCCATGATAATATAAGAAACGCTCCGGTTGTGATAAGAGGGGGTGTGTATACTATAATCATTTTTGGAATAGAATACACAACCGGATGGATTCTCAGAGAGATTATAGGAAAGTGTCCATGGGATTACAGTGCATGGCCATATTCTATCGACGGGATAATCACATTATCCTTTATCCCGGTTTGGTTTTTTGGAGGGCTCATATTTGAAAAGCTTCACGACTACCTGATACGCCGCAAAATTCTGATGTAGCGGATTACCAGGCGGCAATTGCGCCGTCTGCCCTTGGTTCGGTACCTCCGGCCATAATGCCTCTATCATCCCGCCATATGATCTGTCCTCTTCCGAAGCTCCTGGGATCAGGATTGATCTTTATATTATGCCCTTTGCTTATAAGGCCCTGTACAGCATCAAAGGGAAAACCTTCTTCCACTTCAATATCCTTTTCAGCAATCCACTGCCATCTGGGTGAATCCAGGCAATCCTGGGGATTCATATGGAAGTCTATAGTATTCATAATCACCTGGACATGGCCTTGAGGCTGCATAAATGCACCCATTACTCCGAAAGGACCGATGGCCCCGCCTTCCCTGGTAAGAAATCCGGGAATTATGGTATGATAAGGCTTCTTTCCCGGGGCTATACAGTTTTCATGGGATGGATCAGTTGAGAAATTGCAGCCTCTGTTATGAAGGCTTATACCTGTCCCAGGGATGACAATGCCCGAGCCAAAGCCCATATAGTTGCTTTGGATATACGATACCATATTGCCTTCTCCGTCGGCTGCCGCCAGGTATACCGTGCCCCCTCCGGGAGGCCTGCCCGGCGTTGGTATTAGCGCTTTGTTGCCGATACACTTCCTTCTTTCAGCAGCATAATTATCAGAGAGCAGTTCCTCAGGGGATACCTTCATGCTCCTGCGATCCGCTATATACCTTATTCCGTCGGCAAATGCAAGCTTCATAGCTTCCAGTTGACGATGATATGTATCGATGGAATCCTTTCGGTCAAAATCAAATTCCTTTAGTATATTTAAAGCCATTAAGGCTACTATTCCATGGCCGTTTGGGGGGATCTCCCATACGTCATACCCGCGATAGTTAATACTTATGGGCTCGACCCATTCCGGTTCAAAAGACTCAAGATCCTTCAAGGACAGATATCCCCCGGTTCTTCCGGCAAATTCAGAAATTTTTTCTGCCAAGGCTCCCCGATAGAAGCTTTCTGCATATGTTTCACCTATCTCCTGAAGGGTTTTTCCATGGGCGGGAGAACTCCACAGTTCCCCTGCCTTTGGTGCTCTGCCTGATGGGGCAAAGGTATCGAACCAGTGCCGGAATAATTCATCCTTCAGGGCTATTTTATAGGTTCTGTATGAGCTTTCCCAGGATTTTGCGACAGTAGGGGCGACAGGATGCCCTTCATATGCATAAGTAACTGCAGGAGATAGGGCTTCTGAAAGAGAAAGCCGGCCAAAACGTTTTGACAGCGCTGACCATGCGGAGGGTATACCGGGAACGGTGACAGGCATCCAGCCATGCTTGGGAATGCCGTGGTTTTGGACTCTTTCGATTATTTCAGCAGGAATAGAAGTCGGTGCAGGCCCGCTGGCATTCAGCCCATGGAGTTTTCCTTCTGACCATACAAGGGCAAAGGCATCTCCCCCGATACCGTTGGAGGTGGGCTCCACTACAGTAAGGCAGGCAGCTGCAGCAACTGCGGCATCAATGGAATTGCCTCCTTTTTTGAGTATTTCCAGGCCGGCTTGTGCTGCCAGGGGATGTGAGGTGGCGACCATGCCTTTTGCTGCATATATAATATTTCTTCTTGAAGGGTAATTATATTTATGGGCATCAAACTGCATTTCCATTCCTCCCTTTGAATGCTAAATAAATTATAAATCAGCCTATGCTTAAAAGCAAATTCATATCCGCAGTTTCTTCCTCAAGTTATACAATAGTAATACCCGGGAAATTATATTATAATATTAAAGGACGAGACCAATCAGCATGGGAATAAACAGTCCTGTGAAGGAGGGAATAATAATTGACAGTATTGGTAACGGGAGGCGCAGGCTATATCGGTTCCCACTGTGTCTGCAGCCTTATTGACAGAAAAGAAGAAGTTGTTGTTGCAGATAACCTGCAAACAGGCCACGAGGATGCTGTGCATGGGGAAGCAAGATTTTACAAAGGGGATATCCGGGATGGGAAATTTCTCGATAAGATATTTAATGAGAATGACATTGATACGGTAATCCATTTTGCTGCCGATTCCCTGGTTGGCGTGAGCATGAAAGAGCCTCTTTCTTACTTTGACAATAATGTATATGGAACAGAAGTATTGCTTTCAGCAATGAACAGGCATAATGTGGGCAGAATAGTATTTTCATCCTCTGCAGCTACCTACGGCGAGCCGGAGAGCATTCCTGTTCTGGAGACGGACAGGACTGAGCCCACTAATGCCTATGGGGAAACCAAGCTTGTAATGGAAAAAATGATGAAGTGGGTGGATATTGCCCATGGCATAAAGTATATAGCCCTCAGGTACTTTAACGTAGCCGGAGCCCATGAAAGCGGAAGAATCGGCGAGGATCACTGCCCTGAGACACATCTGATTCCGCTGATACTTCAGGTCCCCCTTGGGAAGCGGGAAAGCATCTCAATATTCGGTGATGATTATGATACTTATGACGGTACCTGTATAAGGGATTATATACATGTTACGGATCTGACAAATGCGCATATCATGGCTCTTGACCGCTTGAGAGAAGGAACTGCAAGCACTGTTTATAACCTCGGAAATGGTGAAGGCTTCTCAGTTAAGGAAATTGTCGAGGCAGCAAGAAGAGTGACGAATCACCCGATACCGGCAGTAATATGCCCCAGAAGGGCAGGAGACCCTTCCACTCTTATAGCCTCCGCAAAAAAGGCCAGGGAAGAATTGGGATGGCACCCTAGGTACAATAGCATCGATGATATTATAGCGACTGCCTGGAAGTGGCATAAGAATAATCCGGAGGGATTTAAGGGAAAGTGAGCTGCGGAAAGGGCTTACCTAATACAGGGGAAGGTGCTTTGAATGTACTGTGTTGAGAATACCATGAGGATAGAAGATCATGATGTAGCTCTGATAACTCTAAATAATAAGAATGATATCAAGTTGAAGCTCATGAGCTTTGGGGCTTTAATCGTTGAGCTTATAGCTCCCGACAGGGAAGGAAAGCTTGAAAACATTGTACTTACTTATGAGAATATTGAGGAATACATCAAAAACACCCCTTACTTTGGGGCAACAGTGGGAAGAACCGCAGGGCGGATCGGAAGAGGCAGGTTCGTATTGGACGGCAGAAGGTATGAATTAAATAAAAATGCAGGCAGCAATCACATTCACGGTGGATATGGGGGATTCAGCTTTAAGAATTGGAATTATAACATAAAAGAAGAGAAAAACAAAGCAAGCGTTGAATTCACATACTTCAGCAAGGATATGGAAGAGGGGTACCCGGGAAATCTCAAGGTTAAGGTCATGTACACCCTTACTGATGGTAATGAACTGATTATTGAATATAAGGCAGATTCAGACAGGAATACGCTGTGCAATCTTACCAATCACACTTATTTCAACCTATCCGGGAACTACAAGAGAAAAGTGACGGAGCAATATCTGAAAATATTATCGGACAGCTTCCTGGAGTTAGACAACAATCTGGTTCCTACCGGAAAACTATTGGCTGTGAATAATACTCCTATGGATTTTTACTGCCAAAAGTTGATTGGAAGGGATATTGAAAGTGATTATGAACCGTTGAAGCAAGCCGGAGGATATGACCATCCATGGCTGCTTTCCGGCAGGGAAGCACAGGTGGAGCTGTATGATGAGCCTAGCGGAAGAAAAATGACAATAAGCACTACATATCCCTGTGTAGTTGTATATACCTATAACTTTCCCGGTAATGAAAGACTTAAGTACGGAATAGTGGGAAGCAAATATGACGGAATATGCTTTGAGACCCAGTATGAGCCGGACGGAATAAATCATGAAGGCTTGAATTCGGCGGAGCTTACTGCCGGCAGCACTTATAATGAAAGGACAGTCTTTAAGCTGGAGGTGCTATAGCATTTCTAAGATGCCGGTATGGACATACCTTTTATTTTACGATAGACTAAGTATATTGAGCATTGCAGGCTGAAACAAGCCGGATTGGAGGGACGCTGTCCTAATGAAAGAAATTATAAAACGTATGGCAAAATTGTTCTGGGGATTGTTTTTGTATTCCATTGGGATTGTAATGACAATCAATGCCAATCTGGGCTTGGCACCTTGGGAGATATTTCATCAGGGGCTATCAATAAAAATCGGAATTACAATGGGTCAGGCAAGCATATATGTCGGGATGGTCCTTGTAGTACTTGACAGTCTGTTTGGAGAAAGGCTCGGATGGGGAACGCTGTTCAATATGGTATTTATTGGATTGTTCATGGATATACTAATGCTGAATCACCTGATTCCGGTATTTCAATCAGTAATACTAAGATTTGCAATGATGCTTCTGGGCATGTTCGTTATCGGAATAGCCAGTTATTATTATATAAGCGCCGGATTTGGCTCCGGCCCAAGGGATGGCCTGATGGTGGCGCTGACAAAAAAGACCGGCAAGTCCGTCAGGTTCATAAGAAACAGCATCGAAATAAGCGTGTTGGCTGCAGGATATATCCTTGGAGGTTCTGTGGGAATAGGAACTGCAATTATGGCAATTACAGCCGGATATTTTGTTCAGTTCTCCTTCAAGCTTTTCAAATATAACCTGAAGGAGACTAAGCACAGATTCATTGATGAGGATATAAAATACTTGTACGACAGGGTTTGCAGCAAAAAGGAAGACAAAAAAGCAGAAGACCAATAGTTATACTGTCAAAAAGGAGAATCGGAATGTCTTTGAAGAGCTTTCTCAAACTGGTTGAAATACAGACAAAAGTTGCCAGCGTAATACCCTTTGCATTGGGAACTTTATATTCAGTTTATCACTTTGGAGTCTTTAATCCCAAAAACTTCATAATAATGTTCATATCATTATTATCCTTTGATATGGTGACTACAGCAATTAACAATTACTATGATTACAAGAGGGCGAACAAGACCCAGGGCTTTAATTACGAAAGCCATAATGCCATAGTAAAATACAACCTGAAAGAATCAACCGTAAAAATTACAATAACTGCTTTGCTGGCTGTCGCATCTGTATTCGGCTTTATGCTTTTTCTTAATACCTCTCCCGTTATTCTGCTGCTGGGGGTTTTGTCCTTTGCAGTAGGAATTCTATATTCCTTTGGACCGATTCCGATTTCCTGGACACCTTTTGGAGAGGTGTTTTCCGGGTTGTTCATGGGGTTTGTAATTACTTTCATATCAATATATGTACATGTATATGACACGGGTATTGCAGGCCTGACATATTCCGGCAGCATGGTGGGAATAAGCTTCAACCTGACTGAAGTGATATATATATTTCTTCTGTCATTACCCGCAGTAAATGGCATTGCCAATATCATGCTGGCAAACAACATATGCGATATTGAAGACGATATCGAGAACAGACGCTATACTTTGCCCATATACATAGGAAAGGAAAAGGCTTTATGGGTATTTAAAGCCTTATACTACATCAGCTATGCAGATTTGCTGTTGCTGCTTGTTCTGGGAGTTACCCCTGCGGCAATAGTCATTACGCTTTTTACAATTTTTCCTGTAAGCAGAAATATAAAAAGTTTTTATGAAAAGCAGACCAAGAAGGACACCTTTATATTGTCCGTTAAGAACTTTCTGATTATAAATGTGGTGCAAGTGCTGGCAATAGGAGCCACCATAATTATTGAAGGACTTATGCAGTAACAAGGGCTTTTGCACAATAGAGAATGCGACGTATCTGAAGTTTGTAGTCATCCTGCAGAGCGCTAGCCTTGTATAACAGCGAGCACTTATTGGCTTTGGGTAACATACAAGTTCGATATTCAGTAAAATCCGTGGGATTTACGTGAGGTAAATCCAGCACATACCAACATGTGGGCTTTGCCCACGAATAGATGTAGTCTTTTGTCAAGCAAAAGGCCTTGAGGTTGGGTTTATGTGCGTCAGGATTTTACAAGTATCAAGCTCTGACTCTGTCCAAAGCTAATATTGTGCGAGTTGGTATACAAGGTTATTGCTCTGGAATTATGAATTCAAACTAATAACTACGTCGCATTATTCTTTAGATTGCACAAACTTTACTCCGGTGGCCTTAATAGCCAGGTTTACCGCATTATAAACAATTAGGGTAACAAATATATTCGTTACTGCAGTCGGAAGCACTATTCCGGCAAATAATGCCGGAAAAGGTGCCGGCAGCCCTACAAGAACCAGTGCCGTAGATAAGAAGACGGTGCCGCTTATTATAGTGCCTATGAATGCAATAATACCTGTTGATACCTGTTTGAATTTAAATTTATCCGATAACTTGATCATTAAATAGACTGCAAAGCTGGATATAAATTTGTCTACAACATTAGCAATCTGGCCTCCCGGAAAGGTTGTGGTCAAAGCAGCAATGAAGCCTGCAAGCAATCCTGCAAGGATTGTGCTTTTCAGATCCCTGCTTATTAAAAGAGCAACAAACAAGAAAGCAAGCAGCAGGTCAAATTTCATGTTTCCTATTGTGCCGGGAGTAATCTGGTGCATTATATAACCTATGGCAAGCAGCAATGATATGAGGATGTTCTTTCTTAAATTCATTATCAATCTCTCCTTTAAAATTATAATTCTTTTTATTGAATCTGCTTAAAAACCCAAAAGTTCATAACATTGCACTCACCTCCTGTACAAAATAAAAACCTTCCATCCCTATAAAGGGACGGAAGGTATAATCCGCGGTACCACCCAGTTTAGACAAAGTATTTGTCTCTCTCAACAGATACGGAGCAGAAATGATGCTCGATATCCTGATTCTGTAACGGGAATCTCCCGGCTTCGGCTAATATTCCGAAAAATCGAAGGTTCGCCTGACTTCTCGCAAGTCCATTCGCTGCATATCCTGTTACCGGGCTTACACCACTTCCGGCTCGCTGAAAACTCAATATCGCAGGTACTAATCTTGTTCATGGAATTTATGTTGTTTAGATTTTAATCTATGTTATCACGAATTTCTTAATCGGTCAACAAAAATTTTTTACCAGCCTAAGCCATTTATAAAAAGCCTCAGGAGCATTGCCAGGGATTCTGCGCGGGGCATATTATTGTTTGGCTTCAAGGTGTTGTCAGGATAACCTTTAAGGACATTTTCCACCACTTGGCCGGCTGCCCAGCCGGGAATATCGGAAGAATCCTTAAAGCTGCCTAAATCAGCTGTCTTGAAATCCTTGAACTTCTTAAGAGCCCTGCTGACCATTACTGCTGCTTCTATTCTTGTTATGGGTTCAAGAGGCTTGAAGCTTGATCCTTCAAAGGGTACCAGGCCGGCTTTTGTGGCTTTTGCTACAGCTGCTCTCACCCACGGGGATATTTCTGATGCATCGGTATAGTTCTTTGCAAGAATGCTCTCGGTTTCACTATCCGGGATATCAGGGAGAAGTATGTTATCGGGATTCATGTTCATAATACGGGTTACGAACATTGTGAATTCTGCTCGGGTGACCTTTTGCTCCGGCCTTGCCACACGCATGTCGGAATCCTTCAAAGCATAGCCCTCGATTAAGCCAAGGCCGTTCATCCTGTTTATCAACTGTTCCGCCCAGTGGCTGTTTATATCAGCGAAGTGGGGCTGTATAACTCCGAACACAACGAACCAGCCCTTGTGGCCTCCGTCATTTATGGCCTTTACCTTGCCGCTTCCGTCGGGGTATGTGGCAAGGGCCACCCACTTGCTTACATCGGGATTCCAATAATATATTCTGGCATCATGGTCGGGGCTTTCTGCAAGGATATCCTTGTTGCAGCTGAGGCTTATTTCCTCTTTTACCGTATTTATTTTTACCGGTGTACTGAGTACAATATAGCCGGGCATCCTGTCAACAAGCGCATCATCGGGCAATCCCTCAACGGGCGGAGGTGTTTCCTTCGGAGGTTCCACGACAGGTGTTTTCTTTCTGTCCTTCTTATCCTTGGGCTTTGATGGGGCAGTATCATCATCTGTTATGGTTAATGTGGCTGTTTTGGGCGTACCAAGGGTTACAGGGTAATCGCCAATCCATATCGTATCTCCCTCAACTGCTCCGGATCTGTATGTTTCCTGCCCGGCAAAGCTCAGCCTGAGATTCACCGTTTCATTTACCTCGTCCTTATTGTCATCAATTATTGGTACACGGAAGGTTCTTTCACCGGCTTCCCATCCAAAGTGCAACAGGCCTGACGCCTCAGTATAATCTTCACCTTCCGAGGCAGTACCGTCGGAGGTTTCATAGACTACGGAGAAAACCGTATCCCCGTCCTGTCCTTCATAGCTTGAGAATAGGCTATACTCTTCTATTGGCTGAAAACCTGAGAAAATTACTTTTATTTCCGAATAGTCTGTTCCGGTTTTTGCATATACGTTTTCTGCCACAGTGTATGAAGAACTGCTGAATCTGACACTTGCCGAATCATTATCATTGATATGGATTTCTGCTTTTATAATATCTCCCAGTTCAGCGTCTCCAGTATCTGATATCTCCAATTGTATGTATTCACCGGGATCGATTATATCGTCATCCTTGATTTGTATTTTAATAATATCTTCCGACTCGCTGCCGGAAAAGACCGGGTAGTCCCCAAGAATCTCATAATCCTCAGGATTGTCTGCATTGCCGTAGGCCGCATATGTTACGGTTACGTCACCGGAGAATCCTCCGAATCTCTCCACAGGGATTTCCAAGATACCGTGATCTTCGTCAACATCGTAGTAGATGCAGTCTTCTATAACGTCACCGTCTTCAGTATCTTTAAACCGGATTATTCCGGTATTTTCATGGACCTCGCCTATAAGCTCCCATGTGATATAGGCATTGCGTTCAATGTCGGAGTATTCTGAACTGAAATTTCTGGAGGAGAATTCTTCATAATAGCTGCCTCCGCAGGGATAAGCCACCAGATAGTTGCCCTCAGTAGTATTGCAGGCTATATCCAATTTTCTGTCATTATTATTGTAAATATTCTCTCCGAAGTCATATCCGCTTCCGGATGGAACCAGAGAGTCAGATGCTTGCTGTCCCATACCCCAAACACAATATTTATCATAGTCATATGTTGACCATACTGAGAAATACTCATCGGGCTGAGTGGGATTATATACTGTAGACAGGTATTCATAGTATTGTTCAATAGAATCATCGGGTTCACCTGCTATTAGTTTTGTTTCTTCCTGTGATATGGAGCCATCACTGTTAACGAGCACTCCGCAGATGCTGTTCTTGTTGTCTTCGTCATTATGCCAGGTAATGGCAAATTGACCGGAATTGCTGTTGTATGCAGCAGAAGGATCCATCTGATAGTGTTTCCCGGTATATACCGGTATTTCTTCATCAACAATCAATTCTCCGGTTTCGTTCTTCTTCAGGTATGCACCATAAATATTGGAGAAGGGGCAGTTTTTATCGTCTGTATAGTCCCTTTCATCCTCCCAGACCACAAGGAACTTTTGAAGTTCAGTCGAGTATGCGATAGAAGGATTCAGCTGGCGTTTTTTGGCAGTACAAATGGAAATATTATTGGAAGTCACGTCATAGTCAGCAGCAGCAGAATCATATATTACCTCACGCCCCATTATATCACCGTCATCGGAAGACCATGCCACCAGGAAGCTGCCTTTCTCGCCGTAAGCGACAGTCAAATTGCTGTCATAAATGTAGCCAATATCCTCGGCAATAGTAAACGAGGCATCTGTATACGGTTTTCCGTCTTCATGAAGTAAGCTTCCCATAATATTTGTCACTCTGGAGTAAGATCTATCCGGGTCTTCAGCTTCTTCTGCCCATACAACAAGGTACATGTTGTCTCCATATGCAACGTCAGGATAATCTATCATATCATGATAATAGTCTTCGCCTAATTTCTCACTGATCAGGAATGGCTTGCCTTGGGCTTCGGCGGTGCTGCTGATGAATTGCCCCACTATTCCTATGTTATCGGTATATGAGGTTTCACCCCTTGGATTTTCCATGACTTCTGACTTATAAACTTCTGACTTATAAAATGTAGGTTCATATAACTCCTGATTTGTATATACCAGCAGATAATTATTTTCATCAGGATTGTAGGCTAAGGCAGGGTTGATGCTTGCCATAGGCTCGTATTCGGCAACGTCGCCAACAAGCTCAACATATACTTTGTCAGAGCTGTAATAGCTGGAATATGCCACCAGGTAGTTACCTGCATTGGTATTTGCCGCAGAATCGATAAATTCCGGAGGGTACATTTCTTCGTCTCCAAAAGAAATTATACCTCCCTGCTCTCCAAGATCTTCATCGAATAATTGTCCGAAGGCTGCAGGATCTTCTCCGAAATTCAGGCCATCCCACACAGACAGGTAGGTATTGCTTTGGTTGTTATATATTGTTGATGAATTCATGTAATACGTATCAGAATCGCTTGCCAACTCCAGGTAAATAGGAGATATTGATCCATAATCACTCAAATATCGTCCTCCTATTGTATCATTACTTTCAATCCATGTTGCAAGGTACAATCCTGATGAATCATTAAAGCAAATATGAGGTGAAGAAAGTAAATTTTCAGTATCATAAACTTGTATACTTGGACCCTGGTCTCCGGCTCCGCTTATCATCTGACGATATACAATACATTTAGTGTCAGTATCATCCATATATACTGCAATGAAGTTGGATCCGCTGCCGCTGGCGACTGAGACTGATACTATTGAATTATTGCTGTCACATATAGTCAAATTTGATTCTCCTGCAAGCTCACCGTCTGATTCTATCAAGCGCGCATATATGGGGTTTGTTGTGCCATTGTAATCGGCCCAGGCAACAAGGAATTTATTTGCTGCATCATTATATGCTGCGGAGGGTGAATCATGTGTATAACTGAAGCCGCTTTGCAGTTCACTTACATTGAAGGCAGTGCCGAGAACAGGTGCGCTGCCATTTCTGTATTCAATCAAGCGCCCTTTTATGTACCCTGCTCCTGAGCTGTTACAGCTCTTCCAGACTACCAGGAATTGACTGTGATCTTCATCGTATACAACCTCGGGACTGAAATTAAGTGACCACGTATCTTCAGCAGGCTCTTCTATGACAAAGGGATCACCATCATAGGAGGCATCGCTGTTTACAAACTGTCCGTAAAGGATGCTGCCGTAATAACTTTCATATACAAGAAGATATTTATCATTGAAACTGCTGTATGCAACAGAAGGATGAATTGCCCATATACCGGCAGTACCGTATGCAGAGAAAGCCAATTCTATATCGCTTCTTCCGGCTTCAGTAATCTCCTCCATTGGTATTTTGAACTCATATACCTTGTGCTGGTAGCCTACCTTATCCGTATAAGTAAATGCAGGCTGCCCCCAGGTTGTTTCAGGAACTGATACCTTAAATTCCCTTATTATGTCATTTGTCCTGATATAAAGCTTTGAATAGTCCTTATCTCCGTCCATGGTATTATCGGGAGTGAAGTCTACTACGGCATACAGGTAATCCTCATCGTTCATTATCCATCCGTAGGTGAAGCCTTCAGGGTGTCCTGTTCCGGGGCGGCAGTATTCTTTGAAGAGAGGCTTCAAGCCCTCTGTCTCCTCCAGGTTTCCGTCAACTGTGAGGGTCTTGCTTACAGAGTCAAGCCGGTAGCTGTAGAACTTTGAGTATTTGTTGATTTCCTTGTAATTGTTTTCACTTGGGAACTTAAAGGATTCCCTGCTCACCAATTTCCCTTCAATTCTCCCCGTAACCGTTAGGACATCATTGCTCCTGTTTGCCGGGAAAATCAGCTCTATTCCATCGGTGTCAACATTTATTAAGTCCAGGTCCTTTTTTGATAGCTTGATCAACAGTATTCCGTCATCAAAGTTGACACTTTGCGGAGCCTCACCTCCCAGGAATACAGAATCAAGGTGGGCCGCCTCTCCACCCTCCTGAATGATTCTTACAGCTGCAGCGCTGTTATCTGCCAGCCATTCTGACAGATCCATGGATTTTTCCTCCAGGAACATGTCATACCCCAGCCTGCCTGCTTCCTGCCACTTTCCATGGTTGAATACCGATACCACATATTCACTGTTTACATTTCCATTTTCTATTGGAGCTGCCTGCTTTGACGGCTGGTATGACTGGGTCCGGCAGCCTGCAAGCAGTTGCAATGCATCGGCGGATACCATGGTAAGACACAAAAGCACACATAACAGGGCCAGGGCTTTTGGTTTTTTCATACATTTTTCCTCCCTTCATTTTATTACTTTCTGAAATATATGTGTGAATTGACCGGAATAAAACCCGCGCAGTAAAAGCCATTCAAAAAAATGAAAAAACCGCCCTGAGAGGAGCGGTTGCACTATTGACTCCGCATGCTCCAAGTGCCCATTTAAGGAGCATACTTCACAGTCTTCCTATAATATATAAAGGTTGATGCTATAATTATAGGAAAGGCTGAACGCAAAGCTGGTAATAATGCGCTGTCGTATATTATTTTTCATATTGCTTTTTATGGCAATTTTAATTATGCAATACCATCAAGGTATATATTTCAGCTGATTGTGACACAAAAAATTAAAAAATGTTCTCCCCGTTTTTCGCTTCGCTATGTTCAAAATTTTTGCTATAAATATTACCTATAATCCTTGATAACTTGCAAAAACTGCGATATTATTGAGGCAATGGGTATGCACAATTAAAGACTTTGCAACTTCGGTAACGTATTGGAGGTAAAGCATGAAGGATCAGGCAACCGTTTCGGGCAGCAGAAGGGGATACTTAAATAAGGATTTTGAGTTTTTTCATTTAAAAGATAGAAAGATTATGGAGTTTGAATTGCATTTTCATGATTTTAACAAAATAATCATCTTCGTATCGGGAAATGTCACGTATCTGATAGAAGGCAGGGCGTACAAGCTTAAACCCTGGGACATGCTCCTTATCAGCAGCAGCGAGATACACAAGGCAATAGTCGGCACCAACGGGGCTTATGAGAGGATGATAATATGGGTCAATTCAAATTTTCTGCATAAGCATAACAGTCCGGAGGGCGATTTGTTGAGATGTTTTGATATTGCCTCAAAAGAGAAGCGCAATATACTGAGGCTGAATCCTGAGCTTCTGAGGCAGGGAAAACTTATTCTTTCCCAGTTGAAGGAGGAATGCAAAAGCGGCGGTTTTGGAAGTCAGGTGCTTAAGAACTCATTATTCCTTCAATTCATAATATATCTTAATAGGATTTATCTTGAGCATGATTCCATGGAACATAAGGCTGACGGAGATTATGACGAAAGCATAGGAGAAATAATAAGGCATATAAACGAGAATATTTGTGAGGATATGACAATAGAAGGCCTGGCATCCAGATTCTATATGAGTAAGTATCATCTGATGCATAAGTTTAAAAGCCAGACAGGTTATACTATTCACAGCTACATTCTTCAAAAGCGGCTGATTATGGCCAATGCATTAATAAAATCAGGGAAATCAATAGCAGAAGCATGTGCGGAATGCGGCTTTGGCGATTATTCAAGCTTCGTAAGGGCTTTTAAAAGAATGTACGGGCTTTCACCGAAGAAACATATGAAGATGGTGGAGGAACTGGAAAATAATTTTATTTGACAAATTAGAAGGAACATTGACATTTGCATTTTTAGAGCTTAATATGATTATGATTTGCATTTTAAATAATGCTAATAAGATTAAGGAAAATGGGGTGTGATGCTTATGAAAGCCGAAAACGGCAAGCTGAAGCTCTATGGCTTCAATAATCTTACGAAATCTTTGAGTTTTAACATCTATGATATTTGCTATACCAAATCTAGCGAAGACCGTAAGAAGTATATCGAATATATTGATGAACAGTATAATTCTACAAGGCTTACAAAGATACTCAGTGATGTTACCGAAATGATAGGCGCCAGTGTACTGAATGTAGCCAAACAGGATTATGATCCGCAGGGTGCCAGTGTTACACTCCTGATTTCGGAAGAAGAAGTTCCTCTTTATGTACTTGACCCTTCCTGTAATAGAGGAATAATAACCCCAATCAGGGAGAATATAGTGGGACACCTTGATAAGAGTCACGTGACAGTACACACGTACCCCGAGAGTCATCCGCACAATGAGATAAGTACTTTCAGAGTTGATATAGATGTGACTACCTGCGGGACGATTTCCCCGCTTAAGGCATTGAATTATCTTATAGGAAGCTTCGATTCGGATATAATTACAATCGATTACAGGGTCAGGGGCTATACAAGAGATGTTAGAGGGCGAAAGCACTTCATAGATCATAAGATAAACTCAATACAAAACTTCATTGCCAAGGATACTATAAACAGGTATGATCTGATTGATATGAACATATACCAGTCCAACATATTCCATACGAAAATGAGGATAAGGGATCTGGATTTGAACAACTATTTATTTGAGATAGAGGAAGATGACTTGAGTCCAAAGGAGAAAAAGGAGATAACAAGGAAACTGGACAGGGAAATCACAGAGATCTTCTATGGAATTAATCTTCCTAAGGTTTAGTATAAGATTCATTATTATATACAAGAAGAATGGAGAGTATCATGTTTAATGTCAAAGAATTTGTATGCTGTGCGGTAAGCAAGCTTTATATTCCTCCGGAGCTTGTCAGGACATCGGAAAAGACGCTGCTGCATATTTCGGATACTCCTACCAGCTTTTACCCTGAGCTTAAGGTGCTTATAGACAAGCTGAAGCCTGCGTATATAGTTCATACCGGTGATTTGACGGATAATATTAAACTGGCGTTTAATCCCGGCTTGATCGATGAGCATGAGAAAGGGGTAAAGGAACTGGCGTCAATATTCGATGCCTCCGGAGCAGAAATTATTTTAGCTTTGGGAAACCATGATGATTTTGATATTGACAGGCTGTATTTGTATAAAAGCCGGATTATCAAGGAAGCTGAAACAATAGAGATAGAGAACAAAAGCTTCAGGATAAGTCATTTGCCGGAAGGTGTTATTAAAGAACCTGCCCAGTACAATTTATTTGGCCATGATTTAACTCTGAAGTATGGGCTTATTGATGGCAACATATATTTTAACGGGATTTCATATATTAATATAATTGGACTGGAGTCCGGAAGGCATACCCTGCTGAGCTATCCTTGCGGAACCAGCAATGCAAGGCTGGGAAGAGGAAAGGTCGGATTATAAATGTTCAGTTTGATTAGGGGCGGGCCGAAGCTGCTGCTTTTTGAGAGTACCAGTATTCAGGCTTTGAGTAACTACTTTATTCAGGAAAAGAAAGCAGAGGTTTATGGCTTTAACGAGATATTTGAAAAAGCCGGAGAAGATCATACACTCATATTTATTGTTGACAAAATTACAGATGTGGTTGATTTAAGGAGAGCAAACAATGTGCTTTTATTGACTGAAGAGCCTGATGTAATATTGTGTAATCTGCTAAACGATAAAATGAGTCATTTAGTTACCAGATCACGTATTTCCATAAGATTAATAATTTTGCGGGCCATAGGGGACCTGGACAGGGTAGTTAAAGAAATCAGCATGGACTACAAATGTGTGGAAGGAAGCTTACTGCAGATATTCGATTCTTACAATGAAAAAGGTACCGCAGTGGCAATAACCGATAAGCCTTTACACCGGATCGTAAGCGGAGAAGACATATATAAGAAGGCTTTGTTCATTGAAGAAAAATACAGGCCGCTTATGAGGGGACTCAGATCCCGCGCCCTGAAGTATCTGAACAGCGGACTGGGGAACAAGGATTGGTATGAGCTTGAAATAAGGATATTTGACAGATACAGCGAATATGAACTTCATTATGAAAGGCTTCTCAAAATAATGGATTGGCTGGAGCTTGGAATCATACTGGGAGAATCCTGGGGCAAGGATTATCCGAGGCCGATGATGTCGGTAGAGGTATATAGAGTCAGGTTTTTTACCTTTCATAAACCGATATATATTAAAAAAATATTGCTGGGCTTGGAGCTGCTGGACGATAATACAAGAATAGTGGATTATGATTTGTATTTCAACAGGAAAA
>Ga0208695_1001761_pt1 | contig 17203 bp, 17 predicted proteins | sample AD_UKC111_MetaG_FD_184449 | JGI IMG/M metagenome (GOLD analysis project Ga0208695, IMG submission 184449) | Active sludge microbial communities of municipal wastewater-treating anaerobic digesters from Hong Kong - AD_UKC111_MetaG (SPAdes)... | ecosystem: Engineered > Bioreactor > Anaerobic >... | reverse complement strand
TGGACCTGGCAGATTCCGTTCTGCAAGGCGAGCGGCTGGCACTGGCGCGCCTGATCACGCAGGTGGAGAACCAGACCACCGCGGGCAGGCGGGCGCTGGACCGGTTGTTCCCCCATACCGGCAAGGCGCACCTGGTGGGCGTCACCGGGTCGCCGGGGGCGGGCAAGTCCTCGCTGGTCAACAAGCTGGCACTGGCGTTCCGCCACCCTGCCACAGGCGAGCAGCCCCGGCGGGTGGCAATCGTGGCAGTGGATCCCTCCAGCCCGTTCACCGGCGGCGCCGTGCTGGGCGACCGGGTGCGGATGCGCGACCTTGCGGGCGATCCCGGCATTTTCATCCGCTCGATGGCATCACGCGGGGCGCTGGGCGGGCTGTCTGCCAGCACGGCTGCCGTGGTGCAGGTTCTGGATGCTGCCGGGTTTGACCTGGTGCTGATCGAGACGGTCGGCGCCGGGCAGTCGGAGGTGGACATTGCCCGGCTGGCGCATACCACCATCGTGGTGGAAGCGCCCGGCATGGGCGATGACATCCAGGCAATTAAAGCCGGCATCCTGGAGATTGCCGATATACTGGTGGTCAACAAGGCGGACAAAACCGGCGTGGAGCATACCGAGCGCGCCCTGCGGGCAATGCTGGAGCTGGCGCGCCCGGAAAAAATGCCGTATACCGGCAGCCAGCACCCTCCCCAGCATGAGGAACTGGACGAAAACGAATGGTGGATGCCGCCCGTCCTGCGGGTGATTGCCACCGAGGGCGCCGGAATCCGCGAGGTGGCGCAGGCAATCCGCGACCACGGCGAATTTTTACGCCATACCGGGCTGTGGGTGCAGCGGGACCGGGAACGGCTGGAATCGGAATTGCAAACCCTGATTCGCTCGGTGTTGATGTACCGCTGGCGCCGGGGGGTTTCGGAAGACCTGTACCAGGATGTGCTCACCCGGTTGGTGGAACGTTCGCTCTCGCCCTACCAGGCGGTGGATGAACTGGTGGGCATGCCGGTGGAGTGATTTTGCGCCGCAACGGAGATGGGCAAAACTCAGCGCGCACAGGGTGGAAATGAAATGAACCGTCCGCCTTTTCCGGATGCTCACCTGCACTGCACCAAACGCAGTGCGGTGCAAGTGTCGCCCCTACAAAATACAGGGATTGCGGTCGGCGGTAGGGGCAGGTCTGTGCATGGGTTGACCTCGTCCTCTCCGCGCATAGACCTGCCCCTACAAAAACGGGGGATTGCGGTCGGCAGGTTGGGTCGGCGTACCACGCAATAGGGGCAGGTCTGTGCATGGGTTGACCTCGTCCTCTCCGCGCATAGACCTGCCCCTACAAAAAAACCGATTGCCACGCCCCCTGCGGGGGCTCGCAATGACAGGGTACATCCCTGCCCGTGAAAACATTCGTCAATCACCTGTTATGAATCTTTGCGATTGGTGGGATCACGAAAAGATTTTTGGCTGATCCACCCTTCTGCCCTGCTGGATGGGACGCTTGAGAAATGCGATTTTGTTATCCCACCGGAAAACCCCCGGATCTACTTTCATGATGCCGATGCTGGTCCTGCTTTCAGCGCCACATTGGATCGATACCAGTTCCCAGCCATTGACGCCCAGGAAACTCAGGGCTTTATTAAATGGGTTGTAAGGCAGAGCTTGTTTAAATGCACCCAACGTCAGAGTGATATCACCTTCGGGAGAATAATAGGTAATATCACATTCATAACTCCAGCCCTTCATCTTGTTTGTTGAGGTGGTTTCATCAACATAGATGGCATTAAATAACCTGACTTCGCAATATTCCCAACTCACTACCATCGTGTTCGCTCCTGTTAAGATTTGGTGGGTTTGATGATCGCTTCATGTGCTTGATAATAACTATACCAGTGAATCCAAAATGACAGGTTGGGTTGAGAGGCGGGTTGAGCAGCAATCACTTCGTCCGGTTCCGCCTCTAGCCCAACAATTCCCCTCGTTGGGTTTGGCTGATTACTGGTATGGGCTGGTGGTTTGAATGATACGCTCAACCCAACCCACATCCTTCCAAACAGGGATTGCTTCGGCAAAGAACGCCTCGCAATGACAGGGGGGATTGGGTCGGCAAAAAACGCCGCAGTCGGCGCACGTAGGGGCAGGGCTCGTCCCTGCCCATGATGGTTGCTTACAACGACCGATAAGGGTGGGGACAAGCCCCACCCCTACAAAAAACAGGGATTGCTTCAGCCCCACGCCTAACCCCCGGCGACAAACATCCACCAGGTGATGTACTGCACGGCACCGCAGCAGGATGCGAAGAACAGGATGGTAAGGATGATGCCGATGGTTTTCTTCTGACGCTTGAACCTGCTCATCGTCCAGTGCTGGTCTTCCACTGCCCGCCACTGGGATTTCATGGCGTCCTCCCGCCAGCCGGGGAAAACAATCCGGCTGCATTTCCAGTATAAGCAATTGGACGTAAATTTCAATCCCCCGCCGCAGCTCTTTTCATATTAAAACAACAGCGCCCCCGCCGAGGCTCGAACTCGGAACCACTGGATTCGAAGTCCATTACTGACAAGAGGCGCCCAAATTACCCCGTATATGCAGGGTTATTGGTTGGTTTTGAATGCCGAAATCCCACATATACGAGGTGTAAAAATGAGTAAATCCGCTTTCAACCAGAGGACTATGTATTTCCAATCTTTGGAGATGGACACGGAGCCCATTGGATTATGGGTGGAGCGCTTTTTGAATGATAGGCGCTCAAGTGGCACCACTCCGGGAACAATCCAATTCTATACCGCCAAGATGCAGCTATTCATCCGCTTTTGTGGCTTTCAAGCGGTGGAGCGCCTGGAGCAGGTGACGCCGGATTTTATCCGGGCTTTCCTTCAATGGCTCGAAGCCAACGGACACAACCCCGGCGGGAGACATGCAGCTTACCGAACACTCCGGGCATTCTTGAAATGGGTTTGGGATGAGCTTGATATCACGTCCCCAAACCCTATCAGCAAGGTAAAGGCGCCGCGTGTACCGGTGGAGCCATTGGAACCCGTGACAACCGAAACCGTGAAAGCATTAATGGACACCTGCAAGCAGGACAATATCACGGGAGCAAGGGATAGAGCGCTCATTCTCTTTTTACTGGACACGGGAACCAGGGCGGCGGAATGTTTGGCGGTGGATGTGGCAGATGTGGAAACCGGCTCCGGGGCGGTGCTTATCCGCCAGGGGAAGGGAAGGAAGCCAAGAACCGTGTACATGGGAAAAACAACCCGCAAAGCGCTCCGGGTATATCTCAAGCTCCGGGGGATGGAACCAGGTGCATTATGGGTGACGGTGACGGGAACCCGCCTGACATATAACGGGCTCCGGGAATTGCTCCGCCGAAGGGCAAGGGCGGCGGGGGTGGATGAGCCTTCCCCCCATGACTTCCGGCGGGGGTTTGCGCTTGCCATGCTCCGGGCGGGGGTGGATGTACTATCCATTTCCCGGCTCATGGGACACACGTCATTGGCGGTGCTGCAACGGTATATCAAACAAACTGACATGGACGGGATGATAGCCCATGCAAAGGGGAGCCCGGTGGAAAATATGTAAAATGACAAAGTAAAAAAAGTATATAATTTAATATGTGTCTTGATAATAATCCACTTGGGAGGTAATGATATGACTTCTCCAAAATGTCCTTATTGCCAACAATCATTGGAAAAAAAACCGGCAAGAAGAACCGCATGTCCAAAATGTGGAAATTTTATATATGTGAGGCAGGGGGAACTGGTTACAGAAGAAGAATCGAAAATCAGGGATGAATTGATACGATTGGAATCATTACTTGGGGTTACCAGAAAGGAATTTGATGAAGTTAGCGAGAAATTATCAAAGCAATTTAAGACGAAAGCCCCGATTAATGATGTCATATGGAAGATATTAAATAAAAGAATGGAAAGTTTAGATATACATGTTCGTATCAGAGCACTCTGGGAAATGGCTCGTATTGCAGGAAGTGAAGGCAGAAATACGAAACCGTACCTTGCTCAAGCTCATCAAATCCAATTAAAGGAGTGGCAACGAGAGGGATTTACTGAAGTAGTGATTATGAATTATGGAAGGTGGACGGATGAGCATACATGTCCAAAGTGTAGAGAATTACACAATACAAAATATTCGATTGCAAGTGCATTAATAGAAATGCCAATTCCTAATAATTGTGAACGTGATTATTGCAGGTGTTCGTATGAACCGGTGTATGAAACGAGAAATTATCCATAAAAGGGAGGTATCAAAGAAGTAAATCAACTTTGGTATGATAAAATTTTAATATAATACCCCCTCGATGCAGGACACATCAGGGGGATGGCAACCGGTAGGGCGGTTACATGCCTAGTATAGCAGAAACCGCCAAAGGAAAGGCGGTTTTTTTATGGAAAAGATTGAGGAAACTCTTGTACTTGAAACCAATGTAGAGAATTTATTCAATCTCATTTTGAGTTATTGGCAAGATGTGCAAGCTAATTATTATAAAAATTACGAACCAAATATTACTGAAAAGGGTACATATAACTACGGGTTAACTAACATTGGAGGTCGTCCCGAAAGGAAAAACAACCAGTTGGTAATCATGGGACATACCTCTTTTTGCCCCGTTAATGAAGATATAGAAAAAATGTTGGCTAGATATGAAGTTGTAGTTTTTGAAGCCATCACATTAAATGTTGAAAAGATAAAGTTAATTGGCAAGTGCATTGTCCCAGAGAATATGAATTATTACCGGTTATTTTTCGATATTTGGAACAGGATAAAGATGGATTTTGGGCTCCCCATTGAAAGCCCGGAACCCCAAAAAGAAGTGCCAGAGATAGGGGAATCAAACAAGTATTGGAAATTACCTGAGGGGGACAAGCAATTAATTGGGTATTGGAGAGCTGGGCTCAGCCGGAGTGAAATTGCTCGGAAATTAAACCATTCGAAAGAATATGTAACTTCACGTATCAGCTTTCTTAGAAGGCTTTGCGGAAAAGGAATAGTACCATTGGACAGAGATAGAAAAAGATACTAAATTTGATTAAAAAAAATAATGTTTTATAACGTTTTATAACGTTGCAGGTATAACGTCCGAATTGTTATAAAGATGGCGAAATGAACGCCATCTTTTTGTTTCGGAGGGAACATGATTAATCGAATCAAGGGGATATACTTGGACGATGAAGAATATAAGGCATTTGTAAAACTTTGTGAATTGGAAGTGAGGGGGATTGATTTTCAAATAATGTACCTTATCAGGCAAGAATTGATTAGGCGGGGACTTCTCAAACTGATAAATGAAAAAGGTTTTGTTTATCAGGAAGCCCCAGGACGCACGGAAACCGGGGAGGGGGTGTAATATGATGTCCAATCATCCCCAAAAACAAACCGCCGGAGAGAGCACCCGCCGGGCGGTGCCGAACAATACCAAGCCGGAGCCGTTCTACAATTCAAAGGGGAAGGTGGTTGCAACCCGGAAGGGTGACACGCTCTATAAGACGGTGAAGGGAAGTATCCACATGCTCCGCAGACCGCCTGCATGGGCGCTTGATATGGCAATCCTGAACGAAGCGGAAAAAGCCGGGGCGGTGCGCGTCCAGGTGACGGACAAAGAAACCGGGACGATTTATCGGGCAACGGTGGGGCACATCCGGGAAGCCGGAATTACTTTCAATCGCGGGCACGGGCTCCAGATTGCTTTGCCATTGTCAGGGTGGACACGACATAAAAGGGGCGCCGGACTTGCTCCGGTGCAACCATCCTTGTTTGGGGGAGGGGAAGCATGAGAGCCAAAGACAGGAAGCCTGTTTATCAATGGATAAAGAGCTATCACTCCCTTTTGGATAATCCAAGATATACACGCCTATCATTGGAAGCGAAGGCAATCTATCATGATGCTTATCTTTTGGCGGGGAAAGCCGGAGCAGCGGGTTTGCTCTGTGGTGACTATGAGGAATACGATGCGGATAATATCGCTTACCTTTTGCGGGTGGAACCGCAAACCACATTGAAAGCACTTGAAGAGCTTTTATCCGCCGGTATGATGGAGCGGGACGGGCAAGGTTGGAGGATAAGCCGTTTCCTGGACGAGCAAGGCGCGGAAGGTGATGATGATGAAATCAAGCGGAAGCAATGGCGCGAACGCCAGAGCGCACACCGTGAAAGAATCAAAAACGGGAACCCCTCCGAACAAGACGAAGAACAAACCAAACCAGACGAAGATAATAACAGAATAGAGAAAGAAGAGAGGGAGAATAGTATAGATAAGAATAGAGTAGATAAGAATAGAGAGTCACGTGACATTGAAAAAATGTCACGTGACAATGAGACAACAAACAATCCATCATCCCATCCCTCTCTACCTGAACCAGAAGAAAAGGATGATTATGATGAATGGGATGATTTCCAGGAAGAAGAACCAGGGCTTACTGATGTGGAAGAGTATTCCCAATCCCATCAAGAAACCCTTTTTGAAACCATCAGGCACCTTACAGGATTTGCGCTATCAGGAGAAAACCAGGCGCATATCCTGGATATGGTGAATGAGAATCCAGATAAATGCACCCGGATTCTTGATTGGATGGAAAACAAAAAGTACAAAGGCGCGCTATTGACATTCACATCTGAAGGAAATTTCATAAGATTTTTTGATAATCAATATAGCCGGTGGGAATAATCCAGGAGCCAGAGCGGATGAGGTGACACATTGACAGAAAACCTGACACCCAAAAAGAGGCAGGCAATAGAGGCGCTATTCACATGTCCAGACATTACAGCAGCAGCAAAGCAAGCGGGAATAAGCCGGGGAACCATGTACCGGTGGATGAAAGAACCGGCATTCCTGGAGGCTCTGAATAATGCAAGCCTTCAAGCATTGGAGGGATTATCCAGGAAGCTGCTCAACCTGGGGGGGAAGGCGGCGGAAACCCTCCGCGTAACATTGGATGATGATTTCATCCCGGCAGGTGCCAGAATACGGGCGGCGGATATTGTACTATCCCGGATTTTACAGCTCCAGGAATTGGTGGAACTAAACAATCGGGTATCAGAACTGGAAAGGAGAATCAACCATGACAACCAAAAAGCGGATTGAAAAGCTGGAGAAACAAGCCAAACCGGAAGATGAGGGATTCATACTTGTATGGATTTTGAATGATGGAACCTACCAGGTGGGGGATGAAATCATGACAGAGGCGGAATATATTGCTCGGCATGCAAAAAATCCAGATGAACAGGTGATACACCTTAAATGGATTGATTGATTTGTGAGGGAACCCAGGGGATGGATTACCTGCTCCATTACCCGGAACACGTGAAGGAAGCCATACCAAGAGGGTTTGATAAATCCGGGGTGGGAATTTAATGTACCATTTTGTTTATTTCTGTATAATGATTGTATTAGCGGTGGAATAACTCCCCTGGAAAAACACAACAGAATACATGGAGGTATCATGAGAACAAGGGTATCCGTTATTTGTTTATTGGCTTGCACAATGCTATTAGCTGCATGTGGACAATCAACCCCATCACCGGAGATGATTCAAACCGCGATTGCTCAAACCCAAGCTGCTCTACCAACCCAAACCGCCATCCCTACCCCAACCCCTATCCCGCTATCCGAGATTAATTTGGAAGATATCCTTATTCTTCCAGGGGATTTACCTTCGGGGTATGCAGGCTCCCAGATAAGTGATAGCCCACCTGAAAACGTTGTGGATTATGAACAATATATCAAGCAGAAATTAGAAAAAAACGGGATTGAAACTGGTTTTGTGTGGGTGATTCTTTACGACACGCCCGAAAAGGTAAAGGCGGGATATGCCGCCTGGTCTGACTATGGCTTAAGTAGTAAAGAAGATAATTTCACCACAACCGTTTCATCCATTGAAGGATTAGGCGAGGAAGCAAAGTATTTCATGATGGATGGAGAGATTGCCATATTATCACTTGATATGACAGAAATCTCTTTTGTACGGTGTCATGCTTTTGTTCGAATCAATATGAAAACAGATGATGTGGAAAGTGTACTCAATTATGCAGATAGACTGGACAAGAGATTATCCGAATTGGTTTGCGATTCAGAATAGCACTTATCAAGAAGAGAAATCAAAAAATGGTAATTTGTCATAATTGGAATAACACGGGTGATTGTGCATATCTTCGTAATTCAAGCGGCAACCTGATAGACGAATTTTGTTACTAAAGGAGCAATAGAATGAAAGCAACGCGGATTATCCCTTTTTTGATTGTTTTGGCTCTACTTTCAGCTTGCACGCCAAAACCCGAACAACTTGCTCCATACATTGAGCAAACTGTTCAAGCCATTCCAACCCATACCGCTTACCCGACAAATACCCCTTATGCAACCCATACCGCTTACCCGACATATACCAAACCCCCAACAACTACGCCCATTATCAAACTGGTAACTCCCACCTATACATTTACTCCGATATATACCGCAACCGCAACCATACCGCCTACAGAAACCCCCAAACCATCACCCACACCCGACCCGCTCAAGACAAACAAAAAGCCTGGTATTTACCTGGTTAATGTCACGATTGCTCCGGGTGTATGGCTTTCATTGGGAACCGGCAATAATTGTTATTGGGAGATTACAACAAGAACCGGCGATATTATTGATAATCACTTCGGAATGGCGGGGGGGACATGCTATATTCCCCCCTCTGCATTCCAGGTAACTTTTGAGAAGGAATGCGGTAATTGGCAATTCCTTCAAGAGCCCTAGAACAAATATATGACGAATGACACTTATAACGGGGCGCGGGAATTTGTAAAATAACCATAGGACTTTTCAAAACCCATTCCCCACACCCCGACATATAACACGGGAACCCCCACATATACGGTGCCATGAGGTGTATTAACCGCATGGGTGGGGGTAAAACAACAGCGCCCCCGCCGAGGCTCGAACTCGGAACCACTGGATTCGAAGTCCATTACTCTGTCCAATTGAGCTACGGGGGCGGACGCTTTCATTTTACCACGTTCCACCCCTTTTTTCTTGCGCTCTGTTTGCCCCTGTGCTAAACTGATACCATGTCTGCTGAAGAGACCATGTTCCAGGAAGTGCTCGCCGCCATCCAGAAGGGGCAGAAGGACCGGGCGCGCGACCTGCTGACCCGCCTGCTGCGCATGAACCAGGCGGACCCGCGCTACTGGCTCTATATGTCCACCGTGGTGCCCACCAAAAAAGAACGCATTTTCTGCCTCAACAAGGTGCTGGAACTGGACCCGCAGAACGCCCATGCCCGCCGCAGCCTTGCCATCCTCGGCGTCCGCAAGCCCGAACCCGACCTGGCAATTCCCTTTTCTGCCCAGCGGCGCAAGTGGGAAGCCCGGCTCAGCGAGGTTCCGGCGGAGCGTAAAATTTCCAAAGCCGGGCGCATCCAGATCATCCTGCTTTCGCTTGCCGGGCTGCTGGTGGTGGCGCTGATTGTGCTGGCTGCCACCGGCGTGCTGGGGCTGGATTTCTCGCCCCGCGCCAACCAGAACGAATTCCGCACCTTCCCCACTGCCGTCCAATCGCCCACCCCCACTGCGGCGATTGCCACCCCCACGCCCGGTCCCACCGCGCCGTGGGATGCCCTGCAGGCGACCTACACCCCCACGCCCATCTATGCTGCCACGCCCCACAACCTGGTGGAGGCATACACCATCGGCATGCGCGCCTTCAGCCGCAACGACTGGGCTTCGAGCATCAGCTATTTCCAACAGGTGGTGGCGCTGGAGCCGGACGCGGTGGATGTGCTGTACCTGCTGGGGGAATCCTACCGCATGCAAGGGCAGATGGATGCCGCACTGACCGCCTTCAACCAGGCAATCAGCCAGCAGCCCAGGTTCGCCCCGCCCTACGTGGGGCGCGCCCGCCTCAACCTTGCCTCCGAGGAGCCTGAACTGGAGGATGCGCTGGAAGACCTGCAAACCGCCGCCAAACTCGACCCGCAGTACGGCGAGGCGCAGCTGGAACTGGCAAACCTCCACCTGGCGCAAAACCAGCCCGGTGCAGCGCTTTCCGTGCTGGAGGATGCCGCCCGGCTGCTGCCCGGCTCGCCGCAGGTGGAACTGACCCGCGCCCGGTCGCTGATGGCGCAGGAAAACTACAAGGACGCCCTCACGGCAGTCAACCGCGCCCTGGAACTGGACCTGACCCTGCTGCCCGCCTACCTGGTGCGGGGGGAAATTCACGCCCTGCTGCGCCAGCCGGAAAAGGCACTGGCAGACCTGACCATCTACACCCGTTACGCCGGGGGCAATATTGATGCCCAGACCCTGGTGCTGCTGGGCGAAGCCTGGTATGCCGCCGGGGACGTGGACGCCGCCCTCAACACGCTCGACCGGGCTTTGGTCGAGAATCCCCGCCTGATCAGCGCACTGTTGCAGCGCGGGCGGATTCACCTTGACGAGGGCAACCTCGACGAAGCCGAAGCGGACTATGACGCGGCGGTCAAACTGCGCCGCGAATCGTTTGAAGCCAATGCCGGGCTGGCGCAGGTCTGGATGGCACAGGGCTTTTACGGCGATGCCTATAAGCGCTGGGAGGAAATCCAGAAATACATGGAGACCGATGCCGACCAGGCAGTCCTCTGGTATTACCGCGCCATCTGCCTGCGGGAGTTGAACTTCCCCGACCTGGCAATCCGCGACTGGACCCGCCTGCTGGAAGACCTGCCGGAAGAGAATGTCCCCGCGGAACTGCGGCTGGCTGCCCAGGAAATGCTGGAAGCGATCTACACGCCCACGCCCACCCCCATCCAGCCCACCCCCACCGCAACGCGCACGCCCCGGGTATCCCCCACACCCACCCGCACCCCGCGCCCCTGATCCCGTGCGACCCCATCACCTGTACCTGCTCCTCAACCGCCGCCATCAGCGGAAAACCCGCCTGCAGCGGGTGGTGCGCCCGCGCCTGAGGCGGCTGGGATACGGCGCCGGGGCGGTGCTGGCAGTCCTGCTGATGGCTGCCATCATCGCCGGGGGATTTGCCTGGTCCAGCCTCACCCGCAGCCTGCCCAACGTGGAGATGCTGCCCATCCTGCTCGACCGGCAGGACGGCTTGCTGCTGGAACCCACCCGGCTGTACGACCGCAGCGGGCGCACCGTCCTGCTTGCGCTGGAAAACCCCGGCATCCCCCGCCGCTTTCTCCCCGCCAACCCCGATGAGCCGGGCGCATTTGACCCGCAGCTCATTCAGTACACGGTCTCCATGCTCGACCCGTCCTTCTGGCGCCACCCCGGTTTCCTCTGGCAATCCCTGCTGGAACCCGAGCCGCAGACCATCGCCGAGACGCTGGTGCAAAGCCTGCTGCTGGAAAACGAACCGCCGGGTCTGCGCCGTTCGCTGCGGATGCGCCTGCTGGCAGCCCAGGTAGTCCACCAGTACGGACGCGGGACGGTGCTGGAATGGTATCTCAATTCGCAGTCCTTTGGGCACCTGGCATACGGTGCGGATGCCGCCGCCCGGCTCTACCTCGATCAATCCGCCGCCGACCTGACGCTGGCGGAGGTTGCGCTGCTGCTGGCAGTGCGGGAGGCGCCCGCCCTCAACCCGCTGGACGCCCCTGCCGCCGCCCTGGAAAACCAGCAGGACATCCTGCGCCGCCTGTACGACCATCACCTGATCAGCACGGAAGATTACGAGCAAGCCCGCGCCGAAACGCTGGACCTGCGCATTGCCCTCCAGCCCGCCAACCCGCCCGCCCCGGCGTTCACCAGCCTGGTGGTGGCGCAGCTGACCAGGGCACTGGGGACGCAGCAGGTGGAACGCGGCGGGCTGGAGATCATCACCACGCTGGACATGGACCTGCAGCGCCAGGTCACCTGCACATTGCAGGCACAGCTGGCGCGGCTCCAATCCACCACCGCCGCCCCGCAGGAGTGCGACGCCGCCCGCCTGCTCACCACCCTGCCATTGGAACCCGTCCGCAGTGACGGGCTTGCTGGGGCGGCAATCCTGCTGGACCCAACCTCCGGGCAGGTGCTGGCATATGCCGACACACAGCCAACCGCTGTGCGCCAGCCCGGCTCCATCCTCACGCCGTTTGTGGCGCTGGCAGGGTTTGCGCGCGGCATGGGTCCCGCCTCGCTCGTCTGGGATATCCCCGCCACCCTGCCGGAGGGCATGCAGGACCTGTACACCCCCGCCGCGTGGCGGGGGCCGGTGCGCCTGCGGCTGGCGCTTGCCAACCAGTACCTTGCCCCCCTGGCAGACCTGCTGGTGGAGCTTGGCTCGCGCCAGGTCTGGGCAACCGCTGCAGCGCTGGGGCTGGCGGAACTCAACACCGCCAATCCCGATACGCTGCTCTTCGAGGGCGGAGATGTGCACCTGGTGCAGGTTGCCCAGGCATACAGCACGCTCGCCCGGCTGGGCAGCCAGTCTGGCGTGGAAAGCGAAACCGGCACCGCCCTGCAGCCCGCCCTCTTCCTGTCGGCTGCCGACCTGGACGGACATCCGCTCCTCGACCAATCCATCCCGCAGACCCAGCCGGTGATCTCCGAGCCGCTGGCATACCTTGTCCATCACATCCTGGCGGACGATATCGCCCGGCGCGAGACACTGGGCTACCCCAACCCGCTGGAAATTGGCAGACCGGCGGCAGCACTGCTGGGGTCATCCGCCGATTCCCGCCAGGTGTGGGCTGCCGGGTACACGCCGCAGCGTGTGGCTGTGGTGTGGCTGGGCGTGCCGGATTCGGCGGATGATGTCCTTTCAGACCGCGCCGCCGGTGCGCTGTGGGGCGCGCTGATGCAGTACGCCTCCCGCGACCTGCCTGCCACCGGCTGGACTGCCCCGGCAGGCATCTCCACCGTCACCGTGTGCGATCCCTCCGGGCTGCTGCCCACCCGCACCTGTCCGAGCAGCGTGCCGGAGGTCTTCCTGGCAGAATCCGTGCCGGTTGCCGCCGATTCGCTTTACCGCGAGTATGCCGTCAACCGGGAGACGGGGCTGCTGGCAACCGTCTTCACGCCGCTTGCGCTGGTGGAGGAGCGGGTGTACCTGGTGCCGCCGCCCCAGGCACAGGAATGGGCGCGCAGTGTCGGTCTGCCCATTCCGCCCAATACGTATGATGTGATCCAGGCGCCGCCGGTGCAGCCTGGTGTCAATATCACGGCGCCGGGCTTGTTCAGCGCCGTGCATGGAACGGTCTCCATCCGCGGCACCGCTGCCGGGGAGGAACTTGCCTCCTGGTCCATCCAGGTGGGGGCGGGCATCAACCCGCAGCAATGGGTGCAGGTGGGGGCAACGGGCGAGAAGCCGGTCTATGCCGGTCTGCTGGCAAGCTGGGATACCCGCAGCCTGCCGGATGGCTTGTATGCCGTCCGGCTGCTGGTGGTGCGGGAGGATGCCCGGGTGGAGAGCGCCGTCATCCAGGTGACGGTGGATAATACCGCCCCGCAGGTCGAGGTCAGTTACCCGCTGGCGGGGGCGGAGGTCAAGCCGGGTATTGGCAGTGCGCTCATCCTGCAGGCGCAGGCAGAGGATTCCGCCGGGTTGGACCGGGTGGAGTGGTGGCTGGATGGAACGCTGGCGGGCAGCCGCAACCGCGAGGAGGGGCAGGAGCTCGCCGGTGGCGGGGTGCTGTTCAGCCTGCCGTGGACGGCAAGGACGGGGGCGCATGTGCTGGTGGTAAAGGGGTACGACCTGGCAGGCAACGCAGCCGAAAGCGGGGAAATTAAATTTACCGTCGTGCGGTAGGCGTCGCGATCGGCGCGTTGGGGCAGGGCTCGTCCCTGCCCATTTGTCATTGCGAGCCCCCGCAGGGGGCGTGGCAATCCCTGTTTTGATACCACCAGATTGCTTCGGCTGCGCCTCGCAATGACAACCGCCTCGGTCAGCGCGTAGGGGCGAAGCATCCGGAAACGGCGTAACCGGTGAACCAGCACATCTCATGGCGGATGCTCACCTGCACTGCACCAAACGCAGTGCGGTGCAAGTGTCGCCCCTACCGCGGGGTTCGCCCCAACGCGCCGACCGCCCGCAACACCCCCCATTCCCCCCGTCCATCTGATACAATTCCATCCATGGACGACTGGTACAGGCTGCGCAAGATCACACCCGAAAAACTGGCGCTCGCCCGCCAGGTGCTGGAGGAGGTGCGCCGCGGCGCCGATGCCTACCGCGCCCTGCGCCGCCATCCGCTGCCCGGCGGGGGCTACCTGGGCAAGGATGTGCTGGTGGCTGCCTACCGCAGGCTGGTGGAATCCGGCGAATGGCAGGCGGACGAGGCTCTGCTGGCGCGCATCCGCATGAAGCCGGTGCGCTCGCTTTCCGGCGTCACCACCGTGACGGTGTTAACCAAGCCGCACCCCTGCCCGGGCAACTGCATCTTCTGCCCAACCGACGAGCGCATGCCCAAGAGTTACCTGGTGGACGAACCCGGCGCGGCGCGGGCGTTCCAGAACCGTTTTGACCCCTTTGCCCAGGTGAAAAGCCGCCTCGATTCCTATGTGGCGGTCGGTCACCCGGTGGACAAGATTGAATTGCTGGTGCTGGGCGGCAGCTGGACGGCATACCCGCGCCCCTACCAGGAGGAATTCATCCGCCGCTGTTTTGACGCCCTGAACGGCACCACATCCGCCACGCTGGCGGAGGCACACCAGCAGAATGAAACTGCCGCCTCCCGCAACGTGGGACTGGTGATTGAGACCCGCCCCGATGCCATCAGTGTGGAGCGGCTGGCGTGGTTCCGCGACCTGGGCGTGACCAAGGTGCAGATGGGCGCGCAGAGCCTGGATGACCGCATCCTGGCAGCCAACCGCCGCGGGCACACCGCCGCCGATACGCTGCGGGCGGTTGCCCTGCTGCGGGCGGCGGGCTTCAAAATCGTCCTCCACTGGATGCCCAACCTGCTGGGCGCCACGCTGGAAAGCGACCGGCAGGATTTTGCCCGGCTCTGGCAGGGTTTCTGCCCGGATGAAATTAAAATCTACCCCACCCAGCTGATGCAGTCCGCCGACCTGTACGGCTGCTGGGAGCGCGGCGAGTACCAGCCCTACACGATGGATGCGCTGATTCAACTGATTGCCGACCTCAAGCCCACCATTCCGCCCTACTGCCGGGTGAACCGGGTGATTCGTGACATCCCCTCGCACCACGTGGTGGCGGGCAACCGGCGCACCAGCCTGCGCCAGGACGTGCTGGCGGAACTGGAACGGCGCGGGCAGGCATGCCGCTGCATCCGCTGCCGCGAGATCCGCGACCAGGCTGTCCAGCCCGCCGACCTGCGGCTGGACGATTTCACCTACCCGGCTGCCGGGGCGGAGGAACACTTCCTCCAGTACACAACCCCCGACGACCGCCTGGCGGGCTACCTGCGGCTTTCCCTGCCCAATCCGGATTCCTCCACCTGTGTGACGGACGTGCTGACCGACCTGCAGGGTGCGGCGCTGGTGCGCGAGGTGCACATCTACGGGCAGTCGCTGGCAGTGGGGGCGGGGCAGGCGGGCGCGGCGCAGCACACCGGGCTGGGCACGGCGCTCATCCAGCATGCCGCCGGGCTGGCGCGGGCGCACGGCTACCGCCGCCTGGCGGTGATTGCCGCCGTGGGAACCCGGCGCTACTACCAATCGCGCGGCTTCCAGCCGGGCGAACGCTACATGGTGATGGAGTTATAAGCGCGGGGGATAAATCGTCCCGGCGTACACAATCCCGTAATCGGGCACATCCGCTTTGACGGTGGCGCCGTTGCCAATCCGCACCCGCGTCCCAATCGCCAGGTCCAGGTTGATGGTGGCGCGCATGCCAACCTGGGTGTAATCCCCCATTTTCACCCTGCCGCCCAGCGTGGCGCCCGGGGAAAGGTTCACCACCCTGCCCAACTGGCACTCGTGTGAAACGATTGCCCCGCTGTTGATCACCGTCCCAAACCCCACGGTGGATTCGGTACCCACGTAGGCGAGCGGAAAGACCTGCACACCCGGCTCCAGCGTCACGTTGGGGTCCACCACGGCGCGGGGGTGCTGCAGGACGGGAAACGTGAAGCCGTGCCGTTCCAGCCGTTCAAAGACCGCCGCGCGCGCATCGGGGTTGCCAATCCCCCCCACGCCATTAACCGCCAGCGCCACACCCTGGGCGCGCAGGTGCGGCAGGATTGCCGCCGTCCCCAGCACCGGCAAGCCCATCACGGTGGACTCTGCGGGCAGGTGGTCATCCACGATGCCCAGCAGGTGGAAGGAACCCATGGCGCGCAGCAGGTCAATCAGCGATTTGCCGTGACCGCCGCCGCCGTACAGGATGAGGTCGGGAAGGGGGGAATCGGGCATGGTCATTGCTCCAGTTCCAGGGGGAAGGTAAAGCGCCAGGGCATGCTCAGCCAGGGTTCGGGCGTGGCGCCCAGCCCCACCCGCGCCCCGGCGGTAATGCGTTCGGCGGGCGGCGGGGTGCCCGGCAGGATGCACAGCGGGCTGGCGGGGTCGGTCAGGTCGCAGCCGTTCAGCGCGCCGTCAATTGCCAGCGCCTGGGTCAGCTTGGCGGGACCGTTTGTCCAGTGGCGCCGCTCCGCCCGGGCGCGCCGGAGGGCGATGAAATCCAGCCCTTCCAGCGGGTGGATGGCGCGCAGCAGCACCGCCGCCGGGAAACCATCCGGACCGGCAACCACGTTGAGGCACCAGTGCATGCCGTAGGTGAAGTAGATGTAGGCGCGCCCCGGCGGACCGAACATGACCGCATTGCGGCGGGTGCGCCCGTTGCGGGCATGGCACGCCTGGTCATCCTGCCCGCGGTAGGCTTCCGTCTCGGTGATGATGCCGGAGAGGGTGGTTCCGTCCTCCAGCCGCCGGACAAGGCGCATCCCCAGCAGGGCGCGGGCAGTTTCCACCACGTCGCGGTCGTAGAACGAGGGAGGCAGGGGCGTTGGCATGCCTGTATTGTACACCAGGTTGGGGGGCGCCGCCCCCGGCAGGCGCACGGGCAACAAAAAAGGACTGGCGGGAAGCCAGTCCTTTTTTTCTTACAACCTGCAGGAATTACGGGCGAGTCTTGACTGCACCGGAGAGGATGTCAGCCTTGACCTGCTCGAGTTCCGCCTTCAGTTCCGCGGGAACCTGTCCATCCAGATCGTGGAAGGGGGCAATTCCCACACCACCATTGGCAAGGGTACCCACCGTGGTGCCGCCCTTGAACGTGCCATCGATCACCTGCTTGACAGCGTCCATCACCGTCACGTCCATGTTCTTCAGGACGGAGG
>Ga0208695_1001755_pt1 | contig 17242 bp, 10 predicted proteins | sample AD_UKC111_MetaG_FD_184449 | JGI IMG/M metagenome (GOLD analysis project Ga0208695, IMG submission 184449) | Active sludge microbial communities of municipal wastewater-treating anaerobic digesters from Hong Kong - AD_UKC111_MetaG (SPAdes)... | ecosystem: Engineered > Bioreactor > Anaerobic >... | reverse complement strand
GAAAAGAGTGGGCTGCCAGGCGGTCTCGGTCACGGTGCTGCCATTGACTCTGTATGTGGTCAGTTCGCTGCCTGCCGACAACCAGCGCAGTTTGCCGAAACCAGTATGACAGAGACGGACATTGAATTGTGACACACGCTCGATGTTGGCGAAATCTATCTTCTGATCATGTATCGCGGAATTGCCATTCTGTTTGGAATAAAGGGCAGAACAGAAGGTGGAAAGTTCACTGCTGCTGCCGTCCTGCCATCTCTTGGCGATGTCGGCCGATGCACCACCTTGGTAACTTGTCTGGTCCCCATTGGCTGCAATCGAATCTGTGCGGTCTAAGTCTAAATAATCTTTTGCACCATAAAGCGTGAACTTGTATAATGTGTTGCCCGATTCGTTCATGCCCGAAACATTCACGTTGATATCCTGAAACTTATCATTAGGCGTTATCGTGGTGGTGCTCGCCGTGTCAGTCTGTACATTCGTCTGGTTCTGAGTTTCGTGTTTCTCATTGCCTTTCTCCCTGTAGGCATCGAACGAGGTCCCGCCGAATAGTCCTTCCAGTGTGTGTCTGTATGCTGCGGATGCTATCCATCTTTTGCCGATGGGGACAGCCGCGAAACAGTTCAGACTCATGGTGCTCAACATGGTCTTGAAAACAGGTTGACGGATATCCGACATGTCACTCGTGACATTCACGAGGGCTCCCGTCTGACTGCCTTCATCGGCAGACAATATTCCCCGTTTGTATCTCACTTCGGAGCACATGTAGGGATTGATGTAACTGATGTTGCTGTTGTAACTCTGCATAGAAAAGAGCGGAATGCCGTCGTAGGTCATGCGGCTTTCACCAGGACTGCTGCCCCATATATAGAGTTCGTCAGACGGTTCACCCGAAGCGCGGATGCCCGGCATCATTCTCAGCACATTGAATATCATGTTGTCGGAACTGCCCGGCATGGCTCTGGCGGCAAATGTATTGAAACGGTTTGTCCCGTCGCTCTCTTCTGCAGTGAGTGACGGGGCATGGCTTCGTGCGGTTATCACGATTTCTTTCAGTGATATGTCGAGGTCTACGGGATGCGTGTCTGGGATTTTTCGGATGACGTAGGTGGTCTTCACCACGGGTTTCGGCGGTTTCATCTTCTGCTCTTTCTGTTTGGCGGTGATGATGTACACGCCCGCCACACTCTTCACCTGCAGCGGTTTGCCCGAAATCAGATAGAGCAGTGCTTTGTATGGGGAGGAAAACGATTTGTCTAGCGTGACCTTGTATGCCGACAGCGTCTTGTTGTCGAAGGAAACCTCCATATTTAGCCGTTTGATTACTGCACTCAATGGTTCGTTGGTCGCTTTCACATGAACTTTCTGGGCGAAGGCGGCCGCGGTGAACACCGTAAGGGCGAGTATCAGTAATAAACGTCTGACTTTCATTTCGTTATCTTAAATGTGATGCCATAGGGTTGGCCGATGATGGTGAGCACATTCTCTACCGACTTGTCACGGGTGAACCTGCCAGTATACCTCATCGTGTCGATATTGGCAGAAGTCTCTATCTTCACACCGTAATTGCGCTCCACGTCTTTGATGACATCCGCCAGTGAACGGTCGTAGAAGGAGAATACACCATGCGTCCAACCAGTGATACTTTCAGCATCCGTGAAATGACCGGTTTTGAGTTGTCCGTCTTGCGTTGCGGTCTGCATACCTGCCGTGAGCACGACGGATGACTGATGCGTGATAACTTTCACACGTCCGTCGATGCACGCCACTTCCAATCGGTTGTCAAAGGTCCTTGCATTGAAGGAGGTGCCCAACACATCAATATTTCCATTATTGGTCTTTACAGAAAATCCTTTCACATGATGACCGCTGAAATAGGCCTCGCCGCTGAGTTTTACGTCGTGGGCAAACATCCATAGCAGTGGTCGATAGCTGATTTCAGAGGTTGATGACATTCTGACTTCCGAACCGTCCGGTAAAATCGCGGATAAGACTTGTCCTGTCGGTGCTTGAATATTTTTCGTATATAAGTATGCAGTGGCGGAGAATATCACCAATATCACGGCGGCAGCAGAGAGTATGCGTTTCGTCCAGCCTAGGATGCTGATGGTCCTGACTTCGGCGGAATCGGTTTGCACCTCGTTCCCGTCGTCTTCTGTCAGAGCAGCGAACCGCTCGTTCCAGACATCCTCGGCACTTTTGTCCCAATGGGGCTTGGCCGTTATTTTATCATCTAGTTTCATCACAATGTCAACTTTTTATCATTTAAAACTTTCAGAGCCGCACTCATCCTTTTTTCCACCGCCTTCACACTCAGGTCCAGACGTTCCGCAATCTCGCGGTAGGTGAGTTCTTCCTCGCGGTTCATCAGGAAGACCTCCCGTTGTCCTTCGGGCATGCTGTTCAGAGCCTCGGCATAGCGTTGCATCGTCTCGTTGTATTCAGCCTGCTCGTTGGTGGAGAGCGTGTCTTCGCTGCCGTTCATCTTCACCCATTGGCTGAAGTCCGCCTTGATGTCGCATTTGCGATAATAGTCGACCACAAGTCCAGCCGCAATCTTATAAAGCAGGGCCTTGACGTTGTTCTGGTCTATGCCTTTCCGCTTCTCCCAAACCGTCATGAAGACATCCTGCGCCATATCGTCTGCAGCGTCTTTCTCGGCGATTTTATAGTAGATGTAAAGTCTGAGCGACTCGTAATACTCGTCGAACAGTGCTTTAAAATCGTTTTTGTCTATCATTCGTTGATAAATATCTAACCGATTTCACAATGAATACCGTTTTATTTTGATTTTACCCTACCCCCGGTTTGAATAAAGTTTATCTAAAGCGACATTTTTAACATTCGGACCATCAGAAAGTTGCTGATAGTCTTGTTTTCCGTTGCAAACATACGTATTTTTTTTTGATTTCAGTTCATTTCACCAATTATTTCATCGTTTTATTTATGGAAAAGATATTGTTTACATTCCGTTAAGTTATTTAAATTCAGTGCCACGATTATATGGGAAATTTGATAAATAACTGAGAGTTTTGATAATTTGCTTTGAACATAGACGAAATTTTACTATATTTGCGAAGAAATCAAATTTGACATCTTATGGGACTTTATTTTACGGGTATCATCATCGCTGTGTGTACCTTTTTGATTATTGGCATTTTCCATCCGATAGTCATCAAGGTGGAATATTATTGGGGTACGCGTCCCTGGTGGATTTTCCTGGTAGCCGGATTGCTCACCATCATGGCAGCGGTATTGGTGGAAAATGTCATCCTGTCTTCTCTGCTGGGCGTGCTCGGTGCCCACACTGTTGTGGGCGATAGGGAGATATTCTCCCAAAAGAAAAGGGTGGAAAAAGGATGGTTCCCGATGAATCCGAAGCGCAAGGATGAATATCAGATGGTTTCCAAGGATGAGAATTGATTGAAAAACAATGACAACTGACAACGCGGATGAAGACGGAACTGATACTGGTAGGAAAGACTATCAACAAGCATTTTATAGCGGCGATCGACGATTATGTGGATCGCATCGGCCATTATATGCCGTTTTCGATGACCGTCATCCCCGAACTGAAAAACACGAAGAGTCTGACCGAGGAGCAACAGAAGGAAGGTGAAGGCAAACTCATATTGAAATCTATACAGCCACAGGACACTGTCGTGCTGATGGATGAACATGGGGCTGAGTATACCAGTATGGATTTTGCTGCTTGGTTACAAAAGAAAACGCTGAACGCAAGGCGGCTGGTGTTTGTCATCGGCGGTCCCTACGGATTCTCTCAAGATGTGTATGCGCGTGCCAACGAGAAAATCAGTCTCTCTCGGATGACGTTTTCACATCAGATGGTGCGGCTGATTTTCACGGAACAGATTTATCGGGCCTGCACGATATTGAAAGGTGAACCTTATCACCACGAATAGAACAAAAACTATAAAGAACTAAATCAAATGAAGAAACTACTTTTGACAGCACTGATGATGATGGCCGTTTCAATGGCATCATTCGCTCAGCAGTGGTCTAACGCTACACAGACCGCCAAGGCGGGTTCGCGATGGTGGTGGCTGGGATCGGCTGTAAATGAAAACGACTTGCAGTGGAACATGAGCCAATATGCCGACCACGGCATTGGCACATTGGAGATTACACCTCTCTATGGGGTACAAGACAATGATGCCAACAATATCGACTATCTCTCGCCCAAATGGATGCAGATGTTGAAGTTTGTGGAAGAAGAGGGAAAGAAAGACGGCATACAAATCGACATGAACAATGGCACGGGTTGGCCGTTTGGCGGTCCGTGGGTTCCAATCGATGAGGCTGCTTGCAAGGCTGTGTTCGTTGATACCCTTGTGAATGCGAAAAATGTGAACGTGGAGAAACTCAATCTGACGGTCCCCCCGAAGGAGAAGGAGATTGCCAAACTGCAATGCGTGAAGGTGTTCCCCACCAGCGTGCCCAAACAATGGCGCGTTATCGCCCTGTATGTGTCGCGCACACGGCAGAAGGTGAAACGTGCTGCACCGGGCGGTGAAGGATGGGTGATCGACCATTTCGACAAGACTGCCGTGAAGCATTATCTGGACCGTTTCGACAAGGCTTTCGCAGACAGTCATACACCATATCCAGCTACATTCTTCAATGATTCTTATGAAGTGTACGGAGCCAATTGGACACCTACGCTCTTAGAACAGTTCCAGTTGCGCCGGGGTTATAGTCTGGAAGATAATCTGGATAAATTGCTCGACGGCGATGCCAAGACCGTGAGCGATTACCGTGAAACGTTATCCGATATGTTGTTGGAAAATTTCACTCAACAATGGACTGCATGGGCGCATTCGCATGGATCACTGACACGTAACCAGGCGCACGGTTCTCCAGCAAATCTCATCGACTGTTACGCCGCTGTCGACATTCCTGAAATAGAAGGCTTCGGCTTGTCCGATTTCGGCATCAAAGGTTTGCGCAAAGATATCGGCAGAACGCGTCCCAACTTTTCCGATTTCAGCATGTTGAAATATGCCTCGTCTGCTGCGCATATCACGGGCAAACCGCTCACGTCCAGCGAGACATTCACTTGGCTGACGGAGCATTTCCGCACGTCGCTCTCACAGATGAAACCTGATATGGATCTGATGTTCTGTGCCGGTGTGAACCACATGTTCTTCCACGGCACGGCATATTCGCCCAAAGATGACCCGTGGCCAGGGTGGAAATTTTATGCTTCCATCGATATGTCACCCACCAACTCAATTTGGCGCGATGCACCGTACTTCCTGAAATATATCGAACGTTGCCAGAGCTTCCTGCAGTGGGGTAAACCGGATAACGATTTCCTCGTTTATCTGCCTATCCGTGATATGTGGCGTACAGATACCAAAAATCTGCTGATGCAGTTTGATATTCATTCCATGAGCAAGAAGTCTCCTGAGTTTATCAAGTCGATATTGACGATTGACAGTTTGGGTTATGATTGTGATTATACCAGCGAAAAATATCTGCTCACCACTACTTATAAAAATGGTATGCTCGAAACTGCTGCCGGTACTCGTTACAAAGGACTGATCATTCCGGGCAACAATCTCATGTCTGATGCGGCAAAGGCTCATATCGACTTGTTGCGCAGTCAGGGCGCGAATATCATCAATGGAATCGATGCGAAGGCGATGTCTCTCACTGCCCGCCCCGAAATGATGAAGACGCTCTATGGACTGAAGATGATACGCAGGAGCAACCCCGATGGCTATCATTATTTCATCTCTAACCTCACTCCGAAAAACGTGAACGGATCCATCGATCTAGCCGTTGGTTACAAGGCCGCCATGTGGTTCAATCCCATGAACGGAGAACGCTATCAGGCTGATTTCAAGGATGGGAAGTTGTTGATAGATTTACACAGTGGGGAGAGCATGATATTGGAGACTTTCACCAATCCCGACAAGGCTTTGACGGAACAAATCACGGCGCTTGGCATCAGAAAAGACAATCCTTTTGACAATCACGGCAAGATATTGCGTAAGGGTTGGTATCTGAATTTCGTGGAGAGCACTCCTGCCATCAGTGGGCGATTGCCTATTGACTCGCTAAAGACATGGGAAAACATCAATGACAGCACGAAGATATTGATGGGCACAGGCGTTTATACGATCAATTTGAAATTGACGCAAAACGATATCAAAGACTGCAACAGTTGGCTGATTGATTTGGGCGATGTGCGCGAAAGTGCCAGAGTTTATATCAACGACCAGTTCATCGGTTGTGCTTGGGCGGTGCCTTATCTCCTGCAGTTCAACGGCATTCTGAAACCGGGCAACAACATCATTCGTATCGAGGTGACCAATCTGCCTGCAAACAGGATTGCCGACCTTGACAGAAAAGGTTATAAATGGAGAAAATTCAACGAGATAAACGTTGTTGACATCAATTATAAAAAGAGCAGTTATGCCGACTGGGACCCCGTGCCATCGGGACTCAACAGCCGCGTGTTGCTGTATCGGGTAAAATAAACAGACATGAAGAGATCGATCGTTCTGATATTGACCGTGTTTTCGGTATTGCAGATTTCTGCTCAGCGCAATGAAATATTCAGTGCCCGAATAGCGTCGCTACAGGTGGTGGCTGGGGACGACTGGTTGTCGCCGCCAGTGATCAACCTTGGTGCCGAAACGCCTATGAATATCGCGTTTGACGATCTCACCCATGAATATCATCGATATACATACCGCATTCAGCATTGTGAGGCTGACTGGACACCTTCGGAAGGCATCTTCGCCAGTGATTATATCGATGGCTTTGCAGAGGGTAACACCATCGATAACAGCGAAGAATCCGTCAACACGAATGTGCTCTACACGCATTATTCGTTGCAGATCCCTAATGAACGTTGCAGCATCAAGATGAGCGGCAATTATCAGGTCACCGTTTTTGATGAGAATAATAACGACGAAAAGATGTTTACCGCCTGTTTCATGGTGGTAGAACCTAAGGCTAGCGTGTCGCTCAATATCTCCACCAATACAGATATCGATGTCAACAAGTCGCATCAGCAGGTGGGGCTGGAACTGAATTTCGGTTCGTTGAATGTCACCGATTATGCCAATCAGATTAAAACGGTGATTTTGCAAAACGGTCGTTGGGATAATGCCATCATAAATTCCCATCCCCAATATGTGATGAGCGACGGACTGCGCTGGGAGCATTCGCGCGATTTGATTTTCGATGCTGGCAACGAATATCGTAAATTTGAGATGTTGGATGTGAATCATACCACGATGGGATTGGAGTCGGTACATTGGGACGGAAAATCTTATCACGCTTATGTGTGGAAAGACGAGCCGCGGCCTAGTTATGTATACGATGAGGACGCCGACGGCGCATTTTATATCCGTAACAGCGACAATCAGGAGAATGACCGCGTTTCCGACTATCTCACTGTTCATTTCAGATTGATGAGCCCCTATGTGGGTGATATCTACTTGAACGGTGTGTGGACAAACGACCGATTCCTGCCTGCTTATCAGATGAAATATGATGACATGGAGCAATGCTATCTCGGTAGCGTGCCTCTTAAACAGGGCTATTATTCATATCAGTATTTGATACTGGGCGCCGACGGAACTACAAAACCTGTGCCTTCGGAAGGCTCCTTCTATCAGACAGAAAACAAATATCAGGCTCTGGTCTATTTCCGTGGTACCGGTGAACGTACCGACAGGCTGGTAGGCTATCAGCAAGCGCAACTCAAATGACATGGACGCGACCATTTAAACAATAATATCATTAATTCAGAACAAAAAAATGAAACGAACTACTTTTTTATTAACCCTTTTATTGGCGATGCTCACAATGCCTATGATGGCTCAACGTCAGGTGATTGATTTCGATTTTGGTTGGAAATTTCATCTGGGCGATATCGATGAAACCAAACTCGCGTCTCTTGGTGATGTATCCTCGTCGTGGCGCACCGTGGATGTGCCTCACGATTTTCAGATAGAACAGCCGTGGGTGGCTCCTGACAAAGATGAGAAAGCCAGCAACAGCGATGGCGCCAGCAACTTCCGCAGCCGACTTTCCGCCCGTGGATTCAAGGAAATGGGCTCTGGTTGGTATGTCAAGACTTACACGCCTGGAAAGGAACTGCAAGGCAAACGTATCTTGATAGATTTTGAGGGAATCATGTATGTGGGCGATGTGTATCTCAACGGCGTGCGCATTGGCGGTACCGATTATGGTTACGTGGGATTCGACATCGACCTGTCAGATAAATTGAAATATGGCGAAGAGAATGTCATCGAGGTGAAGGCGAGCACGGGCGGCCCGATGAACTCGCGTTGGTACACGGGCGGCGGACTTTTCCGCGACGTGCATCTCATCGTGACCGATGCCAGCATGTATTTCGTCCGTCATCCGCTTTACATCACCACGAAGGACAATCATGAAGTGGATATTCAGGCGGAAGTGGCTAATCTCACTCGCAACAACGATGTGTCCATCGGCACAAAAATCATCGATGCGTCGGGCGTCACGGTCTACGAAAAGAAAGCTGATGTGCATTTCAACCGCAAAATGAAGACCAACGAACTGAAGCTCGCTCCTGTGGATATGCCGAATCCGCACCTCTGGAGTTGTGAGGATCCGTATCTTTACACCGCAGAAGTGACGTTGTATGACAGCAAAGGGAATGTCGTGGACCAGGCTTCCAGCAGATTCGGTATGCGGACCATCGAATTTTCTCCTGCCTTCGGATTCCGACTGAATGGCAAAAAGGTGCTGCTCAAGGGTATTGCCAATCATCACACGTTGGGCGCACTGGGCGCCGCTGCCTATCCGCGCGCCATGGAGAAAAGACTGAAATTGCTCAAGGAGTTCGGATTCAATCATGTCCGCACGTCTCACAATCCATATAGTGAATCGTTTCTCAATCTGTGCGACGAGATGGGAATCCTCGTTGTCGATGAACTTTATGACAAGTGGCTCGACCAATACACGGGTGGCCGCAAACCTTGGTTGCAGATATGGCCTTATGATTTGCCCGAATGGGTCAAGAGAGACCGTAACCATCCGTCGGTAGTGGTATGGAGTTTGGGCAATGAACTGCAGACGTATCCGAATCTGCCTTTCGGCGATTGGGGCGTCACACCTTATAGAATGATGAAACCTGTGCTGCAGAGATACGACAATACGCGTCCCATCACCGTGGCGATGCATCCGCGCGGCCGTAGTCTCGAAACCGATTCGCTCCCCGCACCGCTGGTTTATGAAACCGATATCGCTGCTTATAATTATCGTTACATGTATTTCGAAGGCGACGGACGTAGGTTCCCGAAGATGATGTTCTATCAGAGCGAGGCGAACACCAGTAATATGGGACCCAACTTCTTTGGCATGAATCTCGACAAGGTCCTCGGACTTGCCTATTGGGGCCAAATTGATTATCTGGGCGAATCACAGGGTTGGCCGGCAAAGGGTTGGCAGCAAGGGGCGTTTGATATGTCTTTGCAACCCAAGCCGATGGCTTATCTGCTCAAGTCGATGTTTTCGGATGAGCCCACAGTGCATATCGGCATCATCAACGGAAAGAGCAAAAATACCGTATGGAATGGCGTTCAGGTGGGCACGGCAAGCATGAGCGAGAACTGGAATCTGCCTTCAGGTTCGGTCGTATCTCTGTATACCTACACCAATGGTGACAAGGTGGAGCTTTTTGTCAACGGCAAGAGCCTAGGCGTGAAGGAGAATTCCACCGACCCGAAAACGCGTGATCAGATCAAATGGGACGGCATCCATTTCGAGCCGGGTTATATCGAGGCTGTGGCTTACAAGGCTGGCAAGGTGATCGCGCGCCATAGGATTGAGACCACAGGCGAAGCGGTGAAGCTCAAGGTGACACCTGATGTAGAGCAGTGGAAAGCTGATGGTCAGGATTTGCAGCATGTCCGCGTACTGGCAGTCGACAGTAAGGGTCGCAGAGTATTATCTGCCAACCAACCGTTGACGTTCTCGGTTGATGGCGATGCCAGAATCGTTGCCGTGGACAATGGGGATATCACGTCAGATGAGTTAATGGCTACCGACCACAGAAGTCTCTTCTGCGGTTCCGCGTTGGTCATCATCCGCGCTGGACAGAAACCCGGTAATGTCACGTTATCCGTCTCGTCTCCTGGATATAAAACGGTGAAGACGAAGTTGAAATGTAATTGAATCAATTCCCAATAATGCCGTAGGTATTGACTATTGGTAGAAAACTTGTCACAAAATAGAACGGAAATCATATAAGAATATGAAGATGATTAAATTATTGATTGCGATTTTGTTGTTGTTCGGCTGGTCGTCCGTTGATGCCCAACCTGCCGATTTCGTGTGGACATCCCCTAGCAAGAATTCTTCCGAATCCATGCCTTGTGGCGGCGGAAGCATTGGCATGAACGTGTGGGTGGAGCAGGGCGACATCCTGTTGTATGTTTGTCGCAGCGGTTCGTTCGACGAGAACAACACATTGCTGAAGGCGGGCAGGTTCCGCATCCGCATGACACCGAAATTGAACACGGCTCAGGGATTCAGACAAATTCTGAAACTCAACGACGGTTACGTGATTGTGACCGACGGCGACAAGACCGTTTCCATTTGGGCGGATGTCTTCAAACCCGTGGTCCACATTGATGCGGACAGCAAGCAGCGCGTCACGATGTCGGTGAATTATGAGAGTTGGCGAACGAAAGATCGGGTGATGGCAGATCGGGAACCTTTTCAGACTTCCTATAAATTCAGCGCGCCCAAAGGCCTTTCCACTCTCCGTGACTCCATCCGCGCCACGCGCGACGCCATCACGTTTTTCCATCGCAATCAGGACCAAAATAGCATCTTCGATGTCACGGTGCATCAGCAGGGGCTCGACAGCGTGAAGTCCCGGATGTACAATCCGCTCTTCCATCTCACCTTCGGCGGCAGGATGAGCGGCAAGGGATTTGTATATTCCGGTACCTCCACAGGTCGTTATGCCGATACCGATTTCACGGCTTGGACATACGCCAGCAGCAGCCCGCAACGTCATCAGGCTGTGCAGATAGCGCTTGCCACGTTGCAGGGTTCCCTCGACGAATGGGAGGGGGCGCTGACAAAAACGGAACAACAGGTGAATACGGCCAAAGACGCCAAGGCTTCCATTCAATGGTGGAACCAATATTGGCAGCGCAGTTTTGTGGAGAGCGACGGCGACAGCATCAGCGCCGAGCTCACCCGCAACTACACGCTTTTCAGATACATGCTGGGTTGCAACGCCTTGAGCGAATGGCCGACGAAATTCAATGGCGGTCTGTTTACCTTCGACCCTTCTTACGTGGTGCCTGAATATCAGTTCACGCCCGATTACCGAAATTGGGGTGGCGGCACTCATACGGCACAAAATCAGCGGTTGGTCTATTGGCCGATGTTGAAAAACGGCGACTACGACGCCCTGAAAGCCCAACTGGATTTCTATCTCCGCATTCTTCCAAACGCGGAACTCCGCAGCCGTTGCTATTGGCATCATCGCGGCGCGGCATTCACCGAACAGATTGAAAACTTCGGTTTGCCCGAATATTACGAATATGGTGTGAAACGTCCTGCCGGTTTTGATCCAGGTATGCAATATAATGCATGGCTGGAATATACGTGGGACACGGCTCTCGAATTCTGTCAGATGGCTCTCGATGCCAACAGATATTGTGGTATGGATATCGAACGCTACATCCCGTTGATTCAGTCTTCGCTTGATTTCTTAGACTATCACTACCGTTATCTGGCACGTCAGCGCGGTGTCAAGGAACTAGACGGTGATGGACGTATCGTCCTTTATCCCAGTTCGGGCTGTGAGACGTTCAAGATGGCATACAATTCCGCGTCCACGATTTCCGCTCTGCAGACGGTCACGCGTTCGTTGTTGCAATACATGCAGTCACGCCCGCAATATGCCGCCGCGCTCAAGAGTGATTCCTTCCTGCTCGGCAGAATCCCCGATATCCCCTTCCGCACCGTCGATGGTCACAAGGTGATAGCGCCTGCCGTGACGTGGGGGCGCGTCAACAACATCGAGTCGTCGATGCTCTATCCCGTCTTCCCGTGGCGCATCTACGGTGTTGGCAAACCCAATATCGATGTGGCGCGCGACACATATAATTTTGACCCGTTTGCACTCAAGTTCCGTTCGCACATCGGTTGGAAACAGGATGTCATCTGGGCGGCTTGTCTCGGTCTCCCCGATGAGGCTGCGCGGCTGATTCGTCTCAAGATGGGCAACGGTCCGTTCCGCTTCCCTGCCTTCTGGGGACCCGGCTACGACTGGGCACCCGACCACAATTGGGGCGGCAGTGGCATGATTGCCATGCAGGAGATGCTTCTTCAGGAGGCTGACGGCAAAATCATTCTTTTCCCCGCATGGCCGAAAAATTGGGATGTGCATTTCCGTCTTCATGCTTCTGGCGGCACCATCGTTGAGGCCTCGTTGCGTGGAGGAAAAATCACAAATTTGAAGGTGCAGCCCCGCGAACGTGAGAAGGATGTCGTTTGCCAATAGCGGACTTGCAAAAGTCTCGGATGACAGATAAAATTATACATTTATGCAATAAAAACGCAATGTTGTTACATGAGCGATTTTTTATGTTACATGAGAAAAAATGATTATGGAAATAATCGATTAACTTTGCAAACGATTAATTCTGTAAATCATGAAAAAGTATATTGGTATTCTACTGTTTCTCATCAGCATTGGCTCCTATGGCGGTAATGTATTTCATAATCCTGTGATTTGGGCGGATGTGCCCGATCCTGATGTCATCCATGTTGGTAACTATTTTTATATGTCTAGCACCACGATGCACCTGATGCCGGGGGCGCCCATCATGCGTTCCAAGGATTTGGTGAATTGGGAAACGGTGAGCTATCTGTTTGATAAACTCGTAGATTCGCCTAAATATAATATGCAGGGCGGCACCGTTTATGGCCGCGGACAGTGGGCTACATCTCTGAAATATCACGATGGTAAGTTCTATGCGCTATTTGCTCCAAACGACAGTCCGGGCGGTGATTCTTATATTTATACCACCACGGATCCTGCAAAAGGTTGGACCTTGCATTCGCGCATGCAGCATTTTCACGATTCGTCGCTGCTCTTCGATGACGACGGTCGCGTGTATGTGTTCAGTGGAACAGGATGCTTGCGCGAGTTGAACAAGGATTTGACTGATGTGAAAGCTGGAGGCGTTGACACGGTTTTGTTTCAGCGCGACAGCACCGAGACGGGACTGCTTGAGGGCAGTCGCGCCATCAAATACAACGGTAAATATTATTTGCTCATGGTGTCGTGGCCTGTAAATGCGCCGCGCCGTGAAGTTTGTTTCCGTGCAGACAAGATCACGGGTCCTTATGAAAAGAAAGTAATCTTGAAAAGTACGTTCGGTGGATTCTCTTACGTGGGCCAAGGTACCATCGTTGATGATGGTCAAGGCAAATGGTATGGAATGATTTTCCAGGACCGTGGAGCCGTTGGCCGTGTGCTGACGTTGATGCCATGCCGTTGGATCGACGGTTGGCCGATACTGGGCGATGAAAATGGGAAAGTGCCCGACGTGATGCCGATGCCTGCCGCTGGCGGCAAGGCCACACCACTTGTGGTAAGTGATGATTTCAATGGTAGCAAACTGAAATACAATTGGCAGTGGAACCACAACCCGATAGACAATGCCTGGTCGCTGACACAGCGCAAGGGTTTTCTGAGACTGAAAACGAGCAGGATTGTGGATAACATTTATGCTGCGCCCAACACGATTTCTCAACGTACGGAAGGTCCTCGTTGCAGTGCTTCCGTCGCTATTGATATCTCCCACATGAAAGATGGCGACCGTGCAGGTTTCGCAGCTTTCAATGGCCATTCCGGACTTCTCACAATCTCGAAGAAAGGTAACAAACAGTATCTCACCATGCAGACCGCTGTGGTCAATATGTCGGAGAAAGACAAGAAGATAGAAAGTGTCGACGTGTCGGATAAGGAGCAGGTGAGCATCCCGTCGAAGAAAATTTTCCTTCGTATCGATGCCGATTTCAGACCTGGTCAGGACATCGCCACCTTCTATTATAGTACGGATTCAAAGAAATGGACTAAAATAGGTATAGATTACAAGATGAAGTATGACTTCACCCGCCTGTTCATGGGCACCCGCTATGCCATCTTTAATTATGCCACGCAAAAAGCTGGGGGGTATATAGATGTTGACAGCTTTAAAATAATGCACAATGCACAATGCACAATGCATAATTAGGCTCGCGCCCTTGGACATTAATAATTGGGCATTAACAATTAATCATTCATAATTGTGCATTGTGCATTAAAAATTAATCATTCATAATTGTGCATTGTGCATTAAAAATTAATCATTCATAATTATGCATTGTGCATTAAAAATTAATCATTCATAATTATGCATTGTGCATTATGCATTGTGCATTACAAAAGTTGTTGATGTTCCTTCATATATTCCCTCGGTGACATGCCGTACATATTCTTGAACATGGTCGAGAACGAGGCGGAGTTGTTGAATCCGCAGGCGTACATCACCTCGGTCACGTTCTGATGCTGGTTGGCCAACAGGTTGGCGGCTTGTTTGAGTCGGATGTTACGTATCAGGTCGTGCGGAGTCTGATTGGTCAACTCCTTCATCTTGCGGTGCAGATGTACGCGGCTGATGCCCACTTCGTCGGCGATCATGTCTACGCTGAGTTCGGAATTTCCGATGTTCTTGTTGATGGTCGCCATCACCCTTTCGAGCAACCGCTCATCGGGTGATTTCATCTGTACGTCGTCCACCTTGTTCTCCTGACTTTCGTTCCCCGTAAACTTGTTTCGTAGCAGATTTCTCGCATTGAGCAGGTTCACGATTGTGCGGCGCAGGATGTCCATGTTGAATGGTTTCACGATATACGCGTCTGCACCGGTCTCCAAACCTTCCAGCCTGTCCTCGTCGCGACTCTTGGCGGTCAGCAGAATCACAGGTATCTGATTCGTGTTCACATTCGATTTTATCTTCGTACACAGCGTGTTGCCGTCCATCTCTGGCATCATGATATCGCTGATGACCAGGGCGGGAATCTCTTTCAGAATCACAGGCAACGCCTCGCGCCCGTTGGTACATTCGATGACGGTATATTCGTTGCCCAGTTCGCCTTTCAGATACGTTCTGATCTCGGTATCATCCTCAACCACCACAATCGTCGGCCTCTTCTTGTTGTAGGTCTGCGGACGGGGAGCCTCTATCACTTCGTTATCTTCTTCTTCGATATCTTCGATGCCATACAGCGGCGTGTCGGTATTGCTCGTGTCGCCTGCCACCATCTCTTCGGGTTTCAGGTGTGCGCAACCCATTGGGATGGTCACGGTGAATGAACATCCCTTGCCGTCCGCATTGTTAGCGGCAGTGATGGTACCGTGATGCAGTTCCACGAGCGAGCGCGTCAGGTCGAGTCCGATACCCGTTCCTGCCTGTCGGTCGTTGGTCACAGATGCGGTCTGATAGAACCGTTGGAAAATCTTCTCCAGTTTGTCTTCGGGTATCGTCTCTCCGTTGTCGCTCACCACGATGGTCGCGTAATGTTCGTCGTGGGTGATGCGGATGATGACTTCGCCGCCCGACGGGGTGAACTTGAAGGCGTTCGAGAGAATGTTCATCAGCACCTTGTCGAAGTTGCCGCGGTCTATCCACACATTCAGCGTGTCACTGTCGTGCTCGAATTTCAGACTGATGCTCTTGGTCTTCGCCTGTTGGGCAAAGAGGTTGTGTATGTCGGCGGTGAAGCCGATGAGGTCGGTTTCGCTCATTCTCATCGCCATTTGTCCTTTGTCTATCTTTCGCAGGTCCATCATCTGGTTGATGAGGTTCAATATACGTTCGGCATTCCTCTTGATGGTCTTGTACACGCCCTGCCGCTGCGGGTCTTTGTCATCTTTGAGCAGCGAGAGCAGCGGGGCCACGATGAGCGTCATAGGGGTTCGTATCTCGTGGCTGATGTTCATGAAGAAGCGCAGTTTCGCCTCGCTCATCTCTTCGGCATGGATGTGTTCCTGCAGGCGCAGATTGTCCTGCTCCTTGCGCTTGCGCATGCGCAGGTACCAAAGTATCATGAATGCCAGTACCAGGAAATAGAATATCTTTGCCCATACTGAGAAGTACCATGCGGGATGGATCACTACCGTGAACTCCTTGACGTCGGATTCCGTGCCGTTGTCCTGGGCTTTCACCTTGAACCGGTATGTGCCCGAAGGCAGATGACTGAATGTGATATCGTTTCTGCCTTGTTGCAACCGAATCCATTTCTCGCCGTTCAGACTGTAAAGGAATGTGATGCGTTCCGGGTTGTCGTAGGTGAGCGTCGAGAGGTAGATGGCGAACGAGTTGTCCTGATGGTTCAGGTTGAAGGTCTTGGTATACATGGCAGTTGTGTCGGAGATGGTGTAGCTGCCCGATTTCATTCCTGCGATCACGTTTGTGCCGCCGATGGTGAAGTTGATGAGGCTGACGGACAGATGTCTCTTCGGCTGGTGCATCTTCATCGGGTTGAACACGGTGATGCCTCCCATACCGCCGAATACCAAGTCGCCATGGGCGTCGCTCGATGACACGCCTTCCGAAAATTCGTTGCCCTGCAAACCGTCACCGGCATAGAAATTCACTATTTTGTGATTGGCGGGTGTCAGACAACTCATGCCGTGGTTTGTGCTGATCCATATCTTTCCTTGGCGGTCGGTTTCTATCGACGCCACGCTGTTTCCGGCTAGTCCGTCGCTCCCGGTGTATTTCTTGATATGCGGTTTGCCCGCGCTGATGCAGTACAGTCCGTCGGTTGCCCCCGCCCATATATTCCCTTTCAGGTCTTCTTGGATGGTAGCCACGGCATCGCCATTGATGATGAGGTTGGTGCCGAAGGTGGTGAGCCAACTGTTGCGTTTCAGATCCAGGCAACACAGTCCGGTGGTGGTTCCCACGTAGAGTCTGTTGCCGTCACGCGACAGCGAAAGTTGTGCGATATAGTTGTTAGCCAGTTCGTTGCCGCCTTTCCCTCGGTTTCTGTATTCCGTCACGGCATTGGTTTTCAGGTTCACTTTTTTCAGTCCGTCGCCCATCGTGCCTATCCACAGATTACCGTTGCGGTCGGTCACCACGTCGAACACGTTGCTGGCTTTGCCCCGTGTGCACGGCAATTGATGATAGGCCCCGCTGTTGCG
>Ga0208695_1001752_pt1 | contig 17260 bp, 19 predicted proteins | sample AD_UKC111_MetaG_FD_184449 | JGI IMG/M metagenome (GOLD analysis project Ga0208695, IMG submission 184449) | Active sludge microbial communities of municipal wastewater-treating anaerobic digesters from Hong Kong - AD_UKC111_MetaG (SPAdes)... | ecosystem: Engineered > Bioreactor > Anaerobic >... | reverse complement strand
GTGCCGACCTGATCATGGTGGTGGTGCCTTCCTCAGCTCATCATGATATTGCCCAAGCGATGGCGCCTTACTTGCAGGATGACCAGATTGTGCTGCTGCACCCCGGGCGTACCTGCGGCGCGATTGAGTTCGACCAAACCTTGCGCCAATCCGGCTGCACCGCCAAGCCGATTATTGCCGAAGCCGAGACCTTCATCTTTGCCAGCCGCTCAGAAGGACCCAGCCAAGCACGCATCTTCCGCATCAAAGAATCCGTGCCATTGGCTGCTTTGCCTGCCACCGCAAACCAAAGTGTACTCAAAGCTGTCCACACGGTTTACCCCCAATATATTAGTGGCGGCAACGTGCTCAAGACCGGGCTCAATAACATGGGCGCTGTCTTTCACCCCACCATCGCGCTGCTCAACGCCGGCTGGATTGAAACCACGCATGGTGATTTCCAGTTTTACATCGATGGCGTTTCTCCATCGGTGGCAAGGCTGCTGGAAGCTGTAGACCGCGAACGCTGTACAGTAGCATCTTCTTTAGGCATCCGCGCGCGCACTGGCTTGGAGTGGCTCGCAATGGCTTATGATGCCCGCGGCACGGATCTTTTCGAAGCCATCCACAACCAGACGGGTTACTACGGCATCAAAGCACCAGCCACGCTGCAACACCGCTATATCTTTGAAGAAGTGCCGATGAGCTTGGTGCCGATTGCAGCTTTAGGGCAGCGTTACGGCGTCTCAGTGCGCGCGATTGATGCTATCATCCGCTTGGCGTGCATTGTGCATAATACGGACTATTGGCGCAAGGGACGCACGCTGGATAGGCTTGGCATTGCGGACCTTAGCGTGGAAGAGTTGACGCGTTACGTAGAGACAGGTGAGCGGGATTAAGGCGTAAAGTTCGTATCCATCTTAGAAGAGATGTAAACTGAAAAGCCTAGTTTGTATACATTTGGGAAAAGATGTATACAAACTAGGAACGTTTGTATACAACTCTTGGTAGATTAATCTTTGGCAGCTTTGCGCGCAAGCGCTCGCTGCACCGCCGGGCTGGGTTTGCGCAGCATCTGCGCTAAGTGTTGTACAGCGGCTATGGGGTCATGCAGCAGCATGCGCGGGCCGGAAAAGCGCATCACCTGGCGGATCTGCGCACGCATGGCTGGCTGATAGCAATGCACCGGGCACTTGGCGCAGGTGGGTTTATCAGGCAGGAAGGGGCAACGGGCAATGCGCGCCTGGGCATAAGCTTCGAGCTCAGCGCACTGGGGGCATAGGCTGCCCTGTGTGTGGTGCTGTGCATGGCAGTATAGCGCGATCATCTTGGAGACGGTGCGCTGCTCTTGCGCGATCCGCCGCTGGGCTGCGGGTGAGGTTCGGTCGGTCATAGAGGCATATTATAACCTTGCCTAGCCGCAGTGGTGCTCAATTTGCTCCCTTTTCTTTAATCTTCAAAAGGCTCAAGCTGCCATTCGTCTAAATCAAATATATATTCCTTTCCGTCCGCATCTACCAAGACAAATTTATCAAAACCATACCAGTACACGTCTCCAAAAGTGTGGTCATCATATTTAAAATACGTGCCATATTCATTCTCGCTTAGGTTGGTGTATCCTACGTACGACTTTCCGGAGAGCGGGCAAGAAGATTCGAACTGCAGAAAAACAAGTTGTTGGCTATCTGGTCCCCAGGCGATCGGTCCTTCTTCAATTTCAGTGTCCTGAAAGAGTCGTCCTGTAATCTTTTGGCCATTGACATCCCAAATCCACTGGTTATCTTGATCCCATGCGGCAATTCTATTATGATCCGGCGAAATTTCCCCGACGCCAATATACTGCTTCGTCTGGAAATTGACATCAATGCGGTACATGGGGGGTTGCCAATAACCGCAGCCACCTGGGCGCCCTATACGTGCTGTGGTGTAATAGAAAAATCGGCTGTTGTAGGACCAAAACAGTGGTCCGAAGCCGCGAGGTTCAGTGCCTTCGCAGCTTTGCACCTGAAAATCGACAACCACAGCACTCATGTCGGTGAGGTGCACCATGTTAAGTTGATCGTAAGCCACTTCATCACCATCGCCAACTTGCATGCAGTCGTACGCGATTAGATCTGCTCGCCATTCGCCATCTGGTGAGAGAGACGAAAGCGATATCTGTGGTTTCGCCATTGCCATGATCGTAGGAACAATCGTCGGCATTGCCGCCGGCGTTCTCTTAAAGAAGATCGTGGGGGTTTGGGTTGGGGTTTTCTGAGCCAGCGTAGCGGTGGGCGCTGCCAAGGTCGCGGTAGCAGTGGGGGCTTGGGTGGCGCTCGGGAGGCTGGTGGGCATTTCGGTTGGCGTTGGGACGAGGGAGCATCCCGCCACGAGGACTAAGAGCAAAAGGCTTAAGCACACAGTCAGTTTTTTCATTCTGTCACTCCTTTCATTGTAAGCCGCAGGCTCAATCTATAGACGGCAACAGGATGGGGGAAGTTCCTGCCGTCAAAGGATAATGGCGAAATGAGCGCAGAATAAAAAGTACTAACTTGAGCGGATTATAAACTTGTGGGGATTATTTGTGTCTCAATAGTGCAGATTTGGCGGTTTGTGCGCGAGGAGGGAGCAATACTAGCCCAAAAAGCCAATGGACACCGTAAAAATCTAGATTTGTTGAATCGACACTTCAGATTTAGAAGATGATTAATTATCTAATATTAGGATGATCAAAGGTAATGGGTTTATGCTATCTCCAATTTCTATATATCGGATACATGGATTTTACTTGTGCTCATAATATTCTAGTACAACTAAAGGTTGACATATCTCTCCACCAAAACGCGTGTTACTGTTTCAAAAGTTCATAGATTAGAGGGATGCAAAAAAATGAGAGTTCCTTGATAATAGGGTTTGCAAAATCTCAATCTGAAAGGAACTCTCAATGACAGTCGAAACCGTCCCTCTTATTATAACCAGAATAGCTACTTCCCAAAGCAAGCCGATTCATCTCAATAATCTGGAAGCTAAGCTCATTCAGATAACCACTTGCAGCGCCCAAGAGGAAATCGTAAGCATGCTTGAGGCGCTGGATGATGCCCTGCACGTGGATATTTATTCTCCAGCTAATCTCCGCCCATGGTGCTCCTGAGCCTTTTGCGAACAATGGTTAGGAAGTGCTTCAAGACCAAGTATAATTTATGAGCACGCTCCCGTAGCTCAATATACAGAGGGCCTGACTTCTAATCAGTCAGTTGCGCGTTCGAGTCGCGCTGTGGGCATCACTTTTTGCTCAATCTTCCTTCGAATCCTTCGCGAAGCACACCCGTTGGGTGCATCAAGGGGGATAACGTCAATCGCTTGCAAATGCGAGCCTTCATTCTCGCCGGTCTCCCGAGTGCGCAGCCTGCCCGTAGGGTACCATGGTAGAAATCGTTTACCTCATAAGTATTAAGTTTATAGGCAGCCAGCAGCGGACTTTTATGTTTCAATAGTTCTATGAGGGGGAGACCCAATATTAATAATATTTATAAATACTGAAGATAAAAAAAGCACTTTTACTACTAGAAGAAGAGGAAAATTATCATTTACTGATCAGTAATTTATGGTTTATAATAAAGAAGAGTAAATTTATTCCAACAAATTAGGAGGAACACATGCCATTAATTCATTGCCCCGAATGTGGAATAGAAATTTCTGATAAAGTAAAAACCTGCCCTCATTGCGGATATCCATTTGATAGTTTAACAGAAAATAATGATGAAATGCAAAAGGTTGAAATTAGTTCTGTTAGACTTCATCAAAAAAATCCCGAAAAAACAAAAAAAATTCTTATGGGAATTGGCACATTAGTTATAGTAGCAATACTTGCTACCATTGTTATATTATTTGTTAATTATCAAAACCAAAAAAAAGCATTTAACTCATACATTGATAATCTAACAGAAATTAGTATGATAATGCTCACAGGTGGAGCGAAAGCTGAAGAATTAAACAATTTAACTGCAAAGGTTTGGCGAAATTCCATCTATGAAGAGAGTGATCCCGAAACCGATGAATTCACAAAGGACTCCCGTGGGATTTTTTATGATGATTTTAATGATGCTTTAAGTTCTTTGTATTTTGATAATAGCACTCAAGAGTCAATCTCAGAGATTGAAAAAAATCAAGAATTAGTTCAATTAATGATGAAAGACCTTCAAAATCCACCTGATGACCTTGAAAATTGTTATGAAACTGTAACAGATTTATATACTGCATATCGAAGTTTGACAGACTTAGCTATCAATCCAAGTGGTAGTCTGCAAAGTTTTTCTGAAGCAAAAAATGAGAAAGTTGATACATTTTTAGATTTATTTAAAAGACTCGAAAGTCAGATACCGGATAAAAAAGAATAAATGAAATTTTTGTTTTGTACCAAAGATTTTTATCAATATCCTTTCACCAGCGGAGGTGACTTTTCTAACAACTGGGTTGATTTCATTTTTTGATAATATTTAGCACCTGACTAACCCTAAAATGTGAAATTACATTGTTTCTTAAGGTTTGTATATTTGAATAAAAAGGAAAAAACTCCTTTTATAGCGTATTGCCCGCTATAATGGTTTTGCTCACCCCGTAACTCAATAGACAGAGTGTATGACTTCGAATCAGTCGGTTGCGCGTTTCCCCCTGCAGAGAACAGGCGAGTGGCGCCGGGGGCGCATTTTTTACCCAACTGCTTACGAATCCCCTCGGAGAGGATAGTTCAGTCGGTTGGGCAGCGCGAGGTATTCGAAGCTGCGCTGCAGTTCACACGGGCGGAAGGCATCCTGCCAGCCCCCGAATCTGCCCATGCTATCCGTGCAGCGATTGACCAAGCCATCGAGGCGCGGGAGAAGGGCGAAAAGCGCGTGATCCTCTTCAACCTTTCGGGGCATGGTTTATTGGACTTAGCCGCTTACGACCAGTATTTGCACAATGGCATGCAAAATGGCAGCGTCTCCGAGAGCCAGCTTGACGGTCTTGCCGAACGCCTGCCAAAGGTAAAATTAGAGTGAAGAAGAGTCTCTTAAAGCCAAATTTTGCTTGACAAAAGTGCGGATTCTTATGATATACTAACCCTTCGCACCGTCCGGCAAGCCGGAGTGTGTGCCATGGAAATTAATATATAATAGGAAGCTACGATGAACGATACCGAATTACTTAAATCTGTTGAAGCCGAGAAAAACCCGGAGATCCCCAATCTCTTCCCTGGGGATTCGGTCAGCGTGCACTACAAAATTAAGGAAGGCGACCGCGAACGTATTCAGGAGTTCAAAGGCATTGTGCTCTACACACGCGGCTCTGGCAATAACGCCAGCTTCACAGTCCGCCGCATCGCCAGCAACGGTATCGGCGTGGAACGCACCTTCCTGGTTAACTCACCGCGCATCGCCAAGGTGGTGGTAGAACGGCACAACAAAGTCCGCCGCGCCCGCTTGTATTACCTGCGCGAACGCACCGGCAAGAGTGCCCGCCTTAAACAGCGTTTTTAAACCGCAAGTTCCCTATATCGGGATGAAATCCAAAGCCTTTTCTGACGAGCTTACAAGCTTACCTTTCCAGAAAAGGCTTTTTTTGTCTATTACTAACTGACGCTCATGCCCGCTCAACCGCTCATTGCCCTCGTCGCCACCCGCCAAACCCATCCCAAGCGCGCACCGACCTATGAAATTCAGCAGGCATACCTCGACGCCATCCTCACCGCCGGCGGTCTGCCAATCCTGCTGCCCACCAGCTTGCCCCTAACCGCTCTGCCCGAGCTCGTGAATCGCTTTGACGGTTTTGTGCTCAGCGGTGGCGGAGATGTGGACCCAGCGCTCTATGGCGGCAGAGCCAACGCAAACATGCATGCCATCAACGCTGAGCGCGACGCTTTTGAACTTGCGCTCATTCCGCTTGTGCTCGCGGCGGATAAACCTCTGCTCGCGATTTGCCGTGGTGTGCAGGTCCTTAACGTGGCATTGGGCGGTAGCTTGTACCAAGACATCACCAGCGCCTTGCCAGCAGCCCAACGGCACGACTGGTACCCTAACTACCCGCGTGATTATTTAGCCCACACGGTCGAGGTCGAGCCAGGCAGCCGCTTAGCCGGGATCCTGGGCACCCGCAAGCTGCGCACCAACAGCCTGCATCACCAAGCCATCCGGCAGCCTGCACCCGCCCTGGAGGTAGTAGCCCATGCGGAAGATGGCGTCATCGAAGCCGTGGAGCTGCCCGAGAAGCGCTTTGCCATTGGCGTGCAATGGCACCCAGAGTGCCTGCCCGAGGAACCCGCGATGCAGCGGCTGTTTTCAGAATTTGTTAACGCTGCCCGCGAATAATAGATTTTCTAAGCATATCGTGTGTATAATAATTAAGGTAATTTTGCAAGCTCTCTTCAAATTAAGTCAGTGTGTAAATCATGATCAACGCTTATATCGGCATAACTGACGAAAGATGGTTTGCGACCCTGCGGGGTCAGCCGAACCTTGACGAAGTCAATTTTTGGTTGCCTACCGGGCGGAGTTTCAAGGCTCTCCAGCCAGGCGAGCTATTTCTGTTCAAATTGCATTCACCCAAACACTATATTGTAGGAGGGGGAATATTCTGCCATTATAGTAGGATCCCTGTGTCGATGGCGTGGGAAGCTTTCGGGGTTAAAAATGGCGCTGAGAGTCTCGAGGAATTAAAGTTAAAAATTGCTCGTCATCGCCAAGGTGAGAATGCGCATCAAGATGATTTTTACATAGGCTGCGTCATCCTGGAACAGCCCTTCTTCTTAACAGAAGAAAAATGGATTCCTGCTCCTCCAGACTGGAGGGGTAGCATTCAATCTGGCAAACGATATGATCTTTCGAGAGAACCTGGCCTAACAATCCTCAGGCAATTACAGCGGACGAATATTTCTCCACAACTCATCCGCGAAGAACGTGCCAGATATGGCGAACCTACTACAGTACTACCCAGATTAGGGCAGGGCGCCTTTAGAGTATTGGTCACAGATGCTTATGAACGTCATTGTGCAATCTCCGGCGAGAAGATTCTCCCCGTTTTAGATGCTGCGCATATTAAAAGTTATAAAGAAGGCGGAGAGCATCTTATAACGAACGGCGTCTTGCTGCGTCAGGATATTCACACGCTCTTTGATAAAGGATATCTCACCATCACCCCAGAATACCGCGTTGAGGTTAGCCGCAGGCTCAAGGATGAGTTTGATAACGGCAAGGACTATTTTCGTTTCCACGGTCAACCAATCAGTTTGCCCCGTAAACTGGATGACCGACCCGATCGGGACTTCCTTGCCTGGCATAACCAATATACCTATAGGGGGTGACCCCTCCGAAAAATCGTTATAGCTCATCAAAATTGGCGCAAACCCGTGCTAAAATAACCCGCATGCAAACTGCGTCTCACCCTCACCAGCCCATCGGCATTTATGACTCCGGCGTTGGGGGGCTCTCGGTGCTGCGCGCCATCCGCATGGCGCTGCCGCACGAAGACCTGCTCTACCTGGGCGACCAAGCCAACGTGCCCTACGGCGAGCGCTCGCTTGAGGAGCTGCGGGAACTTGCCCGCGCCGTCACGCGCTTTATGCTCGCGCAAGGCGCCAAGTTGATCGTCATCGCCTGCAACACCGCCTCCGCTGCGGCGCTGAAAGCATTGCGCCAAGAATACCCAGAGGTACCTTTCGTGGGCATGGAGCCAGCGGTCAAACCGGCCGCCGAGCAGACCAACAGCGGTAAGGTTGGCGTTTTGGCTACGCCTTCCACCTTCCAGGGGGAGCTGTATGCCTCTGTGGTGGAGCGTTTTGCTAATGGCGTGGAGATTTACCAAGAGACTTGCCCTGGCTTGGTCAGCCAGATCGAACAAGGCCGGCTGGAAACGCCTAAAACCCGCCGGATTTTGGAGGCAGCCTTGCTGCCGCTCATGGCGCGCGGCGTGGATACCCTCGTGATGGGCTGCACGCATTTTCCTTTCGTTATCCCGCTCATCGAGCAGATTACGGAGGGCAAAGCCCGCGTGATTGACCCAGCGCCGGCGGTGGCGCGCCAAACGCAGCGCGTGCTTGAGGAGCGCGGCTTTGTGAACCCCAAGCCAGGGGCGGGCATAACGCGCTACTTCACCACAGGTGACCCAGCCAGGTTTTCCCGCGTGCTGCCACGCCTGATAGGCGTGCAGGCACAAGCCCAAGCTTTACGTTGGCAGGGTAAAGACCTGACCCCCATCAATTAGTGCCTTAGAGATAAAACAGACGCAGCAGCGCCATGGAAATGGCAGCCTGCCAGCTCAGCTCACGAATTTGACCATCGGCAACGGCATCCTCCACCTGCTGGCGGGTCTGCAGGTGCACGCTAGGGGCAGGCTCACTGCCGGCGAGCTTGGCTTGGCGCGCGAGGAAGTAATAGCGCCGTCCAAAGCCGCGGTCCACATCGTTGACGAAGTCACCAAGAAAAACCCAATCGGGCGAAGTGTAGCCAGCCTCCTGCAGCAGGATGCGCTGGGCTGCCCGCAAGGGCTCCTCGGCTGGTTCCAATGCTCCTCCCGGCGGGGCAAAGATGGGACCTCTCACAGCATAGCCAGTGCGTTCCAGCAGCACAAAACGACCGCGTTCATCCACCGCCACCACCATGACGGCTTCGGGGGCATCCAGCCAGGTCCAATCGGTGATCTCGCTGCCATCGGGTAGGATGACATGCCGCTCTTCAACGGTCAACTGAGGCTTGCGCTCCAGTAATACTTTTCGAGAGACAGTTCGCCAAGGGTTCATAGTATCCTTTTAAACAAGATTATAAATCAGCTTAGTAAAATCATAGATTACATTTAAATACTGTGCTCAAGAAAGAATAATGAAATCTTTTAAATATTTTCGCACTCTTCATTATTTGGAAGAGTATAATATGGCTCCACAAAATCATATTTTCCTAACCTAAGAATAGCCAATATTAATAAATGCATATAATTAATATTATAATCTTGAAATAACATGAGTGAGTGGGCAACTTTATGTCTCAAGTTATAGCCCGCTTTCTCAACTAGTAAAAATTTAAAAAATAACAGATCATCCTGGTCAAAGAGTTTTTTAATTGGTTCTTCAAACAAAAGAGCATGTAAATCTTTCTCTCTTATAATAGCCCTTCCTTTAGCATCATTTGTAGTGTAAAAGGTAGCAACACCAGAGAATTAGCAAATATCTCTTATTAAGCCTTCGATCTTGAGTGTAAGAGAATCGATGCATAGAACTAAATTTGGGGAATAGTTGGGATAGGATAAAAAATGTTGTAACTGAAAAAAATATTCATTGAGTGAAGGGGCTAATAAACTTAACCAGTTATATTGTATAGTTTCATTTGCAAATCTCTTAGAAATATTTTTGCCAAACCAGGAATGTTTATGTAAAAAATCTAATAGAATATTTATTGATAATTTATTTTCTTGAATTGCTTTATAGAAAATTTCATTTATAAGGTTTATTTTATTTACACTAAGTTCCAAGCTGTAAAGTTCAAGTATTTGTAAGTACTTTTTTTCACTTTCATCATCAAAATGCTGAGCTGTATGAATATACTGATCTAATATTACGTCAGGAAAAAGATTTAGAAAAGCAAATTCTTTGGTTTGTTCTTCTGCGATTTTTTCAAGGTCACTATATTTAGGAAGGATATTTTTATTTAGCATCAAGAATTTTATAATTTCTTCTGAATCTTCTTTGACGATTTCTTTTGCTACATCCTTACTCCTCTTTATAATATCGGTTATATCAATTGTTTTCTTATATTCCGACAATTTTATTGATTTTTCAAGCTCTGAAAGTTTTTTCTCTAGCTCTTGAATTTTATCTTTATTTTTAATCTCCTTATACCTATCTAGAGCAGTCTGACAATAAGTAATGGCGATAAAATTATTTTGTTTCTCTGCTTCTGCCATTAAAGATTCATAAAGTTCTGCTATTTGCTTTCCCCAATCAAATGTTTTCCTTTCTGTTTTTTTATCAATTCTTTCTCCAAGTTCAAGCATTCTTATTGCAAAACCAGCATTTCCTAATTCTTTTAAGTTATATGAGGCCTGCAAACAAACATCTTCGAGACCAAAAAAATCCTCCTTACGAAATTTTCTATTATTCTTTAACATTAATTCAATGAGGTTGTTTTTTAAAGCATATGAAGAGCTACTTTCAAAGTTGAATGTCATTATTAATCTTATTATTTCCGATTTAATAATGCTTTCCTTATATTTTGTTTGGCGAGATATAACGTAAGCATTTTTTATTGCATTCAAGACATCTAATCCATAATGTTCCTGGGGTTCCGCATTATCTTTTGCTTCGTATAATTTGATGAGTTCTAGATAAGAATCTACAGCTAATCTTCCAAATTTGTTGTTTTTTCTAGGACTGCACCACAATATATGAGAATATCGAGCTAAAAGTAGTGGATTAGACGTAAACGTTAATCTTTCAATTAAGTAATCGTATGTTCGATCACTAAAGCTATTTAGAGTCGGATAATTAATAATTTCGCCTTCTTTTGAAGTCCACACACACATAGGTTTTAGTTCTCCATCTATTAAAGTAAAGCTGAAAAAATCTATTTCCCATTGAGCGATTTCAGCTTCTGCAGTGTTACCTTCTTTAAGCTTTAAATCTCTTGGCATTAAAAATAAATTTGCAATTTCATGAGAGTACCTATAGGAAATAGCATTATTTTCTAAATGATAGTAGATTGATTTGATGTCCGTAAAATTTTCCATAATTATTCCTTACTAAAATCAAATTTTTTACTTAGTGATCCGTCAGAGTCGTAATAGAACAATAAATCTATTAAGCGTAACAAAGCTTTGCAAGCTTGACATACATACCTTGATTAACTTTGATCGATTATCTGGACAATATAACCACTTAATCGTGACAGCACCTCCATCACATGACCTGAATGAATGGTGCCTTCGTGCTTTGCACCTACCAGACGGTCTGAAGCCACACCCACCCAGGCGCACTTTAACCCCAGTCTCCGGCCCACGGTAAGAAATGCAGAAGATTCTAAATCAATGGAGATGACTCCCAGCTCGCTTAATTGACCAATGAGGCTTTCTTCCTCCCGATACAATGCATCGGTACCAAATGAGAGCCCGAGATGGTATTTTTCATGGTTAGCTTCTAAGGCTTCCCGCAGCTGAGAGGTGAGCGCAAAATCTGGAACAGCCGGGTATTCATCCGGTGCATAATAGCGGGAGGTGCCATCGCCCCTAACAGCACCTTCCAAAAGGAAAACATCGCCAATAGCAATATCTTCCTGAAGGCTTCCTCCCAGACCTAATCCGAAAACATATTTAATTCCACACGCCTTCAGCTGCTCGAGGGAGTTGGCAATACGTACGCTGCCATAAGAAGGGAAGTGCAGCGCAAATCTTTTTCCTGCGGGAGTGGTGCAGAGCTTGAGCGGCGTCGTGTGGTACGGCCAGGTGAAATCTTCGTCTGCAGTAGGAAGAGCCTCGGAAAGCTGCGCAAATAAATCGGAGCTGAAAGCCACCAGACAGGCTGTACCCAAGTGAACTTTATATGGGTCGAAGTGATGATGCTGAAAATCGGCCTGCGGCGTGACAAAGCATTTCTGCTTGAGCCAAATGTTGTTGTTGAAGATGGAGCTCATAGCCACCTACCTTTGCTTGGGAGAGAGATTAAGTCGAGTGCTTGTCCTCAGTGTCCTCAAAATGTTCTTCGTTCGCCATTGCGTTTACAGCCTTCATCAATCCTTCCATAAATTTTGCGACGTTATCTTCAAAGACCATCACACGATTGTGAGTGTAAGAGTCCCCCTCACCGTGCCTGGATTCGTCAATTACCAAATATTTGGTGCCATCAGTAGCTTCTTTGACATCAAAAAAATATATACGGCTGCCTGCAAATACACGTTCAGAAAATAATGCCTTTCGATTGCCTGCCATCAATAAATCCTTTCTTCATATATTATTGTAAAGTGGTAAACGTAAAATTAAACACATACTGCTTGAATTCTTTGCCTTGCATAAACAAGGAAGATTCTTGTTGAATTATACAAGAATCTCCTTATCAAGCCTTGTTGATTATAGCAATAATTATCCAAACGCAATCTTAAAGCGCTTAGCCGGATCGTCGAACTTAACTTCACTGGGATTGAAGTCTTCCGGGTCAAAGCTTCCGCCAACCCAATCCAACATATCCTCATGGCGCTCGTTTGCAGGGTCCCCGATAGCTTCCAAAAATTCTGCGTATCCACCAATACCGCCACAATCCTCCGGCGGGCAGGCGCGTTTCCCATCAACGCACTTTGGGTAAATCACTCCCGTTTCGCGAGGTAGGATCTTTTCCAAAATGATGTCGTGTTGCCAACCATCGCCAAAATCATAACAATAGTCCCCTTTGGGGTTTTCCAGAGAAAAGAAGTCAGATATGTTTATTTCCCAGCCTGGTAACATCATTTCATCCAAATCATCTTCCATCGGAATGCCGATGTGGGCTTCTATCTTTGTTATAGGCAATGTAAAGATAAATTCGTGCAGATGATAATCATCCCAACCCATCGCATCCTGAATAGCGACATGCAAATCCCAAAAAGTATACGTCTCGGGCACTTGGATGCGCCGCCAAATCGGGGGCTTCGTCCCTTTCAATGTAATCTTAAACTGGTACACCTGGTCATATTTCTTTTTCATAGTTCTAACCTCATGGTTTTAATACTTCTCCGCCGGCTGGACGCCCAGGTCCTCCGGGCGGATGGTTAATCCACGGAAAGCCTCGAAGGTGAGATCGTCAAAAGGCAGAGCCAGGCGCGCTTTGAGCTGGGCAAAAAGGTCTAGGTAGCTCATGGCGATGCGATGCTCCCAGGCTAAGCCCAAGCTCTCGGCTAGCTGCCGAATAGCCTCGGGGTTTGGACCTTCGAGTTCGGTAAAGGTGCCAAAGGGCATCTCGTCTAACGATACCTGCACGCCGGCGAGGGCATAGTTTTCGCGCACCTTCTCATAGGTGGTATACACGCGGTAGCCCAGCGCCTCTAAAAAGCGGCGCGCGGCTGCAAAGTCACTTACCTCAAATTCGATTTCCTGGCGGGCAAGCACCCCGCCCTCAAGCGCACCAGGTCCTTTAAAGGTCAAGTGAGCAGCCTCATCCTGCCGCAAGCGCAGCACCTGGGCTTTCTCGCTCAAGTCCCTTTGGATGGTATCGAAGCGCAGGTTGGTCTCCTTTACACGCGGCTGGGTAAGAATAGCCCCCGCTGAAAGCAAACGCTGACGAAAAGCTGCTAGGTCTTGCAGGTAAAACTTGGCTTCAATCTCCTGATCCATCCTCACCTCTCTTTTTGCTTTCCCGATAAGTATAACCGCCTAAGGCTGCAAAGCAGAGTAAATGGAAAACAGCCATGAAAAGTACATTGCCGCTGCGCTGCTCCGGCACCCAAAGCAGCAGACGCTCCAGCCAGTAGCCCGATACGGTTACAACCAGTGCAACCCAAGCCAGGAGGATCGCCTGCTTGCGGCGAGCATACAAGCTAATGAACGCTTCCAAGCTTAGCAGAGCTGTGAGTGCGCCTGCAGCCAGTAGATACCACGGCAGCCATCCAGGCAGCCCGATCTGCGGCAACAGTGCGCGCTGCTGCCAGGCGCCTACCATACGCAAGATGCCGCTGCCAGCATTCCATAGCAACAGCAGGAGCACAAGCCAGCCGAGAAATCCACGCGTTTTGCGGCTCATTTGGGCAATCCTTCCAGATCGCTGAGGTAACCCAAACGCGCCAAAGCCATGCGCACTTTCTCGATGCCATCAGGCTTAACAATGACAGCTACCGGGCTCAGCGCTTCGCCTAAGCTGCCGGCAGCAGGCGATTCCCGCAGGGCTTGCAGGATCTCCGGAGCGCTAAGCTGCAGCACCCAAGCTTGCTTAATCGCAGCTTCGCGTCCATGCGCTTCCCAACGCTGCAAGGCTGCCACCAGGCTGGGCAGCAAATTGGTTCCGGCATATTTGCGCAGCAGAGCGACCAAGTGCCGCACCTTGAGCCCTTGATTGGCTGCTGCTTGCAGCGATGCCGGCGTAAGGCGGATACGGTAGCGCTTCGGGCTCACTTCCAGCCATTCTCCAAAGCGGGATAACTGATAGCGCGCAATGCGCGGGGTACGGTTGGTGAGTGTCAGCGTGCCATTAGCACTCACCGCCACAAGAGCATCCTCATCAGGCAGATCCAGCTCTGCATTACCCCTTGTGAGTGCATCAAACCAAGCGGACTTGCGGAAGTAAACTGGCGCCTGTACCCCCTCCTCCCAGCACAGCTCGATCAAACCTAACCAAGCGAGAGGTCCGCTGATAAGGAAGCGGATATAAGGCGCTTCCACCTCCATCCAGCTTTCCAAACCATGCAGCAGGGCTTTATCACTGCGTCGCGTGATGATCCAGGCATTGTAATCGCCACCCTGGCGCAGAAAGTCCGGGTTATCAGCATAAACTGCGTCGATCAAGCCCTGCAGCGAATACCACTGGCTATCTTCTATAGTTGCTAATTGCGAAAGAACATAGTGCCTTGGCGGTATGGGGTTATTGCCCCACGGACCTTCGCAGAGCAGCTGCGGGACAAGGCGCAGCTCGTTGAATTTGGACGAATATGACCAAGCTGTTACCAACCAAGGGAGAGCTCTCCCGCGCGGCATCTCTAAAAATTGCCGGGCAGCCGGCGCTGGAAGCTCTGTCTTTGCATCTATCAGGTCAAGAGCAGAGAGTAGCGCTCCTAGCACCTGCCAGTAAACTTGCTCCTCGGCATCGGAAGCCAAACCATCTGCCTTGCCAAAGCGCCGCAGTGCTGCCAGCAATGTACAGCTATCATCTAAAATGCGGTCTTGCCAGGCAAGCTGCCGGGTAAGCTGCACGGGAGCGGCTTTTACCAGCGGTATCCCCGCACTCAAGGTTTTGGGGGCTTCTGGCAGCCATGGCAAGAGCTCCTCGGGCACATAAGCGACCTCAGTAAGCTTATCATCCTGCTGGATAAAGTCCCTGCCGATAAGCGCACGATACCACAGGCGCTCTGCGGTGGAAATAGGGAAAATGTGGGGTTTCTCGCGGCTGCGTTTACCAGCACCCATCTGGCGAATCTGCCCATAGCGCCGGGAAAACACCGACCAAGCCAAACTGCCGCCATGCTGCTTGAGGTCGGCAAGTGCGATAAGGCAATCTTGCGGTAAGCTCGCCAGCATATCCTGAAATTCAAGCTCTGAGGTGATCGCTGCTGCCAGGGAGCGGGCATAATCTTGGAGATCCTTACCGCTAGCATTTACTCCCCAGAGTTCAGAAGTGCTGCGCAAAAAACTTATGTCGTGGGTGTTCAAACAAGCGAGGATTCCTGGCATCGTAAGTTGGAGTATACATCAAAAGGGTTCTGGTTTGATGCCCAGTCACCGAGGTAAACTAAACCAGAAGGCATACGTTACTATTCGATTTTAACTGTGCGGACACCTTCGAGGTTAGAGAGCTCCTCCACGAGATGCTCCAGCTTCTCCCCGCGGTCTAGCTCCGCCACCACGCGTACACGAATGCGATCTCCTTTAATATTGCGCTGGACAGAAAAGTTGATGGTACGTTCAGCTAATTGATTGATAGCTTTGCGAATAGCACGGATTTGAGCGGTCCCACCGTGTCCATCAATGGTGATATTGCGAACGATGTTGGTGCGGATATAGCGATGTTCGATAATATTAACCACAACCAAGATGACAAGGATAAGCAGAGTAGCTGCAACACCGACAAAGTAGTAGCCATAACCTACAGCCATCCCCACGATCGCCATGGTCCATAAAGTTGCAGCCGTGGTAAGCCCCTTGACATTAAAACCCATCCGCAAGATAGCGCCAGCCCCCAAAAAGCCGATGCCGGCGATGACTTGGGCAGCTAAGCGCGCAGGGTCGGAACCATGTTCCGCGCCGATGTTGATGGAGAGGATCATAGCTAAGCAAGCGCCCAACACCAGGATCATGTGCGTGCGTAACCCTGCCGGCTGGTTATCACGCTCGCGCTCGTAACCGACCACTGCCCCCAAGAGCACCGAAACGACCAATCTTAGGATCATTTCTTCGGTGGGTATCATGCTGCCTCCTTAAAAGGTTAGTTTCTAATTATACCTAATCTATTTGGGTGCTGATTTTTCTTGTTCTCGCCGGTCTCTGAGTGCGAAGCCTACCCGTAGGGTACCGAGCGAGGAACTTGACCGTAGGTCTCCACAGCATTGCATTCTCGGGAGAGTGCGCAGCCTGCCTGTAAGATACCATGCTTGAATAAGGATTATTAAATCATAAAGAGGACATTTCTACTTTGCTACTTTAGGACATTATTATGTTGCTCTTACAAGGGTTTACAAAAATACTGCACAATGGGTTCCTCTGATATAATCTTGCTTCTCGGAATAATTCCGGTATCAATAATTGTGGAGAAAAAATGACAGAACAAAATATGAATACGATTCAAAACGACGCCGTGGTACAGTTGGCTTATAACCTCATTGTCGATGGTGAAGAAATCGAATCTGACGTGCTCGAATACTTACACGGGCACGAAAACATCATCACGGGCTTAGAAAATGCGCTCACGGGCTTACAAGTTGGCGAGACTAAAGAAGTTTTGGTTCGCGCGGAAGATGCCTATGGCGAGTTTGACCCTGATGCAGTGGTGATGGTCACGCGTGCATCCTTCCCACCCGACTTTGAAATTCGCTTAGGCGAGCCTATGCGTCTGCGGGATGCGAGTGGTCACGTTTTCACGGGTGTGGCAACGGCGTTGTATGAAGATGCCGTTGAGCTGGACCTTAACCACCCCATGGCTGGCAAAGACCTACAGTTTACAGTAACAGTACTCAGTATCCGTCCGGCTACTGAAGACGAGCTGGCTGCTGGTCAGCTCAATCACGGCTGTGATGACGGCTGTGCTGATGGCTGCTCGGACGGCTGCTGCAGTTAACCCCAATAAAAAAACAATACCGGGCTGCTCTCCGATGGAAAGCAACCCGGTCCTTTTTTAAGTCACAATATCAGTTCGCTGTGGCTAACTCGGCGATCTTGAGAATAACTTCCACAGCTTTTTCCATCGCCACCAGAGGCACAAACTCATAGCGCCCGTGCATGGCATGCCCCCCAGCAAAGATATTAGGCGTGGGTAAGCCCATATACGAAAGCCGGCTGCCATCCGTTCCACCACGTACCGCGATGATATGCGGCTCCAGCCCAACCGCGGTATACGCAGCCTTGGCAACCTCAATGATTTCAGGATGCGGCTCGATCATCTTGCGCATGTTGTAAT
>Ga0208695_1001749_pt1 | contig 17282 bp, 15 predicted proteins | sample AD_UKC111_MetaG_FD_184449 | JGI IMG/M metagenome (GOLD analysis project Ga0208695, IMG submission 184449) | Active sludge microbial communities of municipal wastewater-treating anaerobic digesters from Hong Kong - AD_UKC111_MetaG (SPAdes)... | ecosystem: Engineered > Bioreactor > Anaerobic >... | reverse complement strand
TCACACCCGATCACATTGTCTATGCTGGCGCTTGGCCTCTTTTTCTCAGCCAATCAGCGGCAAGCGACCCCGAATACCTCAGATCATCAATCCAAGAATACATCGCTGACCATGATGAACTACCAAAGATCCTCGCTATCCCAAAAATTGGAGTTGTAGGCCTAGGAAAAGACGACAAGGCCGCCGAACGCGCCTGCCTTCTATTTCAGGATGCAGCAAAAATCGCTTGGTACGCTCGGTCATTTGGAGGCGTTCATCCGATGGAACAAAAAGACGTGGATTTTATCCGAGGTTGGGAAGTAGAAAAATTCCGGTCAGGGGTAGCTGCCAGCGGGCTTACCACTCCTTCTTCGGAAAGTGCTCCTATACTAAAAAATTGATCTCTAACTATGAAAGGAGGAGAATTCAATGCCCAGAACAGAGCAAGAATATAAAGCAGCACGAGAGACCTATGCTGAACTTGGCATCGATACCGATCAAGCCATAGAGACTCTTACCTCTATACCACTTTCCATCCATTGCTGGCAGGGAGACGATGTAATAGGCTTCGACGGAGCTACAACGCTCTCTGGCGGTATACTCTCCACAGGAAGTTATCCTGGCAGGGCGCGCAATGCCGAAGAGCTGCGGTCAGACGCAGCCTTTGCCTTTAGCCTTATACCTGGGAAAAAACGCTTTAACCTGCATGCCATGTATGCAGAGACAGGCGGTGCTAAAGTAGATCGTTGCGATATTGAACCGCGCCACTATGAAGGTTGGATGGAATGGGCCAAACAACAGCATATCGGCCTGGATTTCAATCCAACTTTCTTTTCTCATCCTCTTGCAGAAAGCGGCTGGACTCTTGCTCATCCAGATAATAGTATTCGAGATTTCTGGATTCGGCATGGCAAGGCAAGCAGACGCATAGCCCAGTCGATCGCCGATACACTCAAGGATCATGTCGTCAATAATCTCTGGGTACCCGATGGTTACAAAGATATGCCCGCCGATCGCCTAGGTCCGCGCCTAAGGCTCAAAGAGTCTCTCGATGCAATATATTCCGAAAAACTACCAAACGACCGTGTGCTCGACAGCGTAGAATCCAAACTCTTTGGTATAGGCTCAGAAGCCTATGTAGCAGGTTCCCACGAATTCTATCTGGGCTATGCGTCCCAAAAAGCCATCGGTCTATGCTACGACATGGGCCACTTCCACCCTACCGAAAACATAGCAGACAAGATTTCCTCGACTCTTCTCTATGTACCTTATCTGATCCTCCACTTGAGCAGGGGATTGCGTTGGGACTCAGATCACATAGTCGTCTGGAATGATTCGCTCACAGATGTTTGCAGAGAGGTCGTTAGGATGCGTGTCTGGGATAGAGTCCATCTTGCCCTAGACTACTTCGACTCTAGCGTCAACCGCATCTCGGCATGGATCAATGGCGCCCGCAGCACCCAAAGAGCTCTCCTCTATGCTTTTCTTGAGCCCATAGAACCTATGCGCGCTGCGGAAGAACAAGGCGACTTCGGAACAAGGCTCTCCTATATCGAAGAATCCAGCTCTCTGCCATTTAGCGCTGTATGGCAACATTATTGCGAGACACAAAATGTCCCTTATGGTCCCAGCTGGCTCGAAGAGGCAAAAGATTATGAGAAGAGAGTGTTAGCGAAACGACCATAGTTTTAGAGAAATAGATAATCCTAAATCGCCAAACCTATACAGATATTCTCATTCTTGACTAATCGTATCAAAAACCTAGATATTATAATGTAAAGGGTAGAAAACGAAGGCATGGCAAACCAAGAGAATATCGATATAAAAGAGAAAAGGTATTCAACATCTAATCCTGAAATATTGGAACAGAATTGCCCCTCGACTTCTAAGACTGACAATTTCGATATCGAAAATGAAATAAATGGAAATAGATATGCAGAAATCGTCACCCAGAGCAATAAGCCGCTTTTTGCCTTTCTGCGCTTTTCCATCAGAGAAGATCTAAGATTCATGCTGCCTCGCATTATCATGCGAACGGCAAAAACCATGCGTCGAATTCCGCGAACATTCATCATCAAAACCGAAAAAGAACTCGAGCATTATGTGTTTGAGACTATTACTTTATGGGCACGCAGCATAACAAAAATTACAAAAATGGATCTCGAGGTGAGAGGCGCAGAAAAAATCATTCCCGATAGGACCTATCTTTTTGCTTCTAATCATCGATCGCCTGCGGATATACCTATTCTCTTCGTTTGCATCCCACAACCCGCTGCTTTTGTTGCTAATGACCTATTTAGAAAGATACCCGCTCTCTCTTATTGGATGCGCGCAAGCGGCTCGGTCTTTGTCGATCAAGGTAATCCACAATCAGAAGTACGCGCCCTGAAAGTCATGGAAAAGCGGTTAAAGAAGGGCCGAAGCCTCATATTATTCCCTGAGGGACATATGCACCAAGGCAAAGGAATCGGCGAATTCAGCCGAGGTGGACTATTTGCAGCAGTTCTATGCGGCGTCCCCATCGTACCCATATGTACCTATGGAACGGAAAAAGTCATGCGTCCTGGCAGTTTTCATATCAATCCATATCGCCATGTTGTTGTAGAATTCGGTGACCCCATTGAGACCAAAAATCTAGGTAGAGCAGACAAAAAACGCATCCACCTTGTAGTCTATGACATCATAAAAAACATGAGAACAGCTCTCGAACAGGAGTTCTCGCCCTCAAAAAAGAAAATTTGAGCCTAGCATACCCCAAACAAGTACAGTCAGTTATCCCTCGAGATCTGTCCCGTGAGAAGCCCTCTCACGCTCTCGAAGCGACTTGAGAAAACTCTCAACATATTGCCGGGCAATATCTTTGCAACCAAGACCAATCGCAATTGCAACTCCAAGTGCTACAGAACCAATAAGCAATAAAAGAAGGACATTCACAATTGATTCAAATCCTAGCTGTTCGACGACCATGATGACGACAATGATATAACCCACAACTCTAATTAGTCTCTTAACCAGTGTTGCTGAAGTGAGACCTGCATTGCTCATTATCGTCATCACGAAATTTGAAAGAAAATTTGCGATAAAGATGCCAATCGTCGCGGTGATTATAGTGGCTAGAATCGATGGAATCGCACCGTAGAGCCAAGATGAAATCGTCTCTGCAGCCCTTTTATCAAGTACTGATGCAGCTTCTGCTAAAGCAAATAGCATTACAATCCAATATAGAAAAACACCAATCAGCTTTGAAGCAGAATATCTAACATTTCCTTTACGCAAGAATTCCTTGATACCGATCTTCTCCGAAAGCACATCGAACTTGAGCCAAGCCAGAACTATTGGCACGATGATCTTAAGAAGCTTCGCAATTGCCCACCCAACCAACAGAATGAGTATTGCCCCAATCCCTGATGGCAAATTGCCGATCCATTGTTCTATTTCAATTATAATTTCATTCACTCAATTTTCCTCCATTAAGAGCCCTTCTCAGCCCTCGGTGACAAGACGGTGGAGTTCTTCTACCGACATACCTTCGATGCCAAGAGAACGTACTGTGCGCCCATTAGCTCTATAGTCCTGGCCAAGCATCAGATTCGCAAGATCTATGATGAGGTTTATTGCTGGAGTTTCGATACCATAATTAGCAGCTATACTTGCCATAGGTACAAGGCTCATGGGTACATCTTCCCATATATAGCGATGATCGATAGAACGTGGCGCTTTTATGCCAGCATAAGCTATGGTAGAACGAATCGCGGTACATAGATCATCTCCTGCTGAATCGTAGGTGAGATAGAGCCATTCCCTTGCTGAGACTGTCCGTATCCCTAGAGCCCGTGCTAATGCAAGTCTTTCATCGTCTATTGCTTGGAGTACCCTAGCCACTGATGGTGAAATGCCTTGAAGATAATACTCGAAATCTCCACCTGTGGATTCGATCCATCCTGCATTTAGAAGGGTCAGAGCAGGATGAAATACAGCCCCAATATTCTCGAGGCTCGTTGCTAGAACATTGCTCCCTGCAATGAACTGGGGAAAAGCCAGATCGATCACTTTCAGCACAACTGGTGTGAGAAACGAAGGCAGTGCACTGACGGGCACTCCATTCTTTATGCTAAAAATATGGGCTCTATTGCGAGTGATCATCCGCGAAGCGTAAACGAATGTCTGGGCTTCCACTACTACAACACGACTCTTGCATTTTTGGCGCTGGAGCTCGGCTCTGAATTCCAATGCTCCTCCAGTCCTTCCAGGATTGAGCACAACAATCTGACCGTCCTTTAAGAAAGGCGCCATCAATGCAGCTAGATTATAGTGCGCAGTCGAGGGAGTAACTATCATTATGACATCCGCACCTTCTAGAGCTTCCCCAATATTGGCGCTTGCCAGGCGCACTGACCCAAAGCCAGTCACTACTCCTTCGATATCGATGCCTCCATACCAACGAATCGCATTGAGATGCTCATCGGTTCGATTATACATCTGGATTGGAAAGCCCATAATTCCGAGATGGCCTGCCATGGCGATACCGCCATTGCCTGCCCCCACTACGCACCAAACCATCTTTTTGCCTTTAGCAGCAACACGATCGAGCTGTGCTATAACGCCCTCCCAATCAGTGTCTTTCACCATAGTGCTCCTTTTGCCCACCTCCGCTCCCACTTACCTGCCGGCTTGAGTCAGCATTACTTGAAATCGAAGGCAAAAAACCCATCTCTTCGAGGTTCTTTGCAATCCCAAAGAGCCGCTGACTTACTGAAAGGGGCTTGCCTTCCCTATCTACTACATTAACGCCTCCATGCAGAAACTGCACGGACTGATTAACCGCCGCTTCGAATTCATCTTTACAAGCAATGAGCCAAGGAAGAGGAAAAACGCCGGATTTTAGCATTGAATAAAAACCGCGTGGACTGTATGCATTAGGAATCGTGGCTTCAATGAATTTGATCATCTGCTTAGCTTCGTTGAACAAATTCTGTGTTCGAGACTCGATCATCTCTGACTTGCCATATTCTGGCATATCGCCTTTCTTTTTTAAGCGGCGATATTCCGAGAGGGCATGCCTAGTAATTTGCACCGATTCCTCCACTACTGGAGGATCGGCAAGCCTTACGCCTTCCGAATAACTCACCACATGAATTATCTGTGGGCTTGCTGGATTGTCTGGCTCAATGTCATCCATGAGCATAGTGACCGCAGCGAGTTGAGCCCGAGCCTTTTCTAAATCAGACGAAAAGTAGTCTAGCCCTCCCCGAGGCTGCAGAATTACGGAAAAATTGGGTCCTTCAAGCTCGCGAACAAGCATGCACAAGGCACGCGCCTTGGCAATATCTTGGATTCCCCAGGTATATTTAGGCGTATTAAGCATAATCTGAAGGATCAAAGTGCGAATCCCCTGCGCCTTTGCTGCCTTAGCTGCAACATAACCAGATACAATGTAGCTTACATCATCACATCCACGAAAAGCAAACTGATGTGGCACATTTGGTTCCATGGGTTTACCGCTCGATGCGATGTGGCGCAGAGCCTCGAAATGCTCTTCGAGATTCTGCAAGACGGTGTTCTCTCCTCGGCCATCGAGCTGAGAAAACCACCAAAAAGAAAGGGCATGCCAGCAAATGTCCAGAGCTTCTTCATGCATTTTTGCCATGTCTGGCACATGTTTTGTTCCTGCATAGGTGCGGATAAATATAGGCCGCCCAGCTTCCCAGACTTGGCGATATTCCGCTGCACAGTTGATAGGCACACCGCCACCGTTCGGAAGGCCTGTCCAATCTTCTCCAAAATGGCTCTGGGTTAGCTGAGAACTTCCAATAGAGAGAACATCTAGAAGCCTTCCTTTCGCTAGTTGCTTTGTCCAGTCGAGAAATAGTGCAACTGCTTGCTCACGATCCTCTGCATAAGGGCCCACATGGGCTCGCATTAGCGGAGGAAATCCATGGTTAATGCCATGATGTACGCGATCCAGCACTTGCTCTCCCCAGAGGCCGAATCTTTTGGAACCAGAACGATCGATAGGTTTTACTTCTAAATATTTTCTATTTTCAATGATTTCGCGGCCAAGCTCTAGACGCGCCTTGTCGTAAGCGAGCTCCACGCTCGCTTGCTCGGGCATAAGGTGGGCTGGCAAGCCTACCTTTCCCAGCACCTCTTCATAGGACTCGTCGCCCTGAAATGTTGCGTCCACAATGGGCACCCGCTCTGCCGCCCGCCTGCAGGCGGGCGGCAGCCCGGCAAACCACAGAGCAACGATTGGGCCGCCTTCGCTTGCCATAAGCCCGAGGCGCCGAAGGCGCTCGACAAGGCGCGCAAAAACCTCGACCCCACGTTCAGGATCGAGCCGATATGAATAGCCTAAAATATCGATATGTCTATCGCGTATCCATCTAATAAAAACATCCAATGATCTATCATTAGATATTGAGTCAATCTCTTTGTTAACATCGTCGCCAGCAATCTCCACTCTTATGCCACAATCTCGCAACATCTGTGCAAACGACAGAATGCCAAGCGTATGTGCATCTATAGCAGGCTTTACAAGGCCAACTACATCAGTCTGCTTTACTCTGTACATCTTAGAACCTCCCCTGTCCTCGTCATTCGCAGCGCCCCTTTTTGCATAATTATAAAGAGTACCTTACTAAACCTCGAATTTTGTCCTTCTAAGCAGAGCATGCGCCTCCTTTGGAAAAGCTTGGGCTAATTGCCCTTCAGCCCTTAGTCGTCTATATCCAGCCGCGACAATTCCCACTAGGTATTGATCCTGCGATAAACCAGCAAACTGAGCCGCTTCACCAAACCATTGATCGGGTATCATCGGTTGACCGTTGATTTCTATCGCCCAAAACTCTCCATTAGCATAGATAAAATCACCGCGTGCGTAGTCTCGCACCCCAGCAACAGCAAAAGCTCTTTTCGCAATAGGCAGAAATGAAGCGGCCATATCAGCTTCGAGCGGATTTACGATTGTCCCTTTCTTGTCTTTATCGCGGGTCGTTATGATATGAAATCGTCTTGGCTCTAAAAGAGATACTTGTGCAGGCATGAATTCCATGCCTAAAACCCCTTCGATCATAGCGCAGGTAATCTCCATAAAATCAACATAAGCCCCAAGATAATTCTCTACTATGATGATTCCTCCGAATTGAATGCGCATTTTATCAAGAGCCTCACGGAGCTCAACTTCATTCCAAACGATGCTGCTTTCATCTATACCTCTAGAATTGCCAAGGTTTTCTGGCTTTAGGATGTAGGGAAAGGCGTTTAATGATAAAAGCCTCTTCATATCCTCACTGTATTTATTCTGTTCTTCTCGAACAAGACCGAAGGCAGGCGTCCTTATTCCATCTCTTTGCCATCTATTTTTGAGCGATCCCTTGGCAAGGGCCAGCTCAATTGCTATAGAATCTGAGCCAATATAATTGACATTATGCTCTTCGAACCATGCATGTACGTTATGCGATATATTATTGCCATTTTCATATAAATGATCTATTCCACAAAGCACAAGATCTGGCTCATAATTATTTAAGCTCAATTTGATATCATCAATGTTCTCTGCATAAGAGAAAAAAGCCTTAAAACCAGCATTCTTATAGATTTCAACCATCTGTAAGTATCTTGCATTGCGCTCTGCGGCAAGACTCTGATCGGAGCTTTTTTTCATGATTATTAGCAATCTCATCTGACCCTCTGTTTCAATTCTGAATTTTTTCAAATTCTGCACATAAATATGTAACACAATTTTAGGAATTTAGCCAATTTATGCTTTGCTTGTATCGAAAATCCTCTAAACTTTCGGGATATATGCCCATTTCAAGATACATAAAGGCAAATATTAAATTTGCTATTATGATATAATAAGCAAAGATGATAGCTAATAATGAACGACAGGAAGAGCGCGATTTTATGGTTCGCTTCCAGATTGCGGCACGTGGTATAAGAGATAAGCGGGTCATTGATGCGATGCGCCGTATTCCTCGTCATCTCTTTGTGCCATCGTCCTACCAAGTCGAAGCCTATGAAGATTATCCTTTGCCGATAGGCTCGAGTCAGACCATTTCTCAGCCATTTATTGTGGCCTTTATGGCCGAGGCGCTGATGCTCAAGGGAGATGAGCGAGTTCTAGAAATAGGTACAGGCTCGGGATATCAGACCGCAGTGCTCTCCTTGCTTGCAAAGGAAGTCTATAGTATCGAGCGGATAGCCGCTCTCTTAGATAGTGCACGAACTATCCTCGAATCCCTTGAGATATCAAATGTCGAGCTTCGTCTGGCAGATGGTTTCTATGGATGGAAAGAGAAAGCTCCCTTTGATGCTATAATATTGAGCGCTGCGCCATTCGATATTCCGAGCGCTCTATTGGAACAGCTAGCAGATGGCGGCAGGCTTGTAGGGCCAGTTGGGCCTCTCGGAGCACAGAGTCTCGTAAGGATTACGAGGCGTGGTCAACACTTCGACAGCGAGGCTCTCTTGGATGTTGCCTTTGTGCCCATGCGCTCCGGCTTGAGCGAAGCTTAATGCGAGAATGCCTCTTCAAAAATGCTTCTCGAATAGTGTAATATCTATGTTGAATCTGATATGCTTCTTTCGATTACCTAATCATAGAACCAAGGTTGAAAAACAATAGGAATAATTATTCACCTAACATCGTATATTTGGAGAGAATTATGTTTGCACAGAATTTGACATTTCCTCATTTCGAAGAGCAGATAAAGAAGATCGACACTATTGTCATCCCAACTGGTAGCTTTGAGGCGCATGGCAGGCACTGTCCTCTAGGAACAGATATTATTATCCCGGAGCGTCTTTGCAAGGATCTGGAATCTGCTATTGGAGACCGAATCCTTATCGCTCCTTCTATAAATTATGGTTACACACCGCTCTTAAATGCTTTTCCTGGAACCATTCATCTTCCCGCAGAGCTTCTCATATCTATCTATTCCGAAGTAGCGAAAGGTTATGTAAGCTGGGGCGCTAAAAATATCGTGTTTATGAATGGGCACGGAGGCAATATTCCTATGTTGACTGTTGCCTGCGACAAAATAGCCAAAGCAGGAGCCTCGGCAATGGTAATCAGTTGGTGGGCGACATTCTCCAAGGAGATACTCGGTATTTGCAGTTCTCAAGGCCACGCAGGAGAAGACGAGACTTCGGTTATTATGGCAATCGATGCCACTTTGGTCGACAGGCAATCTAGAAGCGCCCATATGAAGAAGGTATTTTCTCTTCCATTAGCTATGCCTGATCAAGTCGCGGAGCGCTATCCAAATGCCATGAATGGAGATTCACTTCTCGCAACAAAAGAAAAGGGAGAGCGCCTTCTGGCTATGATACTCGAAAAGAACATCGAATACATTAATCGCTTGCACAGAAAAGATCTGCTAGTGCCTATCGAGGTCGGCTAAGATATATTTTATCGCCAGCCCTTGCTTCGATGCGAATCCTAATCTTCTTTCAATAATATATCCTGAATATATATCGAAATAGGACGAATTCAGTCAGTCGCTTCTTTGAAAACCCTAGCAAAATTCCTATATGCAATTTTCTCGATTTGATAGGAAGAAAAGCCAGATTTCCCTAGTTCTTCGATTATTGCGCAAGCCTTCGATGCGTCTTCTAGGCCTCTAACTGGAGGGTATTCTTCTTGCGTATATAGATATTCACAGAAATGTAGGCCAAGCCCGACATGATCTTCGCCGGCTACATCGATCATATGCCGCAGATGATGCATGTATCGCTCGAGCGAATGATTGGCTCTATCTTTTATGTCAGCCAATGCAGCTGGGCTTGTCATACAGCCTATCAAACCACCATGCTCCGCTATGTGGCGTATATCTTTATCTGAGAGGTTTCTGCCATTGTCATATACTTCTGCGCTCGATGTATGGGATAGCATGACAGGCTTCTTAGAACACGAAAGGATATCTAGCATGGTCATAGGACTTGCGTGCGCCAGATCTATAAGAATTCCCATTTCATTCATAAGGCCCACTGCTTCTCGTCCCGCTTCTGTCAAGCCAAGAGGATTCTCAGATCTAGGGCTACCATCTGGATCGAAAGCTCCAGTTCCAAATGCATTGCTATCGTTATGGGTGAGCATCGCAATTCGAAGACCGGCTTCCATATATAATCTTCTCAGCCATGAAAGATCACCATTCGCCGCACGCAACCCCTCATAACATAATATTCCAACCCATAGCCCATCTCTAATTGAATTATCAAGCTCTTGAGAAGATGTCGCTATGAGATACGAGTCATCTTTACATGACCGCAATAGCTTAGTCAGGCCTATAAATTCTTCGAAGTTTTTTGTCTCCGCGAATTCTCCAGCCATGCGACAATCTACCAAAACAGCGCCCTGGATACCTCCACTTTTCATTCTATTTATATGCTGCTTGAATCTCTTGAGCACTGCATTCTCATCGGAGATGTCTTCCCTTCGCACAATATCCATGATGATGTCAGCATGCATGTCAAAAATAGGTATCATAGATTTCGCCAGCTCTCCTAAGCTCAGAAATAACCATCAGACAAACATCTCGGCGCGATGGCAGGCTACAAAGCGATCTGGACAGACTTCTCTGAGAATAGGATCAGACTCGCTACAAGATGCTATGGCATAATTACAGCGAGGCGCAAAGCGGCAACCTGGTTTTGGATTTATTGGTGACACAACCTCGCTCTTTAGTATTATCCTTTCCTTTCTGGCATTGAGTCTTGGAATAGGAATAGCCGATTCCAAGGCCTTACTATAGGGATGAATTGGATGCTTAAAGAGCTCGTCCGTATTTGCTTTCTCGACTATCTGTCCCAGGTACATCACAACGATATCATCAGATATGTGCTTTACCACCGAAAGATCATGAGTAATAAAAAGATATGTTAGGTTCAAAGACTCCTGAAGATCCATTAGCAAGTTGAGTATCTGTGCTTGAATCGATACATCCAGGGCAGATACCGGTTCATCGCAGACAATGAACTGAGGTTCGAGAGCAAGTGCGCGAGCAATTCCTATCCGCTGTCTTCGACCTCCATCCAGTTCATGAGGATAGGCATCATATAATCTGTCAGCCAAACCAACGGTTTCCATGAGCGAACGCACTTTTTCCTCATATTCCTGAATATTTCTAACCTTTTTATAGATCCTGAGCGGCTCGCCGATGATCGATGAAACAGTGTGGTGAGGATTGATAGAAGAATATGGATCCTGGAAGATCATCTGCATTTTGGTGCGCAGCGTCTTCATGTCCTTCTGCGAGGCTTTTGTAATCTCAATTCCAGCATAATCGATAGAGCCTCCATCTGATTCATGAAGGCGGACAAGCAGTCTTCCAGTAGTCGATTTGCCGCAACCAGATTCGCCTACCATGCCAAGCGTTCCACCCTTTTTTATATCGAAGGAAATGTCATCCACAGCATGGAGAGTCCCCTTTGTAACATGGAAGTATTTTTTGAGGTTTCTTACTTGTAGAATAGGCAATTCAGATTGATTGTTCGACATGCAAATTCTCCTGATACTGATGGCATTTCACCAAATGACCTTCTATAGAACTGTTTTCGGGGTGCGCTTCATGACACTTGGGCATTGCATTAGGGCATCGCGGGCTGAAATAGCATCCCTTTGGCAGATTGGTTGGATCGGGCATAAGCCCAGGTATTGGCCTGAGACGAGGAGAGCCTTCACTATAATCAGGGAGAGATCCCAAAAGACCCTTTGTATAAGGGTGAAGCGGATTTCCAAACACCTGTTCGACCGTGCCATACTCTACAACTTCGCCTGCATACATGGTCGCTACCTCATCGCAGTTCTCAACCACCAGCCCTAATGAATGAGTAATAAACAGAACCGATGTATTGTTCGTTTTTATGAGGCCTCGCATCAAATCGAGCACCTGTGCCTGAATGGTGACATCTAACGCCGTTGTCGGCTCATCTGCCAAAAGAAGCCTGGGATTGCAGGCGAGCGAAAGAGCAATGACAACACGCTGTTTCATTCCCCCTGAAAACTGATGGGGATATTCTCTTGCTCTGACACCAGGTATACCGACAGTCTCGAGCATCTCTTCAGCCTTAGACCAGGCCTCAGCCTTGGAAGCCTTTTCGTGCTTAAAAATAGTCTCAGCTATCTGTTCTCCTATGGTTAGTACGGGATTAAGCGCTGTCATGGGATCCTGAAAAATCATCGCTATATCTTTCCCCCGCATCTCTCGCAGCTCCTGATTGGACATGCCGAGAATATCTGCATTGTCAAAGCGGATAGATCCAGAGATTATCTTGCCTTGGGGCGCACGGATCATATTGAGTATCGAAAGAGCCAGCGTAGTCTTACCTGCTCCTGTCTCGCCCACAAGACCTAATACTCGACCTCTCTGCATATCCAGTGAAAGATTGTTTACCGCCCTTACCGTTCTTCGATTCGAATAATAATTCACATGCAAATCTTTTATTTCAAGAATTTTATCCATAATTCGTTTCCTAACGCCTGAGTTTTGGGTCTAGAGCATCGCGTAGTCCATCGCCAATGATATTGTAGGCCAAAACAGTGAGCAAAATCGCTATTCCTGGCGCGAATAGAAGATGCGGTGCGTATTGGATGAATTCTCTAGCCTCGGAGAGCATATTGCCCCATTCCGGCTTTGGCGGAAGAATTCCTAGCCCCAAAAAAGACAACCAAGAGGCCTCAAGTATAGATGATCCAATATTGAGCGTAGACTGAACAATAATGGGAGAAGTGATATTTGGTAGTATGTGCTTAAGTATAATACGCAAATCGCTAGCACCGATTACTCGGGCTGCTTCCACGTATTCCTGATCTTTGATCGAAACGATTGAAGCACGGACAATACGTATATATTTCGGAAAAAGCTGTACACTTATTGCAATAAGCAAATTGAAAAAACTGTTTCCTAGAGCTGTTACAATAGCAATTGACATGAGAATAGTAGGGATTGAAAGTATTATATCAGTAATTCTCATAATAATTGTGTCAACTAGGCCTCCTTCATATCCTGCAATAGCTCCCAAAATAACTCCCACAATAAGTGACATTGCAACAGTTACTATGCCAATAATCATAGATATTCTTGCACCATGGACTAACCTGCCGAGAATATCACGACCATAGTTGTCCGAACCCAGGATAAAAGTGTGCTCTATATCTTTCTCTTGAAAATAGACCGTACTGGTTTCTCCAGGCTTTAAGAGCGCATTCTCGAGCGAATTCGAAGTAACGAAATCATACGAATAGAGAACATCAGCAAAAATGGCAATAAGCGCGAATATCAGAACGAGAATCAAGCTTGCAACTGCGAGTTTGTTCCTCGAAAACTGCCTCCAGAATTGAGAGATATTCTTTGATTGCCGCTTAAAGAATCTCAAAAATGTCTGGTTACTCATTGGTTGCCTCGCACTAGTTTCTTCTTTGCCGAAAAAGTGGATTTTATGCGTGGATCGATAAATCCATAGAGAATGTCGACGGCGAGATTTATGATGGTGAATGTTATTGCAACGAAACAGACCGATCCGAGAATCTGCGGTGTATCTTTTTGATAGATTGCATCTACCATTATGGAACCAAGGCCGGGATATGAAAAAATCTTCTCGGTTAGAACCGCTCCTCCTAAGAGCCCCCCGAATTGAAGGCCAGCAACAGTAACAACCGGAATAAGCGCATTGCGCAAGGCATGCTTAAAAATTACTGTCTTTTCATCCATGCCTTTCACCCTCGCTGTCCTTATGTAATCTTGCTGCATGACATCGAGCATGGATGAACGTGTCATTCGCATTATTATTGCCAATGAAGGCAAGCTTAGTGTAATTATTGGCAATACCAATGATGAAAAATTTCCCGGATTAGCGATAGCAGGAAAAAGGCGGAGATTCATTGCAAAAATATAAATAAGAACCATTGCAATCCAGAATACCGGCATCGATGCTCCCAAGAGAGCAAAAACCGTAAAAATCATATCAGCCACAGAGTATGGCTTTGTCGCAGATATGATTCCAATTGGAATACCCAGTATCAGTGCAAGAATAAGCGCCCCAACTGCAAGGATGAGTGTGTTGGGAAAAGAATTAGCAATAACCTCAAATATGATTCTATTCGAGACATAAGATCTGCCAAGGTCTCCAAAAAAAAGCCCCTTATAACCAAAAATGGGATGTTTGTATCCAAAGAGAAACCTTGCATACTGCACAATGAATGGTGAATTTAACCCCATGTCCTCTCTCATCTGCTTATATGCTGCAGGCGAGGCATTTGCTCCCAACATCATTTGGGCTGGATCTGAGGGAGTAATATACATAAGAGAAAAGACGATGAATGTCACGCCTAATAGAACTGGAATAAGCATCAAAATTCGACGCATTATATATCTGAACATAACAGAACCTTTTCAAAAATATCGATCATGAACGAAAGACGATATTGGCATTTGAAAGCATACCTGCCCCATTTATATGGAGCAGGTATACATTTCCAATAGACTATTGAAGCTTAGTCAAAAGATGAATATCGACCAGTTTTGTCTTGAATATCGCTTGATCCTGATTGCCAACCCGTGGATTCGATGCAAATACCACTTTCTCATATACTAAAGGACAATATGGTTTATCTGTCATAAGCTGCTTCTGAGCTTTAATGTAGGCCTCTTCGCGGCTTTTTCGATCCACTGAATAGCGTCCAATTTGGATGTTTTTGTTGACAATATCGTTGTTATAAAGCGCTGAATTCATGCCTGTACCAATTGAATCACCACTATAAATAATACAAGTGTAATCAGGATCCATAGTCGGTGTGAACCATGACTTCAAAGCTATGTCATATCCATCGCCAGTCTTGCTCTGCTGTATGATCTGCGCATTCACCATTGGAACTACTTTTATCAAGTCAACGCCAAGAGTCGTCTTGACCTGGTCTTTGATATTATTTGCAATTTTTATATGCCCAGTTATATTGCTCATTACCATTGTCACCGACTCCGGCCCTAACTTTGCTCTAAAATCAGGTGAAAGCATGGCAAACTCAGCCTTAGCTTTTTCTTTATTAAAATAGCCAGTTGTCTCACTAAATTCAGCAAATGGGGTACCTGCTGGAACTCCTTCCACACGACCCAAGAATCCTGGGTGCATCATTTGGTTAGCAGGCAATGCATAACCATTGAAGATATCGACCTGCTTGATGAAAGGCACTGGATTTATCGAATAGAAGATTGCCCTTCTAAGATGAGTGGAGTCACCTTCGGTATATTGGCCAGATAAATCAAGCTTGCCGTTTTTCTTCTGCCCAACGAGATCGGAATTCATATTGAAAGCGCAATACCACATAATAGCGCCTGGATTAGTTGTGATAACGAGACCATTTCTTTCCAAATTGCCTATGTTGAGCTTTGAAATATTAGAAGCAATGTCTACCTCTCCAGTGATTAAAACATTATCAACCTGAGGGGATTCTGACATGGCTCTAAAGACGACATTCTTGAAAGCAACTGTGTTAGCGCCTCCCCACCACTCTTCGTTCCGCGTAAGCTGGACTTGCTGAGGATTGGGCCATGACACAAATTTATAGGGACCGGTTCCAACAACAATCTTTGTGCCATAGTCTGCACCTGCAGCTTCTACGGTTTCCCTGTCTTCTATGCCAGAGCAATAGTGTGACAAAATATTAAGAGCTGGTCCGTATGATGATGGTACCATATATTTTGCTCGATCTTCCCAAGAATTCATAGCAACTGTTGCATATTCTGGATCTTTGAGCTTGCCAAAGGTGATCTTTACTGTGTAATCATCTACCTTTACTACAGAAAGAACTGCACTAAACATGCTTTTTGAGCTTGACCTAGGGTGATGCAGAATTCGATTGAACGAAAAGACCACATCATCGGCAGTAAATGGATTGCCATTGTGAAACTTTATCCCTTTCCTGAGCTTGATAGTATACACAGATCCATCCTTCGATACCAACCCATTCTCTATAGTTGGAATTGTCTCGGCAAGTAATGGATAGAAGGTATCGTCTGATCTCATCCCGATCAATGTTTCATTGATCTCTCGCATAACCTGAGCTTCATTAGAAGTCGTGTATATGTTGGGATCGAGTGGTTGCGGTTCAGCAGCAAGGACAAAGATCAAGGTATCAGGATCTCTGTTCCGCAAAGTTGGCCCTTTCTTTGCTTGTGCAACAACGATTCCACCCAAGGCCAGGCAGATAAGTACAATCGACAGAAATTTCTTCATGTCAATAACCTCCTTGAAGATATTCTATAGCTGCAACGCAGCTTTAATTCATTCACCCCATAATCTAACTTCTCCTTAGAAATGATAAGTTCGACTGAAAGCTCATTTTCATCTAAAAGCGGCAAACTTGCCACCTAGCATCGCGGCTGCATGAATCATCCGATATATGCTTCTCATGTCGGCAGACCTATAGAGAACTTGTCTTCCTCCTCTTCGTTCGAGCCCTGGTATCACTGAGACGGCATCCGCTATGGCGGTAGAGGCGAAATCGATTTCGAGATCGTAAGCTGGCGCTAGGGTAAGCGGCTTAAATGTATCTTTCTTGTCTATGGCTTGCATCGCCCCTTCGACGAATTTAGGCTTTAAGTTGTCCTCGAAGTACATCTTAGCTGCAAATCGGCCAAGACCATGTTTTGTGCAAACAAATATGGGTGGAATCGAAAAATGCTCTTCTATTTCCTTCTCGAGAATATCATCGCCGGATACAAAGCATACGGGCACCCCATAATGAGAAGCGAGCATGCCATTTATGTCCGCTTCGGACATTTCCCGCCCATTCAACCGGACACAATAGATACACGAGGACGAATAACTATGATCCATCAATCCATGCAAGGCTCCGATTTTTGCATGATAGCCAACGAGCATCAGAAGATCAAAACTTTCGTCTAGGCCTTCGAGCATATAGAAAGTACGCGGATAGCCACGGATAAAGCTAACACGCGAATCACCAAAGCTTCTAAACGGAACCCCCTCGCCCCTGGCATGGGAGTCGCATATGCATATTTCTCTAATCTCGTCGTTATACTTCGATCTATTTATGCCTTCTACAATCCACGACAATTCTTTCCATGCATTCTCATAAATTGTCTGGTGCCCATTGCCTTCCATATCGCTCCATGAGACAGCGCCATGTATGCCTTCCATATCGACAGAAATGAAAACTTTCATGCTTCATCCCCTACATGAACAATCTCTTGCACAATAGCGAGATATCGCTTGCTAGTCAGTGATTTCATTCAAAATAACCTTTCTTGATAACTTCGCCCTTACGAACGACTAAGCGCCCA
>Ga0208695_1001746_pt1 | contig 17318 bp, 16 predicted proteins | sample AD_UKC111_MetaG_FD_184449 | JGI IMG/M metagenome (GOLD analysis project Ga0208695, IMG submission 184449) | Active sludge microbial communities of municipal wastewater-treating anaerobic digesters from Hong Kong - AD_UKC111_MetaG (SPAdes)... | ecosystem: Engineered > Bioreactor > Anaerobic >... | reverse complement strand
ATTCGCAGAATAAATCTGTGGGTTTTACGTTTTCTAACATTTGTTATTCCTCCAATTTCTTTGAAATGGCTTACGCTGATGAAGGGTGATAAGGTTGTCGAGGTTTCGGAAATATGTGCCGATTTGTAATTGTTCTTCCATTGTTTTAGGCATCATCAATTCCATATTTGCCATTTGCTTTCCCGATACCTCAACAAATGTCGAGCCTGCACCTGTTGTTTCACCATATCTTTTTAATTCTTCTGTGCGTGAAAAAATGAAATATGAATCAAGCTCGTTTTCATGTGGGACAATCGACTGAAAGCCTTGATTAGTACAGCCTTCTTTGCGTAAAATAGCGGTTTTACCTATACCTGCACGAGATGTAAACAATACCGTTCCGACAGGCACCATCTTTGCAGAACTGTTTTCGTATCCTTGTTTAGTGATTTTTCTTGTGCTTGAACTTATATATATTTGGTCGGCAATTTCCGCAGGAGCATACCAATCTATTTCACCGTCCCAGTAATCAGGATTTGAAGTGCTTGGTGTTCCACCGCCAACAATATCAGCAATATCCTCCAACTTCCGCTGTTCCCAAGTTAATGTATGAAAGATTTCAATTACTGTATATGCTTCAGTAAAATAGCCCAAAATAAGATACGCTATTTCATAATTAATATTGAAAATTCGTATTTGCTATGGTATAATAAGTAAAGAATATTGCTTACAGACGAATACAGCGAAAGGAGTATGACAATGGCGGTTTGTTACAAGAAATTATGGCATATTCTGCTCGACAGAGATATGATGAAAAAAGATTTGCAGGAGGCGGCAGGACTGACAAGCTACGCAATGCACAAGCTAAGCAGAGATGAAGATGTCACGACGGAAACTCTTGAAAAAATATGCATGGCACTTGACTGCACTATTGATGAAGTAATAGAATTCGTTTCGGATAAGGATATACACAACAAATAACACTGAGGGGGATTTCGGCAACATGAACAAGCAACAGCTCGCAAATAAAATATGGGAATCAGCAAATAAAATGCGCTCAAAAATCGAGGCAAATGAATACAAGGACTATATTTTAGGTTTTATTTTTTATAAGTTTCTATCTGACAAAGAAGTTGAATACTTGAAATCGACAGATTGGACCGATGCAGACCTTCCCGAACTTACTGAAGATGATACTGATACGGTTGAACTTTGTAAAAAAAGCAATGGGTATTTTATTTCATATAACAACTTATTCTCAACATGGCTTAAAATGGGCAAGGATTTTGATGTTGCCAATGTTACCGATGCTCTTTCTGCATTTGACAGACATATCGACAATACATATAAACTTGTTTTCAATAAGATTTTTGACACTCTGCAAACAGGTTTAAACAAGCTTGGCGATACAAGTGGAGCAAGAACAACCGCAATCCGAGGACTGCTCGGTCTTATCAAGGATATTCCTATGGATGAAAAGCAGGGATATGATGTACTGGGATATATCTACGAATATCTTATCTCAAACTTTGCATCGAACGCAGGCAAAAAAGCTGGAGAATTCTATACACCTCACGAAGTTTCACTGCTCATGTCAGAGATTATCGCAAACCATCTGAAAGATCGGACAAACATTGATATTTATGATCCTACATCAGGTTCAGGTTCTCTGCTTATTAATATAGGAAAGAGCGCATCGAAATTTATGGACAGCGAAAATATTAAATATTTCGCACAGGAGCTCAAAGAAAACACATACAACCTAACCCGTATGAATCTTGTTATGCGAGGAATCAAGCCTGCCAATATTTATACAAGGAATGCTGATTACATTAGAAGATGACTGGCCAATTGACCTTGAAAATTATCCTCCTGTTCTGCGTGTTGATGCAGTTGTGTCCAATCCTCCTTACTCTCAGGCATGGATTCCAGATGGTAAGGATTCCGACCCCCCGTTACAATGGCTACGGTTTAGCTCCAAAGGGTAAAGCAGATTATGCTTTTCTGCTGCACGATTTATATCACGTTCTCCCGAACGGTATTATGACGATTGTACTTCCCCATGGTGTACTGTTCCGTGGAGGTGAAGAAGGTTCTATACGACAGAACCTTATCGAAAACAATAAAATTGATGCAATTATCGGACTTCCTGCAAATATTTTCTTCGGCACCGGCATTCCAACAATTATTATGGTGTTAAAGCAAAGCCGTGATAACGATGATATACTTATAATCGATGCTTCAAAGGGATTTACCAAAGAGGGTAAAAATAATAAGCTCCGTGCCTGCGACATCAAAAAAATTGCAGATACTGTTGCAAAGAGAAATTCTATCACGAAATACTCAAAAGCAGTATCCCGTGATGAAATAAGGCAGAATGACTATAATCTAAATATCCCCCGCTATGTTGATTCTTCCGAAAATGCGGAAACATGGGACATATACGCCTCCATGTTCGGTGGCATTCCTGTAAACGAAATTGACACGCTAAATAGCTATTGGACAGCATTCCCGAATTTACGCAGTTCATTGTTCAAGGCAAGCGATACGCCTTATGTGCAGCTTGCCGTTGATGACATAAAGACGGCAATCACAGGCCACGCTGATATTTCTGCATTTGAAAACGGATTCAATGCTGCATTTAACGGCTTTACCGATTATCTGCGTACAGAGCTGATTGAAAATGCTGAAACAGTTGAAATATCCAAAGAAGAAACTGCTATCAGCAAAAATATTTTTGCTCGCCTTGAAAATATACCTCTTGTGGACAAGTATGAGGCTTATCAGCTGCTTGACGATAACTGGGGTAAGATTTCCAGCGATCTTGAAATTATACAGACAGAGGGCTTTGAGGCGACCAAAAAGGTTGACCCGAATATAGTTCTGAAAAAGAAAAACGGCGTTGATGTCGAGGTTCAGGAGGGATATATCGGACATATTATTCCGTTTGAGCTGGTTCAAATTACGCTTTTAAAGGAAGATACCGCACTTTTGAAAGAAAAGGAAAACCGACTTGCAGAAATTTCTGTACAGTTTGAGGAGCTTCTCGACTCGATGAACGATGAGGACAAAGGCAGTGACGCTATTAATGAAGACGGCACAGCTTTTGTAAATGCACAGGTTTCAAAGCTTGCAAAGCTGTATTTATCCGAGTGTAAAAAGGGCATATCCTTTGCTGACGACAGCTTTGAGGCGAAAATCATCACCTGTGACAAGCTGATTGCAGACGAGAAAATGCTTAAAAAAGAAATTAAAGAAGCTACCGATGCACTTCATATCAAGACAAAAGAGACAATAGAAGCCCTTTCCGACAGCGATGTGAAAATGCTCCTTGAAAAGAAGTGGATTGAAAGCCTTATAAACAGCCTTTATTCCCTGCCGGACACTATTGTTGACGGACTTATCGGCAATGTTACGGCTCTTGCGACAAAATATCAGACAACATATTTTGATATTGAAAATGAAATCAGGGATACAGAAAAAGAGCTGTGCTCGCTCATTGACGACCTTTGCGGAAATGAATTTGATATGAAAGGGCTTAGCGAGTTTAAAGCTCTGTTGACGGGTGAATAATATGGAAGAAAATAAAAAACCCGCAATTCGATTTAAAGGATTTACTGATGCTTGGGAACAGCGTGAGGCAAAAGATATATTTAACACAGTTGCGGATAAAGGGTATCCAGAACTTCCTGTTTTGTCTGCTTCTCAAGAATACGGAATGATTAAAAGAACAGAAACAGGTATTAATATTCATCACGATAGAGAAAATGAGATTGGATATAAAAGAGTTTTGCCAGGACAATTTGTTATTCACCTAAGGTCATTTCAAGGTGGATTTGCTCATTCCAATATAGAAGGCATAACATCGCCTGCTTACACAGTTTTTGGCTTTCAAGAACAAGAAAAACATTATGATTATTTTTGGAAATATATTTTCAATTCAGAAAGTTTTATAAGAAGGCTTGAGCTAATAACCTATGGTATTCGTGATGGAAGAAGTATTAGTTATGAAGATTTTTCAACACTTAAATTTTTCTATCCGTCTTACAAAGAACAGAAGCGAATTGGTGTGCATTTTCAAGAACTCGACAACCTTATCACCCTTCATCAGCGTAAAATAATATTGTTTTTAAAGTTACCCTTGATAGCGTTCTTTCTGATTTTATTTTCACACATAAGTAGCGTAAGTGCTTTAAAATTAATTTAAGCCTTTTAGTACCTTTTCCAAAATCATATTTATAATTATCACGCAATAACAAAAGCAATGTCACTTTAATTGTGGCATTGCTTTTGTTGCATTTGAAAAACTGCACTGTATGGTAACCACTCAGAAGATTAATCCGAGTGGTATATTTTCAAGCAGGCATATAATCATCCATATATCAAGGGTACAAGCAATGTTTGTACCCTTTGCTGTGTTTTAAAGAATATATGCACCTTGCTTGATTATGAGGTATCATTTTATGCAACCATACAAACTTTCAAAAACCTCTGTCAAAACATTCACATTTTAAGCTGATTTTGTAGGTAGTTATGAAGGGGGAAATAACATTTGTAGCTTGCAGCTGATGAAAGGAAAGTATGACTGTATGATTGAGATTTGCTATAACAATCAAACAAAAAAGTGGCATAGATATATGCAATTTGCTGATTTTTCAGAAAACATTTTGAGACTGACCATAAAATCGGACTAAAAATGTCCTAACGTATGAGGGACGGCGATATTTCTGATTTTCGCCGCCGTAGAAATATTATTTTATGGGGTACACCCTAACGGACAAAATACTTAAAAAGCAGGAATACGTATTCCTTTTTATTAAGTACGTTTAGCAAGCCACAGAAAGTATACAGATACTTTCGGATTTTGCCCGTTTTTAAGGTGTTACCCCCATAAAAACGTTGTTCTGCTGTCGCCACGAACAAATGCTCATCCCTTTATTTTAGGTTGCACCTAAGACCGCAATAAAAAGAAAAGAGGTAATTTTTCAATGAGAAAATTCAAACAAGTAAAACGTAAAGAGGTTATTTTTGACCTAAATGAATGGAACGAGGTAGAAAGCCGTGCTAACGCAATTTCTATGAAAACCAGTGAGTATATCCGCCGTATGGCACTGGACGGGCAAATTATCAACGCCGACTTTCAAAGCTTCACGCCAGTTGTAAATGCTTTACGCATTATTGGTGGAAACATCAATCAGATAGCAAAAAAGTCGAATGAAATCAACAGCATTTATGCCGATGACTTCAAAAAATTCCAGGAGGATTACACAAGTTTATGCCATACCTTAAATCGATTTCTCTCCACAATACAGTCGACCGCAGCTTAGCATATATTCTTAATCCCGATAAAACGGAGGACTTGCTTTATACCACTGCCCTAAATTGCATGGCAAATGCTGAAGATGCTTATTTGAATATGAAGATGGTGTATGAGCATTTTTCGGGCAAAAAATATAATGAGCCACCACCTTTGAACGGCAAGGGAAGAGTGAAAGCAATTCACTACATTCAGTCATTCGACCCGCAGGATAATATTTCTCCAGAAGAGGCTCATCGTATTTCGAAAGCCTTTGCTAGGAAAACTTTCGGCGATGACTGTCAGATAGTTATAGCAACACATTGTGACAAAAATCATATCCATACGCATTTTATTTTAAATTCATATTCACTGACGGGCAAGAAGTTCTATGATAACCAAACAACACTCAATAAAATCAAGGAGTATTCCGACAGGGTATGCCTTGCTTTTGGCGTTCAGCCTTATGATAAAAGCAAGGGTAAAGGTAAAACTATGGCTTACAACGAATGGGAGCATCAGAAGCGTGGCACATCATGGAAGCAGAAAATTCGTATTGAAATTGATAGACTTATTGCTTCCGTCAAAAATATTGATGAACTGTTATATGAACTTGAACTTCTCGGCTACACCGTTAAGCGAGGAAAATATATTTCTATCAAAGCTCCTGAGCAACAGCGATTTGTACGAACCCAAACGCTGGGTGAGGATTATATTGCTGAAAGTATTGCATCAAGAATATTATGGCGTGATGTTGGCGCAAATGTTACTCTTTCAGGAGAACCAGCACCTATTCGAGATGATTATATCAAAGCAATTGATGATGTTTCACAGCTTGCGAGGGATGGAAAGAAAATTCAGCGCAAGCGTGACAGCACTTCTCTTTATTCTCCTGAAAATGATATGGACATTTATAAATTATCGGCACAGCTTACTATTATAAATCGTGATAATATACATTCTATTGGTGAGCTTGAGGGTAAAATTGAAAATCTGAAAGATACATATGAAAAAGCAAGGCAGGAGATTAATGTGCTTTTATCAGAACAGGACAGGCTTAATAGTCTTGTTGAATCAGCTGATACTTTTTATGAGCTTTCAGAAAAGTCAACACTTTCTATATCTGAAAAGTTACGTTTAAATATTTGCAGGCAGTGTATGCAGAAAAATGGTATTAACAGCCATGAGAAGTATCAACGCTTAAAACAGTTACAGTGCGACACCAAGCAAAAAATATCAGCCCTCAATAGTAATTTTGAGAACTGTAAAAGGCTGTATGATGTTTATGCTGATATTGCTAAGACCTATCGCGAAATTTCAAAGGGGGATTATATCTCTTGGCTGGTGGAGGAGAAGAAAAAAAGGAGCAAAATGCTGTAAAGAAAAAATCAAGGTGAAATCTGATACAAGCAATCTTTGTATCAGGTACATAATAATAAACCACTCGGAATACTATTCCGAGTGGTTTAAGAGTTAAAATGAAATAACATAAGATTGTCCAATATATACAATATATAGAGTGGATAGAAGTATCAATATGTGCTTTAAAAAACTTTATGGCAGATTAAGGGGGACTAAATGAAAAGAAACAAATTACTTATAAATACCGCCGTAGGAGCTGAACAATCTTCAGAACCTTTGGTTAATCAGAAAAATAAAATTAACTTAACAGATGAACAGCTTGACGCTTTGGCTCTTAGTTTTTTACCAGCCATGACTGAATTTTTTGAAAGTGATCAGGGGAAGAAGCTTTTTGAAGAGTATCATAAAGAAAAGCAATTAGAGAAACCTGAAGCGGCATAACTTAATCCGCATTTATTCCACGGTCTATTGACAACGAGCCTCTGGCTGCACGATATTCAGGCATCTGCGGCAGACAACGCCGAAGGCTGTGCTGCCTTGCTGACAGCCTATCATGCCTCCACTCATTGTCAATAGCTTTCGCGGCATAAAGTTTTGCAAAGAATTATTAAGCTTCAGTAGTGAAATCTTGTTAATGATGATTGTGAAATATAATGTTACATGGTATAATTTATAATAGGTAAATAATTGATTAATTAATATTTTTGTAAGAAATAAAGGAGTGATTACGGTGACAGACAATATAAAATATCAAGGCATGATTAAAGGTTTTCCGCTAATAAAAATTAAATCAAAAGAAATAATTGAAAAAATACGTAAAGGCTCGTTTTATATGAATAGTTTAAAAACATATAGAGATTTGTATAAAGACAACGAGGATAATGTAATTGGAGATGCATATGAGGGGAAACTTTATATTTATGACGCAACATTCATTATTCCTGAAAAAGGAGTAAATGAGATTATTAAGAATAAAGCATTTTCTACAGTGAACGAAAATGATTTTGTTTATTGTATGTTTGGAATAAATCCAAATAAAAATAGTTCTTTTAATTTTACTGATTATCAAAAGCAAAAACTAATTGGGTTTGATGATACTGCATTGATTATTACTGATGTATACGAATATTTTCGGAGGATAAAGAAATCAGCTATTGAAAGTGGTTATGAAATAGAAAGTAATTTTGTACAATATTATGACGAAGGAGTTAATGATTTAAATTTGTTTTTAAATCTGATTAAGGGCATGAATAATATAGTTTTTTATAAAAGAAAAATGTATTCATATCAGCAAGAATACCGTTTTACTATTAAAAATAATTCTGGTGATGACCATTTGGAACTGGATATTGGAGATATTACTGATATTTCTGAAATGTTTTCCGTAACAGATTTATTTAATTCATACATAAGTAAACATGGTGAGAAGTAATAATTTTACACTAAACGGTTTGGTTGAATTTGATCATACACTTGTGCATTCCCATTTGCCCTTGGTTAAATAGTAAACATTATAATTTATCGCTTTAAAGCGTTGACAAAATAAAGCGTTTGTGTTACACTAAGAATAAAGAAATAATGAAATAACAATATAGAACGGAGGAATTTCAATGAAAGCAGTAATTTATGCAAGATATTCATGCGATAATCAGCGTGAAGAAAGTATTGATGGTCAGCTTCGTGAATGTAAGGAATTTGCTGAGCGTAAGGGCATGATTTTAGTTGATGCATATAGATAGAGCGATGTCAGCAAAAACCGACAATCGCCCTGAATTCCAAAAAATGATTAAAGATAGTGAAAAAGGAATTTTTGATACAGTTATTGTGTGGAAGCTTGACCGATTTGCTCGGAATAGGTATGATTCTGCACACAACAAAGCAACACTCCGCAAGAATGGAGTAAAAGTTATATCTGCAACAGAAGTTATTTCTGAGGGTGCAGAGGGAATTATCCTTGAATCGGTTTTAGAGGGATATGCTGAATATTATTCTGCTGAGCTTTCTGAGAAAGTGATTCGTGGTATGACTGAAAATGCGTTGAAATGCCAGTATAATGGCGGTTTTGTTCCTGTTGGATATACTGTCGATGAGAATAAGCATTATCAGATTGATGAATTGGTTGCACCTCTTGTGCGTGAAGCTTTCATAATGTATGTGAATGGCAAGCAGATAAAGGAAATCGTTAGTTTTTTCAGTGAAAATGGAATATTGTCATCTCAAAAGAAACCTATGACAAAAACCACAGTTTCAACAATTTTGCAGAATAGAAAATACATGGGCGAGTATCAGTATAGGGATGTTGTAATTCCTGATGGCATTCCTGCAATTATTTCACAAGAGCTTTTTTCAATGGCACAGCAGAGATTAGAAAAAAACAGATATGCTCCGTCAAGCTATAAATCGCATGAAAAATATCTTCTTACAACAAAGCTTATTTGCGGTGACTGTGGTTCATTTATGGTAGGTGAGTGCGGTAAAAGCGGAACCAATGGGAAGAAATATTACTATTATAAATGTTCAACTGCCAAAAAGAAAAATGGATGTTCAAGAAAGGCACTCCGCAAAAATGATATAGAACAGCTTGTTATTGATAAAACTGTTAAGAGTATTTTTACAGGTGATGTTATTGAGCAAATCGCTTATAGAGTTGAAGCATGGCAGGAAAAAGAAAACACTGCAATACCGATATTGCAGAGCCAATTAGCTGAAACTGAAAAATGCATTGATAATTTTATGGAAGCTATTGCACAGGGAATTATAACAGCATCTACAAAAAAGCGACTCAGTGAGCTTGAATTTCAAAAGATTGACATCGAAGCGAAAATTGCAAGGGAAGAAATTGGGTCACAGGTGCTGACAAGAGAACAAATTTTATACTGGCTGAATAAAATGCGTGAGCTTAATCTTATGAATGAGGATAGTAGAGAATGTGTTATAGATACATTTATAAATTCCATTTATGTGTATGATGATAAGGTAGTCATCAATTTCAACTGCCGAGAGGATTCGGAAACGATTCCTCTCGCATTTATGGACAGTAGTTCGTTTTTATCAGAAGTGGGGGAGCCAATAACGCATAATCCGAACACATTCGTTACTAAAGATGTGTTCGGATTTATTGTTTTGATACCGTCAAACCTCACCCACTATTACAACGCCCACCCACATGATAAAATAAAAGAAAAAGCATAGAGATGGGTGGAAAAAGGATGAACAAAGCAGAAAAGTGGGCAGTAATGGTGCAGGAATTTAAGGGGAGTGGGAAAAGCCAGCGAGTATGGAGTGCTGAAAGAGGTATAAAACGGAGCAGTCTTAGGTATTGGCTTGAACGTATGGACGAACTTGCAGACGGTATCCGTTTCTATTATATTTTTTTGAGCTTCATGTGTCAAGTTTTATTGTACTATATCAATCATTGATTTTGCGTTGTTTGTCGGCTACTATCAGGAGAACTTCATACTGTAAGCCTTGTAGCTTTTCCGGAAACAAGGATTGATGTATCAAAGGAATCGCTTTGAACATTTTCGGGAAGATACATATAAATATCCGGTGAAAATTTTGACCTGCGTGCGGAATACTGATAAGAATTTTCGCCATCCGAAACAATCTCACAGAATGAGTCTGAATCCTTAAGCATATATCTTGACAGCTTTTTATCTGATGGAGAATATGCTGTTATCGGTTCAATATCATTTGTTATAATATTTCCGGAATATATAATTACACGACCTCCTTCAGAATAAATTGTGTTTGCATTTGATGCTTTGGCAATTGCCTTTATAATTCCGTTAAAAATCAGGACATCTCCTCCAGCCTTGGCACTTCCTATTCCGAGAGCCTCATCTCCGCATACGGTAACTGCAATACAGCCATTTTTTATAATGACATCAGTATCAGAATCATATGAACCTATTCCTATGGCACTTTTAGCATTTACAGTTATTTCTGCGCTGCCATCGTTAAAACGCATCTGCCCGTTACTTTTTTTAATAGTTCCAACTGCGCAGCATTTATCACCGGAGCAGGATATTTTAATGTCGGTACTTCCGGTAAAATCAACAGTGCCATTTATAGTTCCTATGCCGATAACATGCTGACCGTCAGCAGTTATATTAATTTTACCAAGAGAAGCAGTTCCTCTAAATATTCCTGTCATACATCCTATGCCGATAATTTTAATACCTCTTACCTTAACAGTAACAAAACCTGAATTTATTTTTATTTCAGAATCCTGCTTGCCGCAGCCTCCACCTATTCCAACAACAGCTTCGCCGCTTGCAAAAACATATATGTTCCCATCTCCGCCAAAATCAATTTTACCAAAGCTTTGCTGGTGATTTCCTCCTATGCAAACACCGTTATTATGAAAGCAGGAAACGCTGAGGTCGCCCTTACCCGTAAAATATAAGCTTGAGGTTGAAGGTACCCTTATTCCCTCATAGGTTATATTGTTGCTTCCTGTTATTTCAAGCCTGACATCGCAATTTTTTTCAAGCACAATCGCAGGGCCTTTAAGTCCCTTGATATTAACGTTTTCAAGCTCGGCAACGGATTGTGTACCCTGTGGGAAAACAATCCTCATGTCAATAGTATTGTCAATTTCTCCAACAAATTTTATGTGGTTACACTTAACCTTTACCTCGGTATATCCGTTAACAGCTAGATTTACTATGTCAATAACCTGATTATTCTCAACAGCTTCAAAGGTTTTCATAATATAACCCTTGCGCTTTAGATTTATTTCACCTATTTCATTTTTTACGCTTTTAGGAATATCAAGCATAAGTGCAGCCATTGGCTTGCAGGTATAATACCCTTGAATAAGGTCTGCGCCAAGAGCAATCACCGTATCCAGCTCCTCAAAATTTTCAACACCTTCAGCCAGTACCTTTATTCCATGCTGTGTAGCAAAATTAATCATATTGCTTACAAGGTGCTGTTTTTGCATATCAGTATTTATATTTGTTATAAGCGAACGGTCGATTTTTATGTAATGAGGTTGTATTTTTATAAGGTTGGATTCATTTGAGTAGCCCGTGCCGTAATCATCAAGAGCAATTTCGGCTCTGTTAGCGGTATAGCGTTTATTAAGCAGTTCAACTGCCTCCTCCAGTATATCCGAGCCTTCTGTTATTTCAATTACAGCTTTTTCAAACAACGCCCCATAGCTGTCAAGTATGTACTGATAATCCTTCTCTGAAAGCAGATTTTTTGGAATGGAGTTTATAAAAAGCTTTTTATCCGTAAATTTGTCCTGATTTTCCGAAATAAACTTAAAGGTATTAAACATCGTCAGCTTTTCAATTTCGTCAAGCATACCAAGGCTTTCGGCAATCTGAAGCATTTCCAGTGGGTTCAGGCGAATGCCGCGAACCTCTCTCGGACGCATAAGTGCTTCATAAGCAACAATTCCACCTGAGCCCGCCTGAACAATGGGCTGAAAATGATAGTCAATAAGATTATTCTTAATAATTTCCCTAAAGATTTCCGACCTATGATAATCCTCTTTGAATTTTGCATAAGATTCGGAGCAGAATTCAAGCGGCTCGTTAATGTTGTTGAGATCAGCACTGTCAGCAGCAAAATCAGTATGCTCAATAAGCATTTCCGCATTTTCTATATCTTCGTCGTAAAAGCAGTAGCCGCACACAGGGCGGATTGAACAATTTTCCGCCTCTTCGGACATATCGCTGTAAATTCTTTTAATTACCGAAACGCAGAAGTCCTTGTCGTTCCCCTCGATAAGTATCCAGAACTTATGTGACGTCTTATGGCCTATGATAATGTTATGAGCCTCAAATGCTTTAAGACGCCTTGCAGCAGACAGAATTATCCTTTCAACGGCAACCGACTCAACAAAGCCAGATTTCCTGTCCTTTGCGGAAAACCCTATCTGACAAAGGCAGACTGTTTTCTGGGTATCGGAAATAAGCCTTGAAATCTGCTGAGAAACAATGCTGCTTCTGAGCAGTGATGTTTTTGAGTCATAGTAAGAAAGGTTCCTTGCAAGGTTGTTGCTGTAAACGGAAACAGAAACGTCCTGCAGTATTATTCTTTCGGATTTTTTGTCTTTATAAATAAAAACCTTTGCCCATTTGTCGCGCCCATCCTGAATGTAAATGCTGTCCTCAGCGGAATAGGGCCGTGACATAATCTGGTTTACAAGCTTGTGGAAGTAATCCATTCCGTAAGCGTCGTCCGAAATGTCAATACCGGTCAGCTCGTGAACATTTTCAGAGTGGCTGATTTTTTCGGTTTTTTTATTGCAGGATATGAAGCCAATACCGTCGGTTGCATTTGCAAAATCGGAAATAAATGTAATTTCTGTGCGAAGGTCAATATAATTTTTAAGTATAAGACCTATTGTACCTATAAGAAAAGTTATTCCGATTCCGCCGCATATCATTCCGTAATCCTTGCTGAACTGCGCCCATACCATGCAGGCGATAATAAATCCGATACAAACTGTAATCAATAAAATCTGTATTATAACAAATCTTGTTATTTGCTTTGTATAATGCTTTTGAATCATTATATATCTCCTTATAAAACGCTGAAAATCGTACAGAGTTTATATTTTGTGCAAAGGCACAGGGGTGATTTTTGACGAGATGATTTTATCGCCGGAAACGACACAGTCCTTACCATGAGTTTTACCATAATAAAGGTTATTATCAGCTTTGATTATTGTACTGTCAATATCGGAGCATTTATCTGAGCTGCTTATTCCGGCAGTCAAGGTTACAGCTATGTTTTCATCATTATATACAAAATTAATTTCTGAAATTTCAATAAGTATGCGTTCCATAATACAGTCTGCTATTTCCGCGCTGTTTCCTGTAAAAAGGAACAGAAACTCTTCACCGCCCCACCTGCTTATTCTAAGCTCATCGCAGGAATAGCTGCTTAAAGCGGAAGAAAGCGTTTTAAGAACATAGTCTCCTCCGTCATGCCCATAGGTATCATTTATTATTTTAAAGTCGTCGATGTCAGCAATTGCAATGCTGTACGAGGAGCATTTCCCCGCTGTTTTAATTTCATTTATAAAGTCGTACATGACCCTTCTGTTCATAAGTCCAGTAAGCGGATCAATGCATGCAAGCTCACGAAGCACAATGTTTCTTTCATTAAGCTTTTTTTGAATCATGTGCAGGCTTGTTGTAAACAGAATAGTATATACAAATAAAATTCCAAAGCAGACAATTCCATTAAGTATATACATACTGTGGGCAAATGTCATTGATACTGAATATGAAAAATCAAAAATACGTGTCATAGCCCACATTGTAAAAAACGAAAAGCAGGATATTCCGGCACATATATGGGATGTGATTCTGTATTTGAAGGGGCAGAAATACGCAATGGGAACAAGGCTTACAAGGTAAAGTCCAAAACCTGCCTCCCAGTCGGTAAATATAATTGCGGCAATTGCATGAAGCAGTATTTCGCAATAGATTATAAATGAAATCAGTGAATAAACTTTTCGGCTGCTTAATAAGTACATGGAAATATAAAGAGCAGAGCTAAGTATATTAATTACAACCATCGGCATAATATTTTGCGATGCAAATAATACAATAAAGAGGATATGTATAGCCGCACAGCCTTGAATAAAAAGGGTAAAAACCAAATGAAACCCTGCTGCTTCGGTCAAGTTAAAAGCCTTGTCTGTTCCGATCCGTTCAAAAATTCTGTTTTCAGCCATGCTTTCACCCGCCTTATTTATTTCTTAATTTGAATTTTTAATATTTATTGAGTGTTTTATCCGTATTTAACTGAGTACCTTTTATTGCATATACTAAAAGAAAAATTCCGACCGCCAGAAAAGCCAATGATAATATCAAGCCAAACAATTTATAACGAATATCATGCTTATTGTAGACATACGTGTCATAAGGATTTTCAGTGTTATAGTAAATTTCTATAGTATCGTTTTTTTCCAGTCAGGCTTAAAATCCATGGATTTAGTTTCACCGTTATATGTTTTTCCGTCTGATTCAAATTGAAATGTTGTGGTATATACATCGTGATGGTTCGGGTTTTTATCATAATACACATTTACATCTGTTACAACCGCCGTTGTTTTTACAGCATCAGACAAAAACACCTTCAAGTCCACTGCAGCTTTTATATCTGACACCAAAAAGCACAATCCTGCACAGATAAACAGCAATCCTCCGATAATAAAACAAAAACGCTGAATAAAGTTAACATTCAATTTTAAATTTTTGTCAAATATTCGCAAACATCATCAACTCGCTTTAAAAGCATATACTTTTACTAATTATACAATATTTCTGCAAGATTTTCAACTGCAATTATTCTTTTTAAGCTTAAATAATAAGTTGACTTTTTTAATTAAATAATGGTATAATAATAATGATTGTTTTTTCAAGGGTTTTGTACAATTATTGATATGATAACAAAACATGTAAGAAGATAAATATATACTGTGAAAGGAAATTTTATGCTGTTTAAAGAACTTAATCTGTCCGAGGGTGTACTCAGAGCCATTGAGGAAATGGGATACCAACAAACCACAGAAATACAGGAAAAAGCTATTCCCGAAATGATGGCGGGGCATGATATCATCGGACGTTCACATACAGGGACAGGGAAAACTGCCGCATTCGGGATACCTGCTGTTGAAAGCATTAAAAAGGGCGAGAACAACGGGGTTGAGGTTCTTATTCTGTGTCCTACAAGAGAGCTTGCAATGCAGGCTTGCGACGAACTGAGGAAGTTTTCGAAATATCTGCCATGGGTAAAGCCCTGCGCCGTTTTTGGCGGAGCAAGCATGGATAAACAGATTTTTGAGCTGAAAAGGGGGGCAAATATTGTAATAGGTACTCCGGGACGAGTTATGGACCATATTGACAGAAAGACGCTCAAGCTTTCAAATCTTAAAATCATGGTGCTTGACGAGGCTGACGAAATGCTTAATATGGGCTTTCGCGAGGATATCGAAACAATACTTAAAAGCGTTCCTGAGGAAAGACAGACCGTTTTGTTTTCCGCAACAATGCCTCCTGCTATTCTTGCTATTACAAAAGAATATCAGAAAGAGCCTAAGCTTATTAAGGTTGAAAACAAAGCCCGTACCGTTGACAGCATAACGCAGTATTACTATGAGGTTCCGATGGGCAGAAAAAATGATGTTCTGCAAATGCTGCTGCTTGCATATGAGCCTACATTATCAATGATATTCTGCAATACGAAAAAGATGGTTGACGAGCTTACGGAGCTGCTGGTTTCAAAGGGCTTTAAGGCGGCAGGGCTTCACGGCGATATGAAGCAGGGAAGCAGAACACAGGTTCTTAATGCTTTCAAATCAGGCAGGATAAATATTCTTATTGCAACGGACGTTGCTGCAAGAGGAATTGACGTTGACAACGTTGATGCTGTATTTAACTATGACCTTCCGCAGGATAACGAGTACTATATTCACCGTATCGGAAGGACAGGACGTGCAGGCAAAAGCGGTGCTGCATATACACTTATCAGCGGCAGACGTCAGTATTATGATCTCAAGGAGCTTGCAAAATTTACAAAAGCTGAAATTATTCAGAAGGCTGTTCCGTCAAGAGAAGATGTTGTTAACGGTAAAATTGTTCATGTTACCGACAAGGTTAAGACTGCTGTTGATACGGGGAAATACAGCGGCTATGAAAAGCAGCTGCAGGAGCTTATGAATTCAGGCTACTCTGCAGAAGCAATTGCTGCGGCACTTCTTGGCATGAGAATATCAAAGGAAGTACGAAATATTCCGGAATTTGTAAAGCCTGTTCCGCTTGAAGCTCCTAAGGGGAGAGGGAAAATCAATACCGTCAAGGTTGAGATTTCTGTTGGCAGACAAAATAAAATTGCACCTAATTTTGTTCTTGGCGCACTTGTTGACGCAACGGGGCTTACCGGAAAGAATTTCGGCAAGATAGATATTTATGACAAATATACTACGGTCGAGGTTCCCGAAAATCAACAGGAGCATGTTATCGATTCAATGACCGGTACAAAAATTAATGGGAATAAAATCAGTATAAAACTGCATGAGAGCAGGGATAATAATGACAGCGCAAAGGATTACCGCAATCTCGGGAAAAAGCGCTATGACAACCGTCCCAAAACTCCAAACAGACGTAAGAGATATCTGTAATATTCTGCAGAAATTTAACCTTTGCATGAATCCCTCCAAATAGCCAGCTGAATTGACAAAAAGCCTGATGGGAACAATAATTTCCATCAGGCTGAAAATCGTTTAATGCAATTAATGACACGTTTTTTACGCAATAACATCATCAGGATATCCATGTTTTGCGATGGGTGCTAACAGCAATACTATGTAAGATAAAAGCGTTTAAGTTTATACGGATATTTATCCATACTTTATCTTTAACGCTGCTTTTCCTTGACCGGAATCATAAGGTCAAGCTGTAAGTCCTCAAGACCAGCATCCGTTTGAACACGGTTAACATAATTCAGCGTTTCTTCAAGACAGCCGAACATAACCTCACTTCCCTCAGGAGAGGGCGCTGCCTCGTATTTATCGCTGTTTCTGACCCATTCATCAAGCCAAGCCCATTCATGAAAATTACCAAATTTAATCATATGAGCGGCATATAAGCCCCCATTAAAATGCTTTTTTACAAGAGGTGCAGGAACCTCCATATCATCAGGAATGGTG
>Ga0208695_1001745_pt1 | contig 17324 bp, 6 predicted proteins | sample AD_UKC111_MetaG_FD_184449 | JGI IMG/M metagenome (GOLD analysis project Ga0208695, IMG submission 184449) | Active sludge microbial communities of municipal wastewater-treating anaerobic digesters from Hong Kong - AD_UKC111_MetaG (SPAdes)... | ecosystem: Engineered > Bioreactor > Anaerobic >... | reverse complement strand
ACACTACCCGCCGAAACTGGATTTCCCAAGTTGCAGGGTAGCCACGAGAATACCAGCGGCATCCCCGTAAACTCGCCCATTACCTGGTTGTTCCCGGGCAGCTTTAGCACGGGGGGCTTGCCCATGGCCATCCAGGCACCCACGCTTCCGGAGTTCGATATCAACCTGTTGGTCTGGTAGTGCAGCACCTCCACGGTAACCCGGTAGAACCCCTCGGGGAGCTGCCCGGTTGCACGGTATGCTTCCTTGCTGTAGCCCTTAAATATAAGGTTGTTGATGTTGAAGTAGTCGGTTAAATCGTCGCCAAAAAGAATGGTAACTGCACCACCATCTAAATATATTGGGGTAGTATTAATGGTTGCCGGAGTTTCAATGGTAACGCCCACGGTCTCCAGCTTGACATGCAGCTTGACGGGGAGGTTCGAGATATTCAAATCGTTCACCGCAATGTTCACCACCAGCCGCTGAGAGCCAAACCGGCAGTACTCGCTCAGCTTTAAGGAGTAAGGGGGGGTTAGGGTTGGGGTAACGAAGATGGGGTAACCCGTCTGGGTTAATCCGCTATTAATAAGTGCAAAGAGTAAAAAGATAAAAACCAGTAATTTACGCATGCTTCTTTTTATTGTGTAGTTGCATTATAACAACCTGTTAATACTTCATTTATTGTAACAACTCACCCCCTCTCGTCATTGCGAGCGTAGCGAAGCAATCTCACCATGCATCGTCATTGCGAGCGTAGCGAAGCAATCTCACCATGCATCGTCATTGCGAGCGTAGCGAAGCAATCTCACCATGCAGCCACTTCTTCATATAAATCTTTCCATTCCGGATTAAAGGTATTTATAATATCCATTTTCTTTTTTCTTGAACCTCCTTTAATCTGTTTTTCCCTGCTTATTGCCTCTTCTATGCGGTGAAATCCTTCATAGTAAACTAATTTCGTTAATTCATATTTTGCTGTAAATGAGCCGGAATGAACTTTATTTTTATGTTCATAAACCCTTTTCTTTAAATCGGAAGTTACTCCTGTATAAAGAGTAGTGTGGTTTTTATTTGTCATGATATATATGGCTCCTCCTCGTTTCATTGACTATTTTCTTGAGATTGCTTCGGGCGTTCCTCCCTCGCAATGACGGGGTGAGTAGTTACAATTTATTTTTTTCGTAACATTTCGAACACCCCTGTCAGGGTTTAGAACCCTGACAGGGGTCATTGCCTCTACTGCACGCATCTGAAGATGCGTGCTAACCAGGCTGCCGCACGAGTCCTCTCGTGTGGCAATTCTATTTCCAGAACTTTTAAAACAGCAATTACTGCTCATTTTCTTTACTATTACCAACTCTTTTTTTCTAAAGCCACCACACGACATAAGTCGTGCGGTAGCATTGTTGAATTTCCTATTGAATTACAATTTTAACCTGCCTACGCTCGTTGCCTGCCTTGGCAATAAGCAGGTAAACCCCGGAGTTCAGGTTTACCAGGTTGTAATCGACTAAGTAATCCTGCAATTGGTACTCGAACTGCTCGTTCACCTTCAGCCCCGATGCCACGGAGAATAGCACAAGGTTGATATCGGCAACCTCACGTAGCTTCACCGTAGCGGTAAAGTCGCCCGAGTTTGGGTTTGGGTTAACCGTAAACTCCCTGATAAGGGGGTCGTTACCCAGGCCATCATCGTCGGGGTTTTCACCCAAATCTTCAACTATTTCCACCTGTTTGGTGGCAACGGAAACACAGCCTCCCGAGTAGGCGTAGAGGTCGATGTTGTATAGGCCCTTGCTCAGGGTTTTGAGGTAGAGGATGTAGTCCAACGCCATTTCGCTATCTAGCTCCAGGAATGCCGAGTTGTTGTAGTCCCAGCTCATGCTATCGAGCGGCATGTTGGACAGCTCGTACAGTATCAGGGTATCGCCCAGGACAACCCCTGACGAAACCAGAAAATCGGCCACCAGGGCGCTATTGCCTATGGCAACAGCAACTGTATCGTGCGCCAAACATCCAATACTATCGGTAACCTCAAGGAAATAGCTATCGGGTTTTGAAACTGTAAAGTAGCGCTCTTTGGACACCTCACCCTGCGATGTGCTCCATTTGTGAGTAGCAAATTCCTGCCCATCGAGTACACGGGTATTCCCAGGGCACATCAGGATGTCGTCGCCCAGATCCACCTCCAACTCTTCGGGTTCACCCACCGGGTAAACACCATACACCTCGCAGCCATTGGCATCGGTTAATAGTAATCCATACTCGCCTTTCCCGATATTACCCAGCAAGCTAAGGCTATCGCCGGTTGACCATAGGTAGCTGTAACCACCAACACCACCAACGCCTAATGCCTCTATAAAGGCATCGCTGTAGCCAAAGCACTTTGGCATTTTACTATTGACAATGGCAATCCTCAGCAAATCGGGCTGAACCACCTCGAAGAACTTAGCCGTGGAGCAGCTATTGGTATCGGTAACCGTAACGTGGTGAATTCCCGATGGATAGCCGCTAGCCGACAGACCGGTATTCCCATTGGACCAGGTAAATGTTAGTGGAGCGCTCGGACTACCGTGTTGGTAATCCTGTATTGTAGCAGTACCGTTGCTTTCGCCATAGCAAACAACATCGGTAGTGCCAACCCTGGTTACTTTTGGGTTGGTTGATGGATTTATCAGCTGTTGCAACTTTTGCGGGCAGCCATTCTTATCGCGCACATTTAGCGTGTAGTAGCCATTCTGCACCAGCTGTCCAACGGAATCCTGACCGCCAATGGGATTTCCGTTGGAATCAAACCACTCGTAGCGGTAAGGCACTGTTCCACCCTGTAGTTTAACCTTAATTGAGCCGTTATCCTGCTCACAGGTTGTATGGACCACTGCAATGTTATTGAACAACAGTGAATCGGGTTGAGGAATTACAACCTCAACGGTATCCTGGCCAATACAATTGTTATTGTCGGTGAAAATATACCTATACTTACCCGCAGGCAACTGGCCCTTTACGCTATCATCAATCCAAAGATTTGACAGGTTGATATCGGCAAATCGATATGGAGCAGTACCGCCATTAACAGCAAACTCCACCCTACCATCAGCAAGACCATTACAGCTAACACTATCGATAGAGACAATCCTAGAGGTAAGGTAGTTGGGCTCGGTTATATTAACCTCCACGCTGTCTACCGCTCCCATTTTATCGATGATGTAGAAGCGGTGTGTGCCCACTTCCAGATCGCTAAACAAAGGGCTATTCCCAAAATATTCCGATTTTTGGGAACGGAACTGGTAATCGTCCCAGCCGCCTACTGCGGTTAAACGCACGTAGGCATCGGTGTAGTCCTTGCAGCTCTCATTGGTTGATTCTGCAACACTTATCATTAAAGCGGAGCTAGGCTCATCAACCTTAACATCTTCTGTGATTGTATTACCGAAGCAATCGGTAACAGTAACCTTATAGTTACCTGCAGGTATACTGCTCAGAATACTGCTCGCCTCATTGTCCTGGGAGACTTGAGGCTCGGCGCCTGTACCAACAATCTTTTCCCAACGGAACTGATTGCCACCTCCACCGCCAATAACATCTAAAGTAATCTTACCGTTACTAGCCCCGATTGTACTGGCATTTAGCACATCAACCTTACCAAAACCAAACAACTCGTATGGCTTAATGGTAAACTCGGCATAGAACTTAACGTTAGTGGTAGAGATCCCTGCTATAAAGTAATCTCCACCCTCAAGGTTCCTTAGGAAGACAGAATCAGCCCTAAAGTCAAACATTGAAGTTGAATCAGTGGTATTAAACGTTAACTTTTGTTTAGATGGTGTTATAATGTAGAACGAACTCCAATTCTTTTCCGCCGCTGTAAGCGTACAGTAGCCGTCGCCGGCCCGGTAGGAGCTCTCATCGCGCTTATAGCATATTTCGAGCGGCAAATCGCTGATGTTGGGCAGGTATAAATCCTTAGTAACATTACAACCGTTGGCCTCCGTAACGCTCACCTCGTAATGGCCGGAGGGGATATTGTTCAACGTAGCAGCCATTCCCGTAACAGGGGTTCCGAACAAGCTTCTCCACAGGTAGCTGTAGGGCGATTTCCCTCCTGTAACTACAGCACTTAAAGCACCATCGCTCGATGAAGAGGTGGAAGGATAGGTAGGGGTATCGAACGCCACATGCAACAGCCGGCTGTTATTCAGGTTGGTCTCAAGGTTGAAACGGCAACCGTTTCCATCAACAACCCTGAACTGGTTATCGCCAGCGCTTAACCCTGTAATTGAAACAGGTTGAACGCCGGGAACCAACAACGAGTCGTTACTTGCCAGGTTATAAATCTTATACGCAGCAGTTCCTCCATTCAAACCTAACACAACACTGCCATTCCCCTCACAGGTTGGATTGTTCAACTCGGCAACCCAGGCACGAAGGCTATCCTTGGGCTCATGGATGACAACTGTGTCGGAGTAGGTAGCTCCGTACCCATCCTTCACGGTAACCACATAGCTACCTGCGTATAGATTCTCGAATTTTCCGGAGTTGTAGAAGGAGTTCTGTGTACTACGCTTATACTTGTAGTCGCCCCAGCCACCGGTAGCCTGCACGGTAAACGAACCCGTTTGCGATTTACAAAGGGCATCCTTTTTATCCACAACGGTAAAGCCAAGTAACGAGGCTGGTTCAAGAACCTGAATTGGGTCAGAGATGTACTCACAGCCCTTTCTGTCCACAACTGTTAACTTGTAATCTCCTGCGTAAAGCGAATTCATATTGAAAGGAAAACTTCCGGGTTGCTGAGAACTTACCACAAGTTCTTCTAGAGAGTTCTTCAGGGTAACCGCTTTAAGGCCATTGTTACCTCCGCTAATTGTGCTTCGGATTATCCCGGTGGCCGTGCCCATGGTTAAAACAGGCTGTAGGACACTCGCTTCAGCAGTAAGTAGAGCTGAGGGTTGACGAACAGTGGTACTGAATTCAGTAGAACACCCTTTATCATCAAAGACTGAAACGGTGTAAACCCCAGACGTAAGATTTTGGAATAAACCATTTGGGTCTGCTATCGTACTGGGAGTTGTGGCAGTGCTTGGGCTTATTGTGCAATGGTCAAATGCTCCTGATCCTAAATAGCTGGAGAGTTTCACCTCCCCGTTTGACTCACCAAAGCACCTTACATCAACTGGAGTTAACTCTACTCTAGGATTATGGTAAACATCTAACTCAATTGGAACACTTAAAGTACACCCCATATTATCAATCGCACATAAGTTGTAACTTCCGCTTCGTAACGTATCTCCTAAACTATATATAGTATCAGTAACTAAACTTTCGGGATCTGAAAAAATCGGATCCTGAAAGAATGGTTGATTGTTGCGCAACCATTCGTACCTATACAAACCATTTCCACCCTTAATCTCGGTAAGGATAGAACCGTTGCTGAACCCACATGTTGGCTGAACAACCACTTGGCGCTCTAGCTCTAGAGGTGCGGGTTGGGTTATAGTAACCTCAATTGGGCTTGCAGAATAGCAACCACTTTCATCCTTTACTCTAACAGAATACTTACCTGGAATTAAGTTTGGGGTTACTACATCAGCCCCCTTCCAAACGCCATTATTATTAATCATATAAGCATAACCACCATTGCCACCTCTAGGATTAGAAATCGATATACTACCGTTGGCATTGCCATAACAGGTTACGTCAATTGACGAGACATCCACCTCTACAATATCGGGTTGAGGAATAGCTATAGTATATCCTTCAATAACCGATTCGCTAACTGTGATTGAACTATTCCCTATAGGAATTGTACTATTTTTCCTACTTCTAAGAAAATAGGAAAAACTATTACCAACGACATAATCCATTGTGCTGGAAAACGCATTTTCGCTAGTAGATGTAGTGCTAGCATCAAAAACACCATCAGCAACACCACCTTCGGGAGTAAGTTTAACGCCTCCAACTCCGCCATGACAGTTAATGGGAGTAGTAACTTGATATAAATTCTTAATAGTATCCAAAGGAAACTCGAAAGAGTAGAGGTTTTGCTTATAAGCATTGGCACCATAAGTCAACTGCACTGTATAAAAGCCATCGGCTAAATTATTCCTAATTATTGAACTACCCAATGCACCGGGTACAGGTATTTCAACACCTCCCTCGTTCTTAATCAATTCCAAATAATAAGGATGCATCAGTGAGTTTGAATTATTAAGCCATGCCTCTAAATAGCCCACCCTGTCCTCCATTTTTAAAAATACATTAGCGTTAAACTGGGGTGCATTTACAGAAAACTCCACAGGAATGGAGCATGTTTGCCCATTTACAGTATGACTAGCAGTAGTTTTGTACTCTCCAATAGCAACTCCTGTGTATTCTACGGTATTTACGGTTTCAGTAGATCTAAAAACTTGGGGTGCGGTTGGCTTATCCCATATAACATCGCTTTGTCTGTTTACAAATTCTACAGTTACCTCACCTAAATCACCAAGTTTAAGCACATCCGGTGAACTGACATTAACGCCAAACACTTTTGATTCTACTACAATTCCGCCCTTAGGGAAAGAACAACTTCCATTTTCAACAAGGACATCATACGTATCGGCATCCAAACTATCAAAAGTAAACGTGTTTGCTGTTGTGGTATGAGTTATGATTTTGGAAGACAAAGTACAAGATGTTAACTTATAAGTTTTATTACCTGTCATACCGTGCACATTTACCACAACTTTTCCATTTGGAGTGGAGCATGTTTGTGGTGAAGCAGAGGCTGTGCAAGGGCTAGGAATATTTACTGTTAGAGTAATGCTAGGTTTACCCTCTCCATCACTCAAATGAATGCTATTATCGCCAAATTTCATTCCCCCAACAATAATTGAATTTCCAATTACATTCAAAGAACCCGCGGTACTATGCACATAAGGCGTAGAGCCACCACCATTAAAGGTAACCCTAACTTCTCCATTATTAGCGCATAAACTAGTAGGAACTTTTATAACTGAAGTGGAAAAATAAGCAATAGGAGGTGCAGTTACAGAAACATCAAAGGAGTAAGGACAGCCGTCCTCATCTATGAGCTGAAGGGTTTGTGAACTTGGCTGATTAACCAAAATACCATTGCTAACCTTTACTCCAACTTTTTGGCTAACCCACAAATCCTTATATAACTGCATATACTCATCAAACCATTCTTTAGCAACACCTTTGTCGGGATAAACTGAATTTTGAATATAACCCTCATCCCAAAGAGGAACCTCATTGTTGATATTACTTATTTTTACAATATACTTTGCACTATACCCATTTACTTGCAAAGAAACTTCTGCATTACCATCATATATATCTGAAAAATTCACAACGCTACCAACATTAGGGTGTTTTTTTATTACTGTATGATTATACTCTGGTTTATTATAATCGGGAATACTCAAGTGGTAATTATGTATTCCGTCGTCATGGGTATGCTCATGATCGTGTGTTGCACTATGCTGATGTGAATCAGAGTGAGTTTGATATACATACGTACTATCAGGTATTTCTTCTACGTATACCTCTGAATGAGTATGATTGTTATCACATAGATTATGAGGGTCCGTAGCAACCACATGCTCAGACTCACAATAATATTTGCCTTCCTCCGTTTCTGTCGGAAGATATGCTACTCTACATTTATGTTCATGCGAATGGCTATGCTGACAGGTATGAGTATGCGAATGACTATGGTAACTGTAAGAATAAAACCAACCATCGCCATTAGGATTCAGTACTTTTGCCTTAGTTTGGTTATTAATCCACTGCCTATACTTATTTTGAAAAAAGGTTTTATATGCACTAGTCCAACTTCGCATCTTAATTGAATCATCTCGAAATTCGGTCAACTGCTGTTCAGTAAGATTTAAAGATGGTAATTCGTTAATTGTTGCTAAAATATTAGGGTTAGAAGGATTTTGGGAGTACTGTATGGAATCAACAATAATATAAGGTTTTCGCAGATAGAAAAAGTCATCCTTTATGCTAAGCATAGCGAAGGGGTGGTTATAATCTGGCACATCATATTCCTGTCCATTAATTGCAAACTTCACATTACGCAATTGACTAACCTCCAACGCATTAGGCTTTGGGGGAATTATAAATGATTTTACACAGGCATAATTATTAGTATTTTTTCGTTCCTGTAACTGGAGTTCCCATTCCCCTGGCCCAATATCTGGGTGGTTAAAAACATCTCCAAATTGTTCATCCCAAAGAGCAACTTCATAAATTAAAGATTTAGGGTCTTCCTGCCCTAATATTTGTTCTTGACCTTTCATATAATATGTACCATCAGCTCTTCTCGCAGACCAGTAAAATGAATCTAAACTTACATACCCTTTATCAAACTCATTTTCAAGTTGTACCTTGACCTTTAAATTCGGATTGCAATAGGAGCGCTCTACTTGCTTAATGGAGAATTGCAAGCCTCTAGGATAAAACCTAACTCCACCAACCTTTAGGCCCACGGACTTAGAACCATTAAGCAGCGTTTTTACCACCCTAAACTGCAACCCTTTGCCCATCCATTCAAAAAATTTTGAACTGGGGTCGATTTTTTTTCCAACAATATCCTCGTAAGTTAAAACATAGCTCTTTTTTGGAGCAATTATTTGCTTGGCACTGACCTTAACCCAGTCCTCAGTATTCTCTAAAGCGACCTCTAGTTCTGGTTTTTCATTAGCCCAATTCATAAAAAAATCGTCGGTAATAAGTAGCAACTTACCTTCCTCTGCAGAGTAAGAACGATTCGAATCGGGGCAGGATAAATCCACCGGATCGTCAACATAAACCGTTGTGGTCATTACATACCCTTCACGTTTACCACCCCAATTGAAGTTATTACTACAAGGGTCAGAGGCCTCGGCTGAATAAATGTTTGCACCAACATTATTCAGTTCCATTTCGTACGAGAGATTATTATCGTTCAGAATTCCACCTGCCAATGTATATAATTTAAGTTTCGAGATTTTATTACTAGAATTAGCCTGCTCCTGAAGAACGATATTACTTTTAGAGCCGGTATTGATGTAATCCCTCGGAATCGGTATTGTTACATCTTTCGTCAAGGTAAAGGGTTGTCCATAATCATACAATGTAATACTGGCGCTCCTAAAGTATGGATTATCGCCACACTCACCCCATGAGGAAAACTGCTGCTTAACGGCTAAACAGTAAAGAGGCGGATGGTATTGCGCCCTTGAATTAAACCCAACTGCCAACAAAAGAATCAGCATCCAACAATTTAACAACCTCGTAATCATTTGCAGAAATATTTAACCATTAAACCTAACAAATAATCTTAGCAGCAGTAATAACTTAACAAGCCCTTAATCCTTTACACAACGAATAGATATTGCCCCTGAGCCACCAAATGCTTGACGCCTTATACTTTTATTCTGATAACTAAGCCTTCTACTTAAATTTGAATCTTCGCCATAATTTGTTGATGTCCAGATATCTGCAAACTCACCCGCATACATAAATGAATGAAAATCATAAAATCCTGCAGGTAAAAGTTTAAAACCATATAAGTCGCTCCCATTTCCATCGTTTGTAACAGCATAATCCTCCCAACCTGTAGTTGACTTCAAGAGCTTGCCAACCTCCTCGTTTTCGCCCCTATTCAAAAACATACCATCTAATTCTGCTTCAGGCATCCCTAAAAACCTTTCTAGGGTCTTCCATTCATCATCCGAGGGCACATGGTATCCACATGGACAAGGATTCTTACCATCAGTTCCATTAATAGCAGCATCTACATAATAATAATATCCATATATATTACTTTGACTACTAATTTCATAAAATTTATAATAACTATTTTTCATCTCATTACCATTCTGCCACCTTGTAGCTCTGAGATTCTCGCGTAACCAAGTTTGTGTGCCAATCTGTACAGTGGAATAGATGTTAAAATTATAGTCGTGAACCAGCGTGAGAGCTAGCGGCATAGCCTTTATGGAATCAACTTTTGAGGCAAGCCCAATACTATTGAATGCCTTTACGTAGAAACTGTAAACGGTTGAGTTCGCCATACCCTGCAGCTCAAGTTTACCAATACCGGGGTTAACTGTTATTGGTTGGGTAATGCCATTTACAGCAGGGGTAAAGGTAACCTCAACCTTGCTTAGCCCTGCAGGGTCTGTCCACGTTAGATTTACAAAACCATCGCCCGAGGCTTTGCTAAGGCTTTCCACTCCTGTAGAGTAGGTATAAAAACTTATCACATCACTTTCGGATGTGCCTGTAATACCGCCCCCACTATGACTCTCAGCAACTACCTTCCAGTAGTATTTTTTCCCAAATTCGAAAGGGAAAAAATAATATCCACTCTGATTTATTACCTCTGTACCACTTGGCTTTGCATACGTAATTGCGCTCCAAACTAAAGAATCGCTGCTTAGAAATATTTCATAATATATATCTTCTCCTTCTGCGTCGATGCTTTCCTCCCATTTAAATGTAATTTTCTCCGGAGCAACTACTGCTCCTTGGGCTGGTTCTAAAAGTTTAGGCTTTGAGGGTGGTCGGTTTTCATCATCCTTTTTACAATCCCAAATAATTACGGCTAAAAGCATTAGCGCTGATAGTAATCGAATAGTTTTCATATTTATAGTTTTATAATCAATCCTTAAACCCAGATAACTGTATTGTACGTGTAACCGATGAGGTAACTAGATTTTTCCCAGGTAGGGTATAGCTAAACTGCAACTCGTAAGCCCCATTTACCAAATCAGGAATATTATTCTCGTTTAAAAACTTAGCAACAGCGCTACTCGCATTTGCCATATTCAAAACACTATTTGCTAAAGAATTACGCAGTGCTACAAAGTCCCTGTCAATAAAGTACGATGCACGGTAGTTTATCGCTCCAAATGCTGAAACATAAGGACGGGAGTTACTCTGAACAACGCTCTCAGATAGTTGAACATCGGGAGTTCTAAGACCAAGCCTTACTACCTCTGCATTTACTGGAGGTGTAAGGCTAGTCATTTTAGCCTTTTCCAAAACCTCGGTATTGCCATACATTAGTGGGGAAACCTTGTTGTTGTACCAAGCAGTTCTACTGTAAACAGGTACAATTTTCACCATACTCTCGTCGGGTGCAATAGTGTTACTCTCCACAAAATCGAATACTTCTGGAGTAGCCGATGCATCCGAGATATTTGACCCTAAAATGTACACATGAGGATACTCCTGCCAAACAACTCCACCAGAGTTGGGAATGGCAGCCATCTTTTCCTTAAAGGTTGAGTAAGAACTTGTGCGGAAAAACAAATTGTACAATTCTTTTTCCTCTAGCACAGCAAGTGTTCCTTCGGCTTGCTGCTTGTTTACCTGAATGCTATCGGCAAGGTTTCTAGTGGTGCTTGTAATATTGCTCGAAATGCTAACCGTTGTTTTAGGCACATTTACAATGGTTAACTTATATATTTCATTTTTAGCAAAGGCAGTGGTTCCTAATGGGAAATTAATCTCCATACGGATCTCATTTCCAGCACTAAATGTTTTATAGCTAAAACTTGTTGTTTTGGCTTTGCCATCGGAGTCAACAAACCTAAGTAGTTGATCGTATCCCTGAGGCTTTTCTGTGGAAAACAGATACTCGTAGTTCTCGGTAATTAGCATATAACCCTCAGAGTACTCGCTGGAGTAAAAGTTATACTGATTCGAAACCGGGTAGCTATACTTAACATGCTCGGGCATAATAATTTTAGGTCGTTCACCGGAGGTAAACTCTGCGGATTTCTCCTCAAACACAGGTTTACCATCGCTACCTTTAACATCAATCCACTGTCCGTTCAACTTACGCTTAAAGCCAACCTTTGCATAAACCACCATTGCCTTTTTGCTTTCAAAAGGCTCAGTTGGATCAAGCATTATAATATTCCTTTGAGAGTTCAACTGGGCTTTACCTTCAATCTTTTGCTTTGTATCCTTATAAAAAACGGAGTACTCCTCAAGGGTAACCTTGTACCAGGCCTTGGCCCCGTCGTCCTCCTCGATCTCCATCTCGAGCTCCAGGGGAATGTTAAACAGCGCCTGGGGTGCTGCAAACACATTCACGTCCGTTTCGCCCGCGGCGGGAGTGAGCTGTGCAATTATTTCCTCACCGAACGGGCTACCTGTCATGATTTTACATTCCTCGCCAATTTCAAAATCGAAATTGCAGTGGCCGGAAATCAGTCCGCCCATAACCCGAAAATGCCCGCCAACTGCCCCCGTGAAATAGATGGGGTTTGGACCCGCCCCGGCAAGCAGTGCGCTTGTGGAGATATCCAGGATGCTGAACTTTCGGGTTTTACCGAATACTGTTGCCTTCATTCCAATATCGGCCTCAACCCAGGCCCAAGCCTGCCCTCGGGCATACCACCCACCAATACCCAGAGTAGTGCTGCTACCGGCGCAGTATGCATTCTCCCCATAGTTTTTCAGCATGAACTCAGCTCCCATACCCACACCTAACGAGGCGTAAAACGGACGTAATTCTGCATTAAAGTTTACACCGAGCGAAGACCCGAAAGCAATTCCATTCCCCGATGCCAAATTTTCGGTATTCCGGGTATTCAGCCTATTCTGCATTTGCGGGCTGAAATTCTGCAAAACTTTTGGAGGAGGGGGTGGAAGTTCAGGTATATTGTCACCGATCATAAAGTAGCCATCGGATCGTGCCAATCCGAGTATCTCGATTCCAAGCCTATTGGATGGGGTTCCGATATAGGTGTGCCAGCTGCCGGGAGAAAAGTATGCCGAGGCCCAGCCCATTCTGTCATTCGCTCCAACCCCCTTTATAAATCCGGCATTTAGGTATGTGTTTAAATCAGCTGAAAAGACTTTATTCGCGATATCGTAGTTAATATTCATTGATGCGGTGAGAAAACCAGTCTCTTTATTTTTGGGAACTTTTAAATCGCTTGTAGCCGAAAGCGATATGGTGCCACCGGCCTCTTCCAGCTTCTGCACATGGCTATTTATATTCCCGGCAAGCGTTCCCCATTTTTTGGGGTCATCCATAAATGCCGCATCGCCCCTAAGCTGGACGAAATTGAGCCCCCCGCTGTTGTTGAACTGCATTTCAAAGGCAACACTGGCATTAAATGCCGATGGTGATCCTTTTAATCCTAACTTTGTAGAAGCCATAAATCCCATTCCCTTCGTATTATCGGGTATATAGCTTATACCTGAGAGGGAATTCCCAAATTCAGTATGGAGTACGGGGTTCAAGGATTGCCGCATGCGGCGGTATAGCCCACCCCCAAAGCCGTAAAAGCAAAGTACAGGGGGAACAAAAATGCCCGACTCCGGGGAGGTTTCAAAATACACATCGGTTAAGAAGTAGCGGAATTCATCCTTTTTCCCGAAGACAGCAACTGCATCGAGGTTGAACTTGTTATCAAGTAAGGAGAGCTCCACATCGCCCCTAAACCCAGTGCCGTACAGCGTATCGCCATTTTTAAACTCAACACCGCCGTAAATACTATAGGCACCTGATTTAAAATTGACGCCCACCTTGTTGAGGTTAACCCTCTTAAACTTCCAATTGTCATAATCGCCGTAAAGCTGCAAGCCAGCCTCGCCGCCAAACATTTGGGACAAATTTACACCCGTCTGAAAGGAGAGACCGCTACCCGTAGCTGGACTATCAAATGTTTGAATGTTGGAGATTGTCAGGTCGAAACCTGCAAATTTTGGGGACTGATTTGCTCCTGTTACCCCAATTGCCCCGATAGTCAGGTTAGGTTTTTCCCGGCTAATTGATAAATTCTCAAAATGGATACCAGGAGCCGAAAATTTTTTGGAGGTATCGGCCTCATTAATCGGTGCATTTATGGTAATATCTCCGGATGCATTTAATGTGGGATAAAATTCAGAATCCCTTATCATCACCTCGATGGATGAGGTCTCATCCACCGTTAATGTGCTGTGAAAAACAGGAAAATCGAACTCTCCCGAAAAATTCACCTTAAAATCATACTCCTCGGTCGAAGAGTTGTAGGAAGCCGAATAGGGCAGCAACGAGTTTTTCCCCAATGGCGGAATATTTAAATCGCCCCCAAACCCCAAACCTTTAACCTCGTTTTTAAGCAGGCTTACCCTAAAATCTGTAAGGGAAATACCCCAATTGCTTCTGTTCAGCTGTTCCGATAGAATAATATTTTGGCCTTCGGCAAATCCTGAAAATCCATTCTCATCAATAATTACATCCTTCAATCGAAGTGTAACTCTATCCTTAAATGTATTCTGATTTTCCAAAGAATCGGCAGGGTTTGAAATAGAATCTGCTGGAGTTTGAATGCTATCCGCGCTTTGTTGATTTTTCTTTAAAAATGGGGGCAATGAAACTGATGCACTTGTAATTGCAATACCTCTCCATAGTTTTATATTATCGGCCTCAGATGTGAAATAGCCTTGAGGAAACTTAACTAATGCAGGAGTTTCAATATCATCCTGGTCGAGTATGGCCCCGTTAAGGGTAAAAATAATATCCTGTAGTCCTTTAAGGCAGAAGGAACGATCGAAGTTAAAGGAAACCGAGTAGGAATCAAAATTCTGAAAAGTACCCTCGAAGGAAACAACAATGGGTTCGGAGGTTGGTTTACCGCTAGCGTTAACCGGTACTATTTTATCGGATGTGATCACCAGCGATAGTTTTGCTGTAAACGATTCGATACCCTCGCACCCAAAATTTGCCTTTGTTCCATTGTTGAATATAATTGCAACTTTATTTCCAAGCTTTCTAAGAACAGGTGCAACCAGCTGAAGCGAACCATTGGTTCCAAGCCCTTTTTGCCCCTCAATGTCAGATATCCCTTCAAAAACAACTGGCTGTCCATCCTCCTTGAATTTGAATGCACAGGTGGCGTAAATCTGCGATCGTTGGGTATCCTTATTGTAGAGTATTTTTTGAATGATAAGCTCATAGTCCCCCTTTTTTATACCAACGGGTAGGGTAACCTCTCCATTCCCAAATAAATCAGCCAGGGATTCGATATATGCACCCGCACGTTCCACTGCCTCCATGGCGGTGAAAGCGGCATTGATTTTGTCTTCATTTTTCTGCTGCTGGCTAGCTACCTGTGAGAGAATTTCGTTAGCAGAAGAATCGCTAGTCTGGGAAATGCCCCTAAACGAAAAACAAACAAACAGAGTTAAAGTAAACGATAAACGGAAAAATGTTCGCATTAGAGAATATATTAAGTGGACTCTTATTAAAAAGTGCTATATTTTATGATATAATTGGGATTGCTGGCAAACCATTGCCTAACTTTAGCCAGGTGTTTTTCATAGTCAGCGTTGGATAAATTTAAGCTTTCATCCAAAACCGGCATACCCTCAATAATGGGGCTAAGGATATCCATAATCCTAAACCCGCAATGAATGGATTCCGAAACATCAGGGTTCAATGAATGGCAGAGTTTTTCCTCGCCATTAAGAATAGAAATGCAAAAATCGATACTTTCTTTTTGTCTAATATACACTAAGTCAGGTACCACATAATCAACCACATTATCGTTTATGGGCAGGTTCCTAACCTTATTCATGCAGTATGATATATTCTCCGGATTACCCATTCGGGCTAGGGCAAGTGACAGGTACCATTTTTGCTTCTCATTGGTGCCGGGATCAATGAATTTTTGGTAGAGAATATTTTTACCAGTACCCAGGAAACCGGCCAGCAATACAAACTCCTTATAGTGGGCAATCCGCTGGCTGGTGAGTTTTGCCTGTAGTAAATCCAGCGCTTGAGTGTCAAAATCTGCCCGGTTGAACTCTTTAAGGAAGCTAACATTTTGATATACCACGCCATTGTCGTTGTCAAAACAACCCTTTAGAAGGATATTAACCGCATTACCCCTACCCTCATTTCTGACAATAGCATTTTTATAGGTTAAATAATATGCCTTTTGACGAACCAGGGCTACAGAATCGTTGTAGAATGGGGATATTTCGTTAGTCAGGTTTTCTGAGGTATAGCCGGCAACAATTTCTTGCTCCTTTTTGTAATCGGCCATGCCCGTTCTGGAAAATTCCCTCAAGTAGTCAGCAGCTTCGCCGGCATTTATAAATAAAGAGAATAAAAGGACGATGATGGTGAAAGATGGTCTCATCGCAAAAATTTTAGTGAGCTATTGGCAAAAGTATTACCTCGAATCCGCATCAAAGAATGTTAAAAAAAACGGAGAGCCCCGTAAAAAAAGAGTTTTAGGGCTTGCCCGATAAAATATTTCACTTATTTAGGTAAAAAATTCAATCCCATTTTCAAAGCTAGCTATTCTACTTCAAATATCAATTCATTTGGCGGAATAAATTTTGCAGATTCACTTATCGGGAACGTCTCTGTTTACAAAACAATCGATCAAATGCTTGGTAATCGCGATGTTAAGGCGCTATACACTTATAGTGATCTTTTTTGTTAGTAATTTTTACTGACGCTTTGCGGCAAAGAATGTGCGGAGGACATCACCGAACGCCTGAGAAGAGAGTTTCGCCATGTGAAAGTTGTTCAGCCGATACCCTGTTAAGAATGCAAAAAGAGCTGGCAACGGAAAAAGAAACCATTGTTTCTGAAACCAATATCGAACACGATTTCAATACCAACCTGCCAATGAACAGGCTGATGATTAACCTGTTGGTGCAGACAGGGCAGTTGTCCCCTCAAAATGGATAAAACAAGGCAGGAGCTATGTATTGAAATTCTTCACTACAAAAATATCACCTGGTATTTGAGTAAAGCTGATTAACCGATTGAGCAACAAGGGGGAAGCTATGCCCTTGAGCAAAACTTAATTGGCTGATTATCTGTGCTTTAAATACAGAAGAAAAAATTGCTTGTGGTTATGAATCGGGTGGGATGAGAAGTAAGCATTGCCGCGGTTGCAGATTCACAATTTTTTGGGAAAAGATACGTAACCGTCGATAAAAACGAATAAAATTCCTCGAAATAGACCTAAAAATCGAATTTGTTAAACCAATTTTTTCACTTGCGGATTTTAGGGTATTGATGACGCAGAATCCGTATTTTTTTTACCTTTAACATGGGTTTACACTGGGGGATAGCTACATTGGCTGTAACACCTCTAAAATTTACCTGCTAGAGCCGAGCTGCCCGTCTGGCAAAGTTTGATTCATGTCAGCTCGCCAGGTAAGTTTCTAAAAAAATAATGCTACCTTTACCTCGTTAGCTAGGGTTGCATGCCCCATAACTTTGAACATGTAACACCTGCTTACTTTGCCAGAAGGGGTAGGAGTTCTTGCGTTAGCGGAATAGAAATGGTTTTGACACACCAGAGAAGTTATGAGACGAATTGATT
>Ga0208695_1001743_pt1 | contig 17327 bp, 17 predicted proteins | sample AD_UKC111_MetaG_FD_184449 | JGI IMG/M metagenome (GOLD analysis project Ga0208695, IMG submission 184449) | Active sludge microbial communities of municipal wastewater-treating anaerobic digesters from Hong Kong - AD_UKC111_MetaG (SPAdes)... | ecosystem: Engineered > Bioreactor > Anaerobic >... | reverse complement strand
AGCGGATTTTAAGTCCGCTGCGTCTGCCTATTCCGCCATCGCCCCGGCACCTGTATATGTAAGGGGTTGATTAAGGTTGATCCTCTATATGTGGTGGTTGATCTTGACTACTCCTCACGGCTTAAGAATAATCCGCTGTGTTAAAGAACAAAACCGTTCTCAGATATCGATCCCGGAAAACGGTGTAAACCAGATATAATCCAGCTTAGCCGCGCCACCGTCCCGGGTGGTGGTGGTCAGAACCGGGTATTTGCTTCTACAAATATCCGGTTCGCTTTTAGTATAGCATAATTCAAATGGCTGAGCCTCAAGGGTTGCCCCCGCTTCTCACCCGACAACCGATGGTATGTTCCAGATAATGGTAATGTCATCGGGATGACGCTTTGGATATCTCCGCTGATATTCCTCAAAGGTCATTCTTTCCCCTTTATATTCATAAAACCCATCTCCCAGGTCGGCGATAATTCGCAGGACTTGCTTATTTCCAGCCGATGCTTGTTTCTCCAGCTTCTCAATCCGTTTTTTCGTAGCCATTGGTCATACTCCTTTCAAGTGCCTTCAGTCTTTGGTCCCAATCGACCATTTCACGCAATTGCATTATCCGGGACAGCACAATATCCGCCGCCCGCACCCTCACACCGGCTGGACTGGTTTGATCATCCAGCGTTTCCTGGAGCACCCGGGCAGCAGCCTCCCCCAGGTTGACCAGCGTCCTGGACAATCCTTCCAGTGCCTGCAGGGACGCATCATTCAGCGCCGCCCGGAATGCCGGCTCTTTCATCCACCGGTACATCGTCTCCCGGCTGACTCCCGCTTGCCGGGCTGCAGATGCAATATCTGCACAGGTCAACAACGCTTCAACTGCTTTCCGCTTCTTGGGTGTCAGATTATTGTTCATTTTGTCACATCCATTTCCTTGACGGGTTGCATCCTTCCCGCCTCAAAATCATCAGTCTGTTCATTCTTCTGCTCCCGGATTCTTGCCAGGTCTTTTTGATGCCTTCTTCGTTCATCCGCATGCCTCTCCTTTTGTTTTCTCCCCAGCCCTGCCGTTCCCAGGATCTGAGACACGGTATCCAGGTCAATTTCCCGCGCAATCCACAAATCGCCCGTTTTTTCCACAAGCACAAAAATTTCTCCTGTAACAGTATCAATTAACTGGGACATTTTATTTAGAATCCTTCGTACTGTGGTGATATGTCTGCCAGTTAATTTGGCAATATCTTTTGCACTTACCCCATGAGGAAAATCCATAAGATACTGCCATATTTGAAACCCACTCTTCCCCAACCCACCAAAGGCTCGACGGAAGGAATCATGCTGCTGAAAAGAGCATAATGATACACTCCCACACATAGTATCTTTAGGGAGTGTATCATTATGCACCTCCAGACGATATTTATTAGACAAATCCCCAACCGCAGCCTGAACCAGGGTCAGATATCCTGCCTCACTTAATCGGTGAGTCGCCCTGTCAGCAGTCATTGCACCAATCCCGGCTAATTCTGCCAGTTCCCGAACGGAGGCAGCATATTCATATTTCCCCGCCCTCTCTGCAATCTGGCAGTGTGCAATAAAGACCGCTCGATCTGTGGACCCGGTCCGCCCCTCCCACGCTTTGGATGTCGCCCACGCGATCAATTGTCGTGCATGCAACGTTGCCGGGCTTGGTGTCTGGCAAAACTGCACTGCGCTTTCATAACTGATCCTCAACCACTCCAATCCACACTTGGGATCCTTCCGATATTTCTCGGCAAATTTTGCCACCCCCGGTTTATGGATATTCTTCAGGAAAAAACCTTCTATTTGCGCATACGATTTTCCTGCATTGATCAGGCGGGCAAGAATGGATTGTTCCACCTCGCTTCGGCTTTGGAAGTTGTCTGTTTTCCTTCCATTCAACAATGCTTTGACAACCCGGGGGATTCCACCGGCGCTATTGCCCTGCCATCCTTCATGGTTGACAAAAACTGGTTCTTTTCCAGTCAACTGAAAGATATCAGCAACATCAATCCTGGGGAGCTGTCGAAAATCTCCCCCAAGCAATCCATATTGGCAGCCATCCACAACACTGGGTGGGCTGACGACATACGCTCCCGGACCATACCGGACCTCCCCCGCCCCATATTCAGCACATAAGTTGGAATAATTGCCGGCAGGCAAATCACCCGCAAGCGAAAGATAGATATGCCGCCCAACTCCGGATGCCGTTTGCACCACCGGATATTCATTCTGGGCGAATCCCCAACCCGCCAGCTGACGGGTCACATTCACATAGGTTCCGGGCAGGTTTTTATCATCACAGTCAATAACACAGACTCGACATTCCCCTCCGCAGCGGATACCCAGATTGGCTCCATCCGGTGCTTGAGACCATTGTTCTTCCGGTGACAGTTGATTCCATCCTGGCAGGAGGGGTCTTTTATCATTTTCCTTCAACGGAATGACATCAAAACCCAGATCCAGATACTCCTGCACAGCCGGATTCATCAATTCCCCCAACCTCCTCCAGCAGACCTGCTGAAAGTCTTTCGATTGGCAGGAGGTTTCGCTCGTAAAATCCCAACCTCGGACTGCATTTGCAGAATGGCAGTCCTCTTGCTGGTGCCTTTCGCCATTGTTTGACGATCCAGCCGGCAATAAGGACAAAGAGTCAGGTGTAAACAGGCATCGGACAGATGCGGAATAACCCCGCCTGTTGTCCAAACCTGAAAACCTGTTTTCAAATATCTCAAACCAAATCCTTTTTAAGAGTTAAATAAAACACCGGGCACGAAATACATCGCGCCCGGGTTCTTGCCTCTGTCGGCAAGTTCAGTATAGCATATATGTACTGTCTATACAAGTGGGCGGCTTTTCAAAAAGCCATCAAGGATCAGTCCCCCTGCCTGTGCAAAGGTTCGTCATCTCTCACGACTGATTGCCCCACTGCTCGAGAAGAAGAATGCAGCCCCTCTTGCACCCCTTTCATATGAAAATGGATTACTTCATCACAGTCCAGTCAGCCGGTGCAATCGCCAATTTTTCAGACTCTGTCTCACACTTTGTGCAGGAATAGGTCCCGGTATCTCGATCCAGACAGAGTAGCTCACCGCATTGTGGACACCCAAGCAGGTCAGTCAGGCTCCGGATCGTTTTATAAATATCAATGACATCAGGAAGCAAATCACGATCATCCTTCCAGACAAGCTCTGGCGAAACATACAGCTTCAGACGTTTGTCAAATGCGTCCAACCTCATCTGCCAGTCAGGCACCTGCGGATTTGGGAATTGCCGCAACTGTTGGTGCATGGCAGTATATAGATTAGGAAGCCGGTAAGTATCATCCATTTGGGGAGCAACAGGAAGTTGGAATTTTCTCCGCGCATCATATAGCAACTGTTCAAAAGTCAGCTTACACTTCACCAAAACACGTGCATCCAAAAATCCGACAAAATTAGGTAATGAGCACATCCGATCAACAGGCTTTGTCCAGTCCGGTTTGTATTGCCAGATAATTTTGGGAGTTGAACCAGGCTTACAAACGGGGCATCGAAGTCTCTGGTTACCCGTATCATAATGAACCCAGCCAGAACAGACCGGGCATTCAAAATAACTGATCAGTTCTTGGATCATCTCCAAAAAACTGGTTGCCTCAGCAGCAGATACTGTAGATCCCCAAACATTGTAATGAGCGCCACTCCAGTTTCTGAGTTGCCAGTAGCAATCAAACTCATCACGTAAAGCTCCCAATCGATTGGTTAGGTCGGGGATATCTGGTCGGTTGAAAGGATGAGCATTCACCCAGGTCCAGAATGATGGTAAAAGTTGGTTGAGGGTATAGCGATCATCAAGTGTGGCAGGAATCGCCAAATGTAAATAACGGCGCATATGAAACAGGAATTTTTCCAAATGTCGACCAACACTGCCAATCGCGTCTTGTTTGCGCCCATCAATAATTTGTTTGCGGTAGAATTCCCAGTTCCAAGAATCACCTTCCGTAAACGTAGCACCCCTTTCTTTAGACCACGATCCCATCTGAAGCCTTAATGGCGACATATGGTATTTTTTCATCACAAGATCCAGTTCATTAGCCCAAAATTCGTCATGTGTTGTGATAATGATCTGATACTCTTTAAATTCTTTTGCCAACAATTGAGCCACTTTCATTCGGTGACCGGAATCAATGGAAGTTAATACATCGTCTAATACGATCAAAGGGAAATCGCTGGAAAAACGCTTAATGAAGGCTAAGAATATACATAGCCCCAATGAATCAAGATGCCCTTCGCTGTAGTTTCCAAGCGGGTGCATCACAGTCAAGCCGTCCGTCTCGGTCTCTAATTTTGCTGAAGCGCTTCCAGATTTGAGCGTGATGCGGATCGCCCGATGCCCTTCTCCAGGATGAAGCTGTTCGTACAATTTTGTAAAATCTTTTTCTAGGCTGGAAATAATCAGCTCTACACCGACCTGGCGGGATTTTTTCAATGTGTTACAGAGGTAGTCAACCCGGTTAAAATCTGCCTTTGCCCGATCATATCTTTGCAATACGCTCGTCCACTGGTTCCATTTTTCTGACACCTGCCCCAGGAAATAAGCCAGATCTGCCTTCTGTCGTTCTGTCTCATTGGGTGTCAACCTTCTCAGGTTCTCTGCCGCCTCATCCTTTAGCTTGTGAAGCCAGTCCTGGGTGGTTTTAATTTCTGAGTGAGATGCCCAGAACGCTGGTTCATGTAATGAGAGAGGTTCACTTGCCAGGTCCTGGTTTAAGCCAACAAAAACTTGAAGTTCTTTTTGATCTCCAGCAAACCCGAGCTTCAATGTTTGGGCTTGTTCAACAATCGCGCTCCAGTTGCGCTGGCATACTTCCAGTTCAACACTGGTTTGATTTCTCCTGTACTTTAATTGATTATTTAAAGTAATTAAATCAGTTAATTCAGCCTCGCGAACAGCCAGACGAGTTAACAATACCTCGCGCTCGATTGGTTGCTCACAAACCGGGCATGCATCTAAATTTTGCTCAGCAATTAATTGCCTGCCTTGCTGGACAATATTTATAAATGCAGCATCGCAAAAACTCGCTGCTTTTTCTTGATAAGCCTGCCAATCTGCAAATAAATGGCCGTAGAAATCCATCAACGCCTGCCATTGAGTATGGAATTCATCAATCTGATTGATCAGACTGCGATGTTGATCAGCGAGAGCTGTGTTGAGAGACTGACCAGTATCTATCCATTGATTCCGAAGGGTATTAATCTCGGAGATGTCTGCAATCGGTGAAATCCCCATGTCTGACAGGCGGCTGTTGACCGCATTGGTGATATCAGCCGAGGTCACAATGATCGTGTTTAATAAACTACCAAACGAGTTGTTGATGGTTCGATACTCACTGGCAGCATCACCCATTTTCCAGTCACGACTGGTGCGCTCATGGTTCCAGGCTTCAACAACTTCATCAAGTCCTTTCAGACCGATCAGGTCGGAAATATGGCTGTACCGCTCAGAAGGTCTGGACTCGATAAAACTTGTTAATTGTGATCGGTGAAGAATAAAAGTGCGCTTTTTGGAAATATATGGTTCCAGGGCTGGGCTGGGTGGGCGGATGGTTTTCCCTTTACCAGTGGATGGGATAAAAGTCGCCCGAATGGGATCTGATATGGTATCAAATTGCAGTTCCACCCAACAACCATCCTGGTTCAAAGCCGAAAAAGGAATACTGTTGGATAATGAAACATCCTCGCGGCCACTGATTTTTTCAATGCCCAATGTAAAAAAGAATTCTAAGGCATCCACAATGGATGATTTACCGGTGCCATTTTCACCAACAATTAGCAAATTGCGTTTCTTATCGAGTGAGATATCGACTTTTTGAATTCCGCGAAAATTGGAAATGGAAATGCGCTTGATATCAGGCAGCATGATCCCCTCCCAGACTATCCAGAAATGCTTTGATGTCTTGCGGACTGGCGAGTTTCCCTTCGCTCAACAATTCTTCTAATTTTTGGGACAGGATAGCCGCATCTGGAAAAGATGAATCCTCTGATATCATCTGCAGCCAGTTTTTCAATATCGTTTCAACTTCTGGTGAATAATGAGAGGACATTGATTCTCCTGTAGAAACGGATCTTGACCTGATTATAAATCACGCTGGATTGATCGGGAAAAGCCATCGACCCCTGCTCATGATGCATGTTGACAGGATGATTATAGCATGGAGCATGTGGCTGCCCTGCCGCTTGCCATCTCGCACCCTTTGTCGAATCAAGGAGATTCGCCACCAGAGGTAACGGAGGAAAATGCCATTGATCGTTTCATCACCCACTTCGGGAACAGGCATTGGACTCTATCCCACACCCGTTGGAAAAGCAGTTCATGATAAGGGCTTGCCCTGCCTGGTTCAGTTCATCCCCACGTGTGTGGGGAATACTTGAATTGCATTTTCTCCCTTCAATCGCGTTATTTCTCCTCAACACCTAGTAGCACCAGGTCGACCAGGGATGCCCCAGAGGCACTTTCGATTGTCATGTTCGTGCTTTCGAGCTCATTCATAATATCCCTCAGATAGATAATATTAATGCCAACTTCTTTCAGGAGAATTAGTTCTTCTGGATGCCTAATATTATGAACGACAAGCTCAAAAGACCAATTCCCAGGATAGAGCTTTTTCCGTAGTTCACTTTTCTTTTTCAAGGTGAACTATTTTTCCACCCATTCCTGAATGCCTATTCGTAATTCCTGTTCTGTTCGTTCCTTTGTGCTTTTAGGCTTACGGCCTTTTTCTATCTGGATCGCCTTTGGCACATCGGTAATATAGGTTACTGGGCGAATAGACGCTGTTACTTCTATGTGTCTGCAATCTACATGGTCATCGCATATCTTTATTGCCAACAAGTCAATTTCTTGAACGCCAAGCTTGACACCTCTAATCGTAAAATATCCCTGCCGATTGAGCCATTCTTCTACAATCTCTTCAGCTAATATAGCCATCCAATCACCTCATTCTGATATATGCCTAAACCGTAATAGATATGTACAAACTTTTACCAGCTCCATAGTATGAGTCATTAACATGCTGGTAGACCAGCTGGCATTTCTGACTGTAAAGATTCCGGTCGTACACTTCTGGCAATCTATCCAGGATTGTTTCTATCTGCAATTGGACTACGGCGCGGGCTTGCTGGCGCTTTCGCCAGTCCAGCACAAGGCGTGTGGGGAAAACATCAGCGAGAACGCCTTCGCTCATGCCGGACGCGGTCCATCCCCACGCGTGTGGGGAATACCAGGTGACGGCATAAAGGAGAAAAATGGAGTTAGGTTCATCCCCACGCGTGTGGGGAATACTCCACGCAAAACTTCGTCCATTTCGATACAGTTCGGTTCATCCCCACGCGTGTGGGGAATACTTAGATTGTCATTGGCAATCAGGGCGTCCAGGACGGTTCATCCCCACGCGTGTGGGGAATACGACCACCGGGGCTTGCTGTTCGGGTACGGTGACAGGTTCATCCCCACGCGTGTGGGGAATACTGCCCCCACAATGCTGGTGATGGTTGCAAACGCCGGTTCATCCCCCGCGTGTGGGGAATACTGGGCGCAGGAGCGGGATGCAGCGCGGGAGCTAGGTTCATCCCCACGCGTGTGGGGAATACGACAGGCGGGCGAGAATTTGCGTTAAGTGCTTAGGTTCATCCCCACGCGTGTGGGGAATACTCGTTGGTCAATTTCGGCGCGGCTGGTGCGGTTAGGTTCATCCCCACGCGTGTGGGGAATACTGGAGATTGGGTAAATCTCACTTATTACCATGGCGGTTCATCCCCACGCGTGTGGGGAATACTTTTCCAATCTGCCGGATGATCTTTACCGTTTCGGTTCATCCCCACGCGTGTGGGGAATACCCTGGCAGGGTGAAGTCAATATCGTGCGTTCCAGGTTCATCCCCACGCGTGTGGGGAATACTGTACCAAACGAGGCGCGATGAAACTCTCTGACGGTTCATCCCCACGCGTGTGGGGAATACAAGATGCGGAAAGGGCAGGGGCAGGTGGAATCAGGTTCATCCCCACGCGTGTGGGGAATACGATCCGCTCAGCAGCTGCCAGCGGAATTTTACAGGTTCATCCCCACGCGTGTGGGGAATACGGATTTGGCTTCACCCTGGTCAGGCGAGATGTAGGTTCATCCCCACGCGTGTGGGGAATACATCCGCCAACAAAGTCACGGCGGCGGGCGACACCGGTTCATCCCCACGCGTGTGGGGAATACGATGAAATACTCAATTTTGCGCCGCTCGTTGACGGTTCATCCCCACGCGTGTGGGGAATACGGAGGCTGGCGAGGCGTGGTGCTATCACGGAAAGGTTCATCCCCACGCGTGTGGGGAATACAGTTCGGTGATATGTGACCTCCTGGCAATCCTACGGTTCATCCCCACGCGTGTGGGGAATACCCAATCACCAAAATCAGCATCCAGGCAATTGTCAGGTTCATCCCCACGCGTGTGGGGAATACGCACACGGACATCGCCGCCCGCTGCGCTGACCGCGGTTCATCCCCACGCGTGTGGGGAATACGTTCGCCAATTTCATCCAGCACCGGCTTCCAGTAGGTTCATCCCCACGCGTGTGGGGAATACGCAGGATGGCTTCCTGATGCTCCCACCTCTCTGCGGTTCATCCCCACGCGTGTGGGGAATACGTTCGCCAATTTCATCCAGCACCGGCTTCCAGTAGGTTCATCCCCACGCGTGTGGGGAATACTCCATCACCTGGACGGGCGGCGGGGAGCCAACCGGTTCATCCCCACGCGTGTGGGGAATACGAATGGGCTGTGCCTCCGCTATCGGCGGCGGCAAGGTTCATCCCCACGCGTGTGGGGAATACGATGTAATTTTTTCGGGAGGTACGAAATGAACTAGGTTCATCCCCACGCGTGTGGGGAATACGATCCGTCCCAGCGGGCGAGTTTATCTGCTCCGCGGTTCATCCCCACGCGTGTGGGGAATACGCCAACCAGGTCGGCAAATTCCCGGATGGAGATAGGTTCATCCCCACGCGTGTGGGGAATACCTCTTTTTCATCTTGGCAAAAGGCTTGCAATCCCTGGTTCATCCCCACGCGTGTGGGGAATACGGTTTGCCCCAGCCGTTTTGCTAGTTCATCCAGCGGTTCATCCCCACGCGTGTGGGGAATACTATTTAATCCGTTGCTCAGCCAGTAAATTGTTAGGTTCATCCCCACGCGTGTGGGGAATACCTTCCCCCCTCCAATCATCCGGCACCCTCCAGCCCGGTTCATCCCCACGCGTGTGGGGAATACGCATTGACCCGTCAGTGGACAGCATCGCAAGCCGGTTCATCCCCACGCGTGTGGGGAATACACGTCTTTTTCATCCAGCGTGGCATCCGCCCACGGTTCATCCCCACGCGTGTGGGGAATACGATTGACGTGAAGATCGCCCTCCCGGTGGTATCGGTTCATCCCCACGCGTGTGGGGAATACTATCGGTTTTTGACGCGCCAAAACCACCAACACCGGTTCATCCCCACGCGTGTGGGGAATACGCTGCTGATCTGGCGCTGCCACAGCCAATTATTCGGTTCATCCCCACGCGTGTGGGGAATACTCTACCGTGATTTTCCCGTCCGCTAATTGTTGAGGTTCATCCCCACGCGTGTGGGGAATACTGCGGTGCAATCCGCATTGACCAGCAAATCGGCGGTTCATCCCCACGCGTGTGGGGAATACGCCGTTTGCGTCACGTGTTACCATTAGTACCTCGGTTCATCCCCACGCGTGTGGGGAATACTCTTTGATGCGGCGCGCAAATAGCCGGGTCTGAGGTTCATCCCCACGCGTGTGGGGAATACCGTCCTTGATCGGAGAGGGTCAATTATTTACGCGGTTCATCCCCACGCGTGTGGGGAATACTGCAAATTCCAATTTGACACCCTGAATGATGTCAGGTTCATCCCCACGCGTGTGGGGAATACGGCTGAACACCCTGCCCTGCCAGACCGCATGGCGGTTCATCCCCACGCGTGTGGGGAATACTGCATGACCGCAAACGCATACTGAGTACCACCCGGTTCATCCCCACGCGTGTGGGGAATACGTAAGCGCCCTGAATATCCGGCTGAACTCGCATAGGTTCATCCCCACGCGTGTGGGGAATACTGTGTTCGGTGGGGATGGTTTGTGCTTCCACGCGGTTCATCCCCACGCGTGTGGGGAATACCGCTCTTAAGTTAAGTAAGTTAAGAGTAGATTCGGTTCATCCCCACGCGTGTGGGGAATACTCACGCGTCGGGCATCTCTACGCCGGGGGCGTAGGTTCATCCCCACGCGTGTGGGGAATACTTCCACGCTACCAGGTGAAGGAAGTGAAACTGCAGGTTCATCCCCACGCGTGTGGGGAATACTGCATGCGCGAATCTATCACGCTGGCTGGAACAGGTTCATCCCCACGCGTGTGGGGAATACATAAATCCGCCCTGCCATACATGACGCCATTCAGGTTCATCCCCACGCGTGTGGGGAATACTCCTTTTTCCATACATGGGTGGGCGTCCGCCACGCGGTTCATCCCCACGCGTGTGGGGAATACCAGCGTCAGTTTTGCGCCGCCATGATGGGACGCCGGTTCATCCCCACGCGTGTGGGGAATACCGGCTGCGGGTGGAACATCCGGTCTGAACTATAGGTTCATCCCCACGCGTGTGGGGAATACGGGGGCAACCCGCAAAATAGTGACAAATGTCACGGTTCATCCCCACGCGTGTGGGGAATACCAGTGCATTGCGCGCCGAGGGTGATACAGTCTGCGGTTCATCCCCACGCGTGTGGGGAATACAAAGTCTCGTCATAATGGATGGCATACACTTCAGGTTCATCCCCACGCGTGTGGGGAATACTTGTACGCTAAGCGATCATTGACGGAGTCGGAACGGTTCATCCCCACGCGTGTGGGGAATACGGTGATATGCGCCTCGAATTGCCAGCCTGCATATGGTTCATCCCCACGCGTGTGGGGAATACTTTCACTTTCCACGTTGCGGCAGTCCTTAAAGTAGGTTCATCCCCACGCGTGTGGGGAATACTTTTTACCAGTCCGCTCAAGCCAGTCGATTTGCGGTTCATCCCCACGCGTGTGGGGAATACCATGACCTGCCTGCCCCCTGCCGATGGGTCTACTGGTTCATCCCCACGCGTGTGGGGAATACGAAAATCACGGCTACACAGAGGGATTTCTCTCAGGTTCATCCCCACGCGTGTGGGGAATACATCCTTCAAGTCGGGTTGTTCGGACGAATCATCGGTTCATCCCCACGCGTGTGGGGAATACCTGATACCGTCCCACTTCCCGGCGTTGCCCCGCAGGTTCATCCCCACGCGTGTGGGGAATACGAACCAATGGCACCCGGTCAAGATGGATGCGACGGTTCATCCCCACGCGTGTGGGGAATACGGAAACAGCCCCATCACCTCATCGCATCCTGGAGGTTCATCCCCACGCGTGTGGGGAATACAAATCTATCTCGCCAAATTGTATCGGTCGGATAGGTTCATCCCCACGCGTGTGGGGAATACTAATTCTGACTTGCCCCGTTTTGTCATACTTCCGGTTCATCCCCACGCGTGTGGGGAATACGTCACCGTAGAATGACTTGCCGTCATCGCCACCGGTTCATCCCCACGCGTGTGGGGAATACTGGATACGTTTGTCATGGTTGGCTCATCACTCCGGTTCATCCCCACGCGTGTGGGGAATACGCTGCCCTGGCTTCACCTTCAGCTGCGCTTTCTGCGGTTCATCCCCACGCGTGTGGGGAATACCACCTGCCAGACGGGTCGCCGCCATGCCACACAGGTTCATCCCCACGCGTGTGGGGAATACTCAGCGTTTGGTTCTTGACTTGCGCTTCCAGTTCGGTTCATCCCCACGCGTGTGGGGAATACGAAAAATCAAGCCAGCGAAACTGCGCATTAGTAGGTTCATCCCCACGCGTGTGGGGAATACCTTTGCCTTTATGACGTTGAAGGAATAAAGTACAGGTTCATCCCCACGCGTGTGGGGAATACGGTATTCGAGACATGCAGCAACCTGATTAGAACAGGTTCATCCCCACGCGTGTGGGGAATACGTAAGCAGCACCCCCACGATGCAGCCGCCTTGATCGGTTCATCCCCACGCGTGTGGGGAATACGGATAATGCCTTGCCGGACGCTGTGACGGCTGCCGGTTCATCCCCACGCGTGTGGGGAATACCTAACCGTGAGAGGATCCGAACCCGGCGCCCTAGGTTCATCCCCACGCGTGTGGGGAATACCTGTTCCACTGTCTCGGTGGATTTTGTTACTTCGGTTCATCCCCACGCGTGTGGGGAATACCGTCAGGGCTTTGCCGGATGCTGTAATAGATGCCGGTTCATCCCCACGCGTGTGGGGAATACACGTGCGCTGGCAATCTCACGCGTGGGTCATTTAGGTTCATCCCCACGCGTGTGGGGAATACCGATACAGTTCTTCCAGTTTGTGCTGTCATTTGGGTTCATCCCCACGCGTGTGGGGAATACGTGTTGATTAGCATTGATGGCAGTGAGTATTTAGGTTCATCCCCACGCGTGTGGGGAATACGCCCTGGGTCGCCCATTCTGTCAGCCAGAATATGGTTCATCCCCACGCGTGTGGGGAATACGCCTTGTCATGCGAGTGTATGGCACGATGCGTCCGGTTCATCCCCACGCGTGTGGGGAATACTATCGGTTTGCGCCATCCTAGTCTTTTCGGCTGCCCGGTTCATCCCCACGCGTGTGGGGAATACAAGGCATTTCTTGATTCAGACTAAGCCGGTTGCGGTTCATCCCCACGCGTGTGGGGAATACCAGATATTTCCGGCACTCCGGGCAGTAGGGGGACGGTTCATCCCCACGCGTGTGGGGAATACGCTTCCGCGCATGGTATGCAATAGTGTCCGTACGGTTCATCCCCACGCGTGTGGGGAATACGCGGTCGCCTGCGGTCTTTCCCAACCCAGGCGCGGTTCATCCCCACGCGTGTGGGGAATACAGTCTGCGCCCAAGCCAGGGATAATGACGAGACGGTTCATCCCCACGCGTGTGGGGAATACGCATCCGAAGCGCATAAAGAAAAGCAGGCCGACGGTTCATCCCCACGCGTGTGGGGAATACGGCAGCAGTGCCGGTTCAAACCCCGGATACTACGGTTCATCCCCACGCGTGTGGGGAATACGATGTCACCAACGGTTCCCATCGTGGCTGCATAGGTTCATCCCCACGCGTGTGGGGAATACCTACAATTGCGGTTTGTTCGTTACCCATTGCATCAGGTTCATCCCCACGCGTGTGGGGAATACTCTTCCAAAACTTCAAACGCCTTCATTATTTCAGGTTCATCCCCACGCGTGTGGGGAATACTATAACTGGGGTGACACTTATAAGCGACTTGTAGGTTCATCCCCACGCGTGTGGGGAATACGGTTCGTGGGAAACCGCCAAACATGTTCTCCCAGGTTCATCCCCACGCGTGTGGGGAATACGAACTGCGTGGTAACAAGCCCGCCTTATTATGGGGTTCATCCCCACGCGTGTGGGGAATACGGAGGGTGATACAGGTCTTGCCCGATGCGGTTCGGTTCATCCCCACGCGTGTGGGGAATACGGTGCAGCCAACGCATGACATCGACCCCCATCCTGGTTCATCCCCACGCGTGTGGGGAATACGGATTGGTAAAACAATTAACCGGCAATGATCGGAGGTTCATCCCCACGCGTGTGGGGAATACCCTTGCCCTAGCCCCAGGGCTGGATCGTTCCCAAGGTTCATCCCCACGCGTGTGGGGAATACGATAAAGCGTGTGGCTGGTGATGTTTACGACCCCGGTTCATCCCCACGCGTGTGGGGAATACGGACAAATCACCGCCGGAAACAAGCTGTGTTCCGGTTCATCCCCACGCGTGTGGGGAATACCATCAGGGCGGGCAATGCGCCTGGTGTAATTGCCGGTTCATCCCCACGCGTGTGGGGAATACGGTTGTAGTACGTCATTGGCGTACCTGCCCAGGAGGTTCATCCCCACGCGTGTGGGGAATACCCGCCTGGTCGCTCAGTCTCCGTTCAATTTCCAGGTTCATCCCCACGCGTGTGGGGAATACGCTTCCAGCTTGTTACCTGGCAACGGCAGCGACTGGTTCATCCCCACGCGTGTGGGGAATACTATTTGGAATCAGAGGACGAACTTGTTATACTAGGTTCATCCCCACGCGTGTGGGGAATACGGTAAACGTACCGCCTTTGACATCCAAGATAGTCGGTTCATCCCCACGCGTGTGGGGAATACGTGCTGCTGCCGGATGCCACCCGCTCCCCCACCTGGTTCATCCCCACGCGTGTGGGGAATACCTGGTTAGCGGTTCCGCATTGGCGGCGGTGATAGGTTCATCCCCACGCGTGTGGGGAATACGCATCATGGCGGCTTCGTCCTCAATGTCCCATTCGGTTCATCCCCACGCGTGTGGGGAATACGGATGCCAGTTCGGTAAAGCGCAGGCTGGTTTGCGGTTCATCCCCACGCGTGTGGGGAATACGTGATGATGTTTTCCGCAATCGTGCCATACGCCGGTTCATCCCCACGCGTGTGGGGAATACCGTGGTGTTTCTGCGAAATCACCCACGACCTCATGGTTCATCCCCACGCGTGTGGGGAATACGTGCTGATTTATTCACAACAAGCAAACCGCGCTAGGTTCATCCCCACGCGTGTGGGGAATACGCCTGTTCCATGTAGTGCGCTATGGCATCATCCGGTTCATCCCCACGCGTGTGGGGAATACGTATTTCACCTACGGGGACTATCCACAGAGGGGAGGTTCATCCCCACGCGTGTGGGGAATACGCATCCTCCGGCGGGATCCCGATCTGCGCGTACGGTTCATCCCCACGCGTGTGGGGAATACCTCCTCATAACTCCCCGCATACCAGTACCCACCAGGTTCATCCCCACGCGTGTGGGGAATACCCGCCCCCGAGAAACCCAGCCTGCCCCGGCTCAGGTTCATCCCCACGCGTGTGGGGAATACGTTTCTTTTCCAATGACTGTGAACAATACGGACAGGTTCATCCCCACGCGTGTGGGGAATACTGTGGGATGACGTAGTGGAGGAAGTTCGTCACCGGTTCATCCCCACGCGTGTGGGGAATACTGGAACGCTCCCCACCGGTCGAATGCCACCTCCGGTTCATCCCCACGCGTGTGGGGAATACTTCCTGGTGATCCTTGCCCTGGTGGGGCTGGCAGGTTCATCCCCACGCGTGTGGGGAATACGCCGTGTCGGTACGAAATGGAAAGAGGTGACAGCCGGTTCATCCCCACGCGTGTGGGGAATACCCAGCCGGTCGGCGCCACTGCGTCTGTGGCGTAGGTTCATCCCCACGCGTGTGGGGAATACTGGTGCCGCCCTCCCGGACGGCAAAATACGCATCGGTTCATCCCCACGCGTGTGGGGAATACGGGGCGCAACTCCCGCTATAACCGAGTGGTAATAGGTTCATCCCCACGCGTGTGGGGAATACTGTCGCCAGTAGTTCGGCAAGCCATCCGCCCATCGGTTCATCCCCACGCGTGTGGGGAATACTGCCAGCGCGCTGAAGTCGATCAACCCCTCCCCGGTTCATCCCCACGCGTGTGGGGAATACTTTTTGGTGACGGTTTTGGGGGTGGCGCTGTTGAGGTTCATCCCCACGCGTGTGGGGAATACCAAGATAACTAATTTCCTCTGCCATCACTCCTCGGTTCATCCCCACGCGTGTGGGGAATACGCATTGCCAGCATTTTCATCCTCTGTTGCCAAAAGGTTCATCCCCACGCGTGTGGGGAATACTTGACTGGATCGATCACGCTGCTGAGTTAGTGCGGTTCATCCCCACGCGTGTGGGGAATACGTCCTGTCAATGTAGATGACGCTGGGGTGCGCAGGTTCATCCCCACGCGTGTGGGGAATACGCGAGGTGGTCGAACACCGGCGCGCCTATCGAATGGTTCATCCCCACGCGTGTGGGGAATACCCAGTTTCTGGTCCAGCACCAGCCGCAACAACTCGGTTCATCCCCACGCGTGTGGGGAATACGCTGCAGGTGCCATACCTGCGGAGCGATGGGAAAGGTTCATCCCCACGCGTGTGGGGAATACTCGGTTTATCCTCCCGTTTCTGGAACATCAACAGGTTCATCCCCACGCGTGTGGGGAATACTGTGGATGAGTTTCATTGTTGGCTTATCGCTCCGGTTCATCCCCACGCGTGTGGGGAATACGGGAATGCACTGGCAGGGATGCGATTTCAATTAGGTTCATCCCCACGCGTGTGGGGAATACGGAAGTCGTAATGGCGAACGGCACGGCGGTTTTCGGTTCATCCCCACGCGTGTGGGGAATACGCGCGCCTTCCCTTCCCGGGAGATCCACTCATCCGGTTCATCCCCACGCGTGTGGGGAATACGGACTCCAGCATTAAGCGTTACATGGAAAACAACCGGTTCATCCCCACGCGTGTGGGGAATACTATAAAAAAGCCAAGTATTGTACACTTGCCGTGAGGTTCATCCCCACGCGTGTGGGGAATACGGATTTGCAACAGGCAGCCCGGCGTTTGATGGCGGTTCATCCCCACGCGTGTGGGGAATACTGTGAGTTGCGAGCCGTTGTTGGGGCCGGTGAAGGTTCATCCCCACGCGTGTGGGGAATACTGCCAGCTCCCCTTGCAGCACCGGCGCCAGGTTAGGTTCATCCCCACGCGTGTGGGGAATACGGATCGCCTCGGGTGTCATGGTGTCATAATGCGGGTTCATCCCCACGCGTGTGGGGAATACGGAGGTTGTTGGGTTGCAGGGCGTGGCAACGGCGGTTCATCCCCACGCGTGTGGGGAATACCGGAGTTTCTGCTTCACAGTTTGGACAAAACTCGGTTCATCCCCACGCGTGTGGGGAATACGCTGCTTGCCAGGGTTTCCACCACGATCCAAACAGGTTCATCCCCACGCGTGTGGGGAATACGGGGACCGTGACCGTGAGCGGCGGCGGCGGTGAGGTTCATCCCCACGCGTGTGGGGAATACCACCTCGCTCCCCGGAATCTCCCGCCGCAGGTAGGTTCATCCCCACGCGTGTGGGGAATACGTTTGGGCAAGCGAAAGCAACGAAGGACGGCGGAGGTTCATCCCCACGCGTGTGGGGAATACGGACGACCAGGTGCAGACCGGGGAGCTGCTATCGGTTCATCCCCACGCGTGTGGGGAATACACGCTTTGATACTTGGGCTTGGGGTGTGAATCAGGTTCA
>Ga0208695_1001742_pt1 | contig 17368 bp, 11 predicted proteins | sample AD_UKC111_MetaG_FD_184449 | JGI IMG/M metagenome (GOLD analysis project Ga0208695, IMG submission 184449) | Active sludge microbial communities of municipal wastewater-treating anaerobic digesters from Hong Kong - AD_UKC111_MetaG (SPAdes)... | ecosystem: Engineered > Bioreactor > Anaerobic >... | reverse complement strand
ATTACGCCATGTGGTTTGAAAATAAGTAGCAATTAGCGGTTGGCGGTTAGCGTTTAGCTGTTAGCTGTTGGCAAAAGCGAAGGAAATAATTTCCGATCGGTGTAGTTACCTGACTGCGCCGATCTTACCATTATCATCCTGAGATCCTTCGGCTGCGCCTCAGGATGACATCCACATGAATCAGCTAACAGCCAACCCTCTGCAAGGGCAGGCCGCCAAAAGCTAAAAGCTAATCGCTAACGGCTAATTGCGAATTGCTGCCAGCAATCCCTTGCAGCCTGCTTCGACCAGCTCATACACATACTCGAATTCACCGGTGTAGTACGGATCGGGCACGTCGGCCGGGTAGCCCGGGCCGGCGAAGTCCATCAGCCGGTGGGCGTGCGCTGTGCCGTTGCTCAGGCGGCGCAAATCCACCAGGTTTTCATAATCCATCGCCACCAGGTAATCCACCTGCTCCAGCTCGCCCCGGCGCACCTGCACGGCGCGCTTGGCCGGATCGAGCGGTATGCCGTGCTGCTGCAGCACAGCGCGCGTGCCGGGGTGCGGCGGGTTGCCGACCTCCCAGTGGCTGGTGGCCGCCGAGCGGATCTCAAAGCGACCGTCCAGCCCGGCCTCCTTCACCATGTGCTTGAACACCGCTTCCGCCATCGGCGAGCGGCAGATGTTGCCCAGGCAGACGAATAAAACGTGAATCTTGTGATTAGAATCCATGCTCGTTTTCCATTCGGTCGGCCCGATTGTACCAGAAAACGCGCTGGCACGCTGCTGGCCTGCTCAAACTGTGAATCGCACCCTCTGCACATGACATATATCATTATTTTGGTACAAAATAAACTATTTCACCAGTTATTTACTATAATATTGGTGTCCAGCGGTTAGGAAAGCCGCATTTCTGCATTCCATTGATCAGGTGGTGCCATGAGTGATGATATGTTGAATTTCTTAAGAGAGGAAGGTATCCGCGAATCGCTGATTCGCGAAGTTGCCAGCTTCAGAAATGCCAACGGCGTTTCTCCCGACCTGGACTACCGCATCCCCAGGCCGCGCTTCCTCTATTACGGCGCCGAGATCTGGGAACAGGCCATCACCGCGCTGCTGTGCGGCGAAAACCTGCTGCTGGTCAGCCCCAAGGCCACCGGCAAGAACGTGCTGGCCGAGAACCTGGCCGCGGCCTTTGGCCGCCCAAGCTGGGATATCTCCTTTCACATCAACACCGATTCATCCTCGCTGATTGGCACCGACACCTTTGAGAACGGGCGCGTCGTGCAGCGGCACGGCCCCATTTACGAATGCGCCGTCCACGGCGGCTTTGGCGTGCTGGACGAGATCAACATGGCCAAAAACGAGTCAATCGCCATTTTGCACGCCACCCTCGATTTCCGCCGCATCATTGACATCCCCGGTTACAGCAAAATCACCCTCAGCAGCCAGACGCGCTTCATCGCGACGATGAACTACGGCTACGCCGGCACCCGCGAGCTGAACGAGGCGCTGGCTTCACGTTTTATGGTCATCCGCATGCCCACCATCTCATCGGCCAACCTGCGCAAGCTGCTCAAGCGCGAGTTCCCCAACCTGCGCGAAAAATACATGGAGCAGTTCACCGGCCTGTTCCAGGACCTGCAGAAGAAATGCGAGAACTCTGAGATTTCCTCCAAGTCGCTCGACCTGCGCGGCCTGATTTCGGCCATCCACCTGATGGAAAAAGGCCTGCCAGCCGGCGCCGCGCTGGAAATCGGCATCACCAACAAGTCCTTTGACGATTTTGAGCGCGACCTGGTCGAAGACGTCATCCGCCTGCGCATCCCCCAGTCGCCGCGCCGCGAAGAGATCTTCACGGATTGAGCATGGTCATCCACAGTCAGCAAAAACAGCGCGCGCTCAACATCATCTGGAACGCCGCCGCCGACTACACCGTCAAATCTGAATTTGAGGGCTATGACGCCGAGGGCCGGGCTGACCTGTACTGGAACTACATCATCGGCGCGATCCACCGGCATTGCGACTTTGCCCGCTTGCAGTCCTACTTTGACCGCGTTCGGCCCGATCCCAACCGGCCTTTTTACGAGGGGCTGGCCTGGATCGGCCTGGAAAACTATGCCTTTGCGAAAAGCCGGGACGAGCGGCCGGTGCTGGAAAGCCTGCGGCAGGCCTACGCCGAAAGCGTGCTGGCCGGCCGCCGCCCCGAAGCGTTTTACTACCTGATTGACGAAATCAGCAAAGCCCACTTTGCGCGCGCCCTGGGGCAGAATCCGCCGGTGCGCGATCAGGTGGCCGCCCTGCTGGAGATGCTGGAGTTTGATGCCGCCGCAACCACCGAAGAGATTGTCCTGCGCCTGAACCAGGTCGTCGACCAGCACTTCCCGCTGGCCCAGGACCGCAAGAAGTCCCCCCTGTTCCACATCGATCTGCCCTTCCGGTTCAACCTGCCGCTGAAAAAGAAGCACCCGGGCGGCCTGCAAAATCCCTTCCTGGATATCTCGCTGCTCAACGTGTTCAACACTGCGGCCAGCACGCCCGGTGAAGAACCCGCCGAAACAGATAAAAAAGCCAAACATTCCAGAAAAAGCCTCTCCTGGGAAGCCATCAAAGAGCAGCAGGAAAGCAAGGCCCGCGAGACCATCCAGGCCCGCTACGGCCTTTCGATGCTTTCGGAAGCGCAAACCCGCGCGCTGGAGCAGCAGCTTTGCACCGGCAACCACAAGGACTGCCGCCTGCACTTCACCCGCGGCGAATTCGCCGCCCAGACCGAGTCGGACCACCGCAAAGCCGTGCTGAAACAGCGCGAGAAAAACCGCCAGCACTTCAAGGAAAACCTGGCGCGCAACCATAACAGCATCCTCAAGCTGACCAACATCATCAAAAACACGCTGCTGATTCACTTCGAGCCTTCCACCTACCGCTCCGAGTCCGGCCAGTTGGTCAGCGGCAGGGTCTGGCGCAACCTGCACCTCAACGACAACCGCGTCTTCCTGAAGAGCACCCGCGACGACATCGGCAGCCTGTCGGTGGACCTGCTGCTGGACGCTTCCGGCTCGCAGATCGACCGCCAGGAAATGCTCGCCTCGCAGGGCTACATCATCGCCGAAAGCCTGCAGCGCTGCCAGATTCCGGTGCGCGTGTTTTCCTTCTGCACCAACAGCAACTTCACGGTCATCAACCTGTTTCGCAATTACGATGAAACCAGCAAGAACGACGCCGTGTTCAATTACCGCGCTTCGGGCTGCAACCGCGACGGTCTGGCCATCCGCACCGTGCTGCACCTGATCGAAAAAACGCACTACGACCACCGCATCCTGATCGTGCTTTCCGACGGCAAGCCGGTTGACCCGCACGGCATCGGCGGCAACCGCACCGACCCCGATCTGAACTTCTACGCCGACACGGCCGGGGTGAACGACGCCGCCCTGGAGGTGCGCAGGGGCCGCCTGAACGGCATTTCCATCCTGTGCGTCTTCACCGGCCTGGATGAAGACATCCCCGCCGCGCAGAAGATTTACGGCAACGACCTGGTGTTCATCAAATCCGCCGAAAAATTCGCCGACATTGTCGGCGTGCTGCTCAAAAATGAGCTGCGCAACATTTAGAGCGGCAAACCGCCGGTTGAAAATTCCGCGCACTTTGCGTAGGATTGGGGTCTGTACCGGTATTCATCATCAAACGAGGGCATTATGAGAATTTTGGACAAAGCGAAGAATCGTTGGGGTTGGCTGCGGCTGGCAGGCATCATCGGAGCGGCCGTTGTGCTGTTGTGGGCGCTCGCGGCGGCGCTGCTGCGCGGCCTGGGCACTTTTCCCGGGCTGGCCTGGAGCGGCTATGCGGATTTCACGCCGGCCAGGGCGCTGGAATGGCTGATGGTGCCGCTGGCGGCTGTGGCGGCGGGCGGCTGGCTGGAAGATCACGAGCATGCTGCTGCCGCCGAGCTGGACAGCCAGCGCGAAGCCGAGCGCCAACTCGCCGCGCAGCGCGAAGCTGCCCTGCGCCAGCTGCATGCCGCGGTGGACGGCGCGCTGGCCGGGCTAAAACACGGCGAGCACGGATTGCCTGCCCCTGCCCGCGCCCAACTGGCCCAGGCCGTGCAGTCTGCCCTGGCGCAGCTGGACGGGCTGGGCAAGGGTGAGGTGCTCTCCCTGCTGCACGGCAAAAAACTGGTCGAAACGCCTTTCCCTGAACTGGCACAGGCGGATTTCTCCGGCACGCTGCTGCACAATGCCCACCTGAACGGCATCCACCTGCCGGGCGCGAACCTTGCCGGCGCAAAAATTGACGGCGCGCACCTGTCAAAATGCGATTTCACCGGCGCGAACCTGGCCAAAGCCTTCATTCAGCACAGCGACCTGCGCGGAAGCATCCTGGCGGGCTGCAACCTGGAGCGCAGCCGCCTGATTGACGTGGACCTGGAAGGCGCCGACTTGAGCGCAGCCGGGCTGGAGGGTGCCTTCTTCAAGAACGCGAAATTGAAGCACGCCCGCGTTCCCGAAACGTTCGCCCAGGCCACCCTGATTGAAACCGTGCTGCCCGACGGCCGCCGGGTAACCAACCCGGCCGGCAAGGAGTACCTCAAACAGAAGGAATATGCCGACCTGGTGGATAAGCTTTAGGTGCGGGCGGCTGAAAAGCGTTGGTTTTTGAGGAGGGGCAGGCCTGACCCAGACGGGGTGGACGGCCGCCCCTCATTTATGATATTGCGTGCCTTTTGCGGAGAATTTACGCGGCTTATCTCCGCCGGCGGCTGCGGCGGCCCGCTTCGCCCCCGGAGCGCTGCTCAAAACGCTGCGGTGGACGCTGCCGGGGCTGTTCTTCTGCCGCTGGCGCAGCCGGCCCGTAGAAGGCTTCCTGGTAGAAGTCGTCCAGCAGCATAGCCAGCAGCCCGTCCTCATCGTTCTCGCCCAGACTGCGCGCCAGCGGGGCAAAGCGCGCCATGCGCTCGGTCTTCAATTTGTCGCGGCTGCGCAGGCGCGCTTCCAGCAGCACGAGGATGCGCTCAGCCACCACCTGCTGCACGGTTTCATCGGAGGGCAGCGGCCGCTGCTCGATCGGAATGCCAAAGCGCTTGCTGATGCGCGTCAGTTCGATTTCTTCGAGGATGGTGACCAGCGTGATGGCCGTGCCGCTGCCGCCCGCCCGGCCGGTGCGCCCGGCGCGGTGGACGTAGGCCTCGGGGTCTTCCGGCGGCTCATACTGAATCACGTGCGACAGCTCGGGCAGGTCAATGCCGCGCGCGGCCACATCGGTGGCCACCAGAAAGCGCAGCGTCCCCTGGCGCACCCGCCCCAGCACCGCCTCGCGCGCCGCCTGCGAAAGGTCCGAAGTCAGCAGGTCGGCGTCGTAGCCAAAGCGCTTCAGCACGGCGGTCACATATTCTACATGCACTTTGGTGTTGCAGAAGATGATCGCCGACTGCGGGTTTTCCACCTCAAGGATGCGCACCAGGCTGCGGTCCTTATCCATGCCGGGCACCACATAATAAACGTGCTCGGTCTCGGTCACGTGGATGTGGTCGCTGCTCAGGTTGATGAAGCCAGGGTCGCGCATGAACTGCCCGGTCAGGCGCAGCACCTGCGGCGGGAAGGTGGCCGAGAACATAAAGGTGCTGATGGGGTGCTCGGGCAGGTAGGATTTCACCCGGCGCATGTCCGGGTAAAAACCCATCGAAAGCATGTGGTCGGCCTCGTCAAAGATCAGGTAGCGCAGGCTCTTCAGCGAAAGCGAGCGCCGCAGCAAATGGTCGAGGATGCGCCCGGGCGTGCCGACGACGATGTGCGCGCCGGCCTTGAAGGCATCCAGCTGGGCGCGGTAGCCCACCCCACCGTAGACGGCCGTCACGCGCACGCCGGTGGTGCTGCCCAGCAGCGCGGCCTCGCCGGCCACCTGCAGGGCCAGTTCGCGCGTCGGCACCAGCACCAGCGCCTGGGCGGCGTTTTCCAGCGGGTTGACCATCTCGAGCATGGGCAGCAGGTAGGCGCCGGTTTTACCGCTGCCGGTGCGCGATTGAATCATCATGTCGCGCCCCGAGAACAAATACGGGATGGCTTTGGCCTGCACGGGCATCAGCTCGGTCCAGCCGGCCAGCGCCGCGCCCTGGCGCAGCTTTTCGGGCAGGTCGGCCAGTTTGGCCTCGGGCAGCACTTCCAGGGGGGTGCCGGAGGCAGCCGGGTTAAATTCATCCATGGGTTAATGGCTTTCTCTAATGAGTTGATCGCATGTGTTTTGATGTGTTTTGATGTGTTTTGAGAAATGAAGGCTCAGTTTTCTCATTGTAACGATTTCACGCGGCCTGTGAAAGAGCTTCAGGCTGACCGCCGGGTTTCCGGTTCGCTGGCTCTGCGCGGGCCTGCCGGCGCAGTGAGCGCGGCCCCGGCGGCTTGAAATTGCATGATCTCAATCGAGGTCAGGATCAGCGTGACGTAATGGATATTCTCCAGGTCCAGCAGGTAACCGCGGGTGATTTTGTCGATGCGGTACTTGACCGTCTTCGGATGCAGGAACAACTCTTCGGCAGTCTGTTTGAGGTTGCGGTTGTTCTTTAAGTAGGCGCACAGCGTCGCGTATAACTCCTCCGAATCGGTGCGCAGCCGGAGTAATTCGTCCGGCACGAAGTCAGACAGCTTCACCTTCTCCTTACCCAGGAACAGCTTGAACAGGCCCAGGTTCTTATATTCGCGGATGTTGTCGGCGATGTTGTTGTGCGAGAGGAAATCCGCCACCAGCTTCGATTGCGTCCCCGCCGCAGCGATCTCGCCCACCGGAAACACGTCGCTCACGCCGCCAAAGAAGCGGATGCGTTCAGCCAGGCGCTCTTCGGCGATCACCCGGCTGGTCAGGGCGTTGATCTGGGCGGCGTCAAAGTAGCCTGGCTGCCGCTTCACAGAGGAAAGCACGTATTGGTCGTAACGCGGGGTCGTGTAGTACACCAGGTGGCGGTATATCCGCTGAATCTCGGCGCGCAGCCGGTTTTTCATGGCGTACAGCGTGATCTGGTCGTCCTCCTCCGCGCCAGCGAAGTTGATCGTCAGCACCTGGCACGAGCCTGCCGGATCAATCTCCAGTTCGGCGCAGGCGGACGCAAATTCTGCCGGGTCGTTGATCATGCCGCGCAGCAGGTCATTGACCAGCGTGTTCTTGTCCCACATCAGTTTCTGCTTGCCCGAAACCTCGCGCAGCAGGTTCAACTGCAGGCAGCGGATCAGGTTCTCAATCACCACAATGTCGTTCTCGTTGACCCGGTGCTTTTGCGTTTCGTGGATGGCCAGCATTTCGCTGGTGTCTTCAATTGAAAATTCCACCAGCACCACGCTCGGGTATTTTTGACTGGAGGAAGTCTCGCAGCGGCATTGGAAGCGTTTGTAACCGAAGGTCATGTACTCGGAATGGAACAGCTCCAGTTCGGATCCGACCGCGAGTTTGGCCAGCTGCTTGTTGGTGCTGATCATGGCGCGCTTGCCCTTTTCCATCAGCGTCATGTCAAATCCCAAAAATGTCTTAAACCGCAGCAGAATCTCGCGCAGGCTGAGCATTTCCAGCGCCATCTCCGAACCGATCTTGCTGACCTTGTAGTACAGCGCAAGTCTCTGTTCGCGGATCCCCAGGATGAACGTCAGCACCTCGACGATGATATCTTCGTACTTCGTTGTCCCGCCGATGCGCAGCAGCGGGATTTCGTAGGTTTTGCACAGGGCGACGAACTGCGCGGGAACCTCGCTGACCAGCCGGTCAACCTTGAGGATGATGCAGACGATGCCAAGCTGCTTCACTTTGTTAAAGAAAGCCTGCATCTCCTCCTCGCTGTGGTCTTGGAGTGCAAAATAGCTGGTTAAGATCACCATGCCCGGTTTGCCCCACCGTTCAATATCGGTCGCTTCCAGGATGTTGATGCCTGTCACGGGCAGGTCCAGGCTTTTTGGCGCGACGATCAGATCGGCCCCCCGGAGGCTCTTGCAATTGAGGAGGTCCTGCATTTTCATATGAAGGTTTATTGCCTTTTGGTTTTTATCTCTATTGGATAAAAAATCACAAATAACTTTTCCATTTTAGCTAATGACGGAAGGTTGCCGCTTGGGTAAACTCATTGTAGCACATTACGGCTTTAAATAAACGCATGCAAAACCTGCCCGGCTGGCTGCGGGCAAATTTCCGGGGCAGGCTCATTTCCAACTCAGACCCTATACCTGCTCAATTGTCGAGCAGACTGAATTAGCGCAGAATAATCTGTCAGTTTTGATCTCAGGAGGATCCATGTTACGAACGATTATCAAAAAGAATAGCTACCAAGACTCGATTAACTTAATGCTGCTCACCAATGAAATTAATGCCATCGAGGGCGTCGCGCAGTGCTCCATTATGATGGGAACCGACGCCAACAAGGATATTTTCAAAAACACCAATCTGCTCACCGAAGAAGCCAAAACGGCCGCGCCCACCGATATGGTGATGGTGCTGGAAGCCAGCAGCGACGCCGTTGTTGACCAGGTGCTGAAAAGAATCGATCAATTCCTCTCCGATCTTTCGGTCAAGAAGCAGCAATCCGGCAGCGTCGAAGCCGCCAGCCTGGAAGAGGCGCTGGAAGTGTTGCCCGACGCCAACCTGGCGCTCTTTTCCATCCCCGGCGAATACGCCGCCGAAGTGATGGAACAGGCACTGGAGCGCAACCTGAACATTTTTTCCTTCACCGACAATGTTTCGGTCGAAGACGAAGTCCGCCTGAAGAAGCTGGCCCACGAGAAGGGCCTGGTGATGATGGGGCCCGACTGCGGCACCGGCATTCTCTCTGGCATTCCGCTGGCCTTCACCAACGTGGTCAAGACCGGCAACATCGGCATCGTTGGCGCTTCTGGCACCGGCATCCAGGAAGTTTCCACGCTGATCGATCGGTTGGGCGGCGGCGTGACGCACGCCATTGGCACCGGCGGCCGCGACCTGAGCGACGCGGTGCAGGCCATCACGGTCAAAGACAGCCTGATCGCGCTCGAAAACTACGCCCCCGCCGACGTGATCGTGCTCATCTCCAAGCCGCCGGCAAAGTCGGTGCGCGATGAAATTGTCAATCTGCTCCACAATCTTTCCAAACCGGTGGTTGCCATCTTCCTGGGCGAAACTCCCACGCAGCACGAAAATAACGTTTACCTGGCCCACACGCTGGAAGAAGCCGCACGCATTGCGGTGGACCTGGCCAACGGCCTGCCTGTGAAGAAGAATTATCTCCAGCCGCTCGACAACCACCCCGCCGTCACCCTCCCGCATGATTTGACCGTCAAGGGCCTGTATTCCGGCGGTACACTGGCCAGCGAAGCGGCCATGCTCATTTCCGAAGCGCTTGACCTGGGCGAGATCATCCACAAGGAAGGTTACCTGCTGGACGAACGCGGCTACCAGGTGATCGACTACGGCGACGACAAGTACACCCAGGGCCGCGCCCACCCAATGATCGACCCGGCCACCCGCATCGAGGCCATCAAGAAATTTGGCGCCGACCCCAAGACCGGCGTCATCCTGCTGGATGTGGTGCTGGGCTACGGCTCGCACCCTGATATGGCCGGCGTGCTGGCTCCGGTCATCCGCGAAACGCTCGAGAACGCCCGCAAGGCTGGCCGCCAGCTCCACGTCATCGCCACGGTGTGCGGCACCCGCCAGGACCCGCAGAATTACGACCAGTCGGTGGCCGTGCTCAAGGCGGCGGGCGCGCTGGTAGAAGAATCCAACGCCAGGGCCGTGCGCCTTGCGCTGCAGCTCAAGGGCGTCACCTACACCGAAGCTGACAAGCAGGTCGTCAAGCGCGAATTCAAGAAGGTGGCCCTGCCCCGGCCCAGCAATCCACTGATGGAGCTGCTCACCACCAAGCCGCGCGTCATCAACATCGGCCTGGAAAGCTTCAACGAATCCATCCTCAAATTCGGCGGCAAATCGGTACAATATACCTGGCGTCCGGTGGCCGGCGGCAATAAGAAGCTCATCCGCATTTTGAACAGGCTCGCCAAACTCGAATCAGTCGCGGCGGCCAACCAGCAGGTCATCGAGCGCATGCGCGACTCGCAGCCCTTCCTGGTGGACGTGGTGCCCGCCAAATCGGTCATCCCGGTGCTCAACCGCCGCGTGCTGCTGCACGCTGGTCCGCCCATCCAGTATTCTGAAATGACTGGCCCGATGCAGGGTTCCTGCGTCGGCGCCGCGCTGTTTGAAGGCTGGGCCAAAGACGAGGCCGAAGCCCGCCGCCTGCTGGAAGCCGGCGAGGTCGAATTCATCCCCTGCCACCACGTCAACGCGGTCGGCCCCATGGGCGGCATCACCTCTGGTAACATGGCCGTGCTGGTGGTCAAGAACAAGGCCGACGGCACGCTGGCCTACTGCACCATGAACGAGGGCATTGGCAAGGTGCTGCGCTTTGGTGCGTTCAGCGAAGAGGTGGTCAACCGCCTGCACTGGATGGCCGACGTGCTGGGTCCGACGATTGCCAAAGCCGTCAAGAGCACGCCCGAAGGGATTAACCTGAACGTGGTCATCTCCAAGGCCATCACCATGGGCGATGAATTCCACCAGCGCAATATCGCCGCTTCGCTGGTGCTGCTCAAGGAATTGATCCCGCTGATTGACGCGCTCGAGATGGACCGCAAGGACAAACAGGACGTGATCCGCTTCCTGGCCAACACCGACCAGTTCTTCCTGAACGTGATGATGGCGGTCGGCAAGGCGATCGTCGACTACGCCCGCAAGATTCAAGAAGGCACCGTGGTGACTACCATGACCCGCAACGGCAAAGACTTCGGCATCCGCATCGCCGGCATGGGCGACGAATGGTTCACCGCCCCGGTCAACATGCCCCGCGGCCTGTACTTCACCGGCTACACCGAGGACGATGCCAACCCCGATATCGGCGACAGCGCCATCACCGAGACAGTGGGCGTGGGCGCCATGGCCACTGTGGCGGCTCCGGCCGTCACCCGCTTCGTGGGCTCTGGCGGCGGTTACGACGACGCGCTGAAGATCTCTGAGGAGATGAACCGGATTTGCATCTCCAACAACCCCAACTGGAGCATCCCCAACTGGAACTTCAAGGGCGCCTGCCTGGGCATCGATGCCGCCAAGGTCGTTGCCACCGGCATCACCCCGCTGATCAACACTGGAATTGCCCACAAGAAGGCGGGCGTCGGACAGGTCGGCGCCGGCACGGCGAGCGCTCCGCTGGCCTGCTTTGAAAAAGCCATTCTGGCCTATGCCAAAAAACTGGGAATTGACACCGAATGACCTTTAGCACGCTCTCTGGGGTAATGAGTTCCGCATTGCCCCAGATCCTCGCCCGCTCCCGAAACGGGAAAATCCACAGCCTCTTCAACCAGAGCTTCAATATTGGCTTTGAAGAGGACCTGGTTCACGTCGGCCGGGCGGGCGGGCAGCTTTCCAGCTTTGGAATGATCCTTTCTTCCACCGAAATGGATGCTATCCTTCCCAATCTGACAGCAGGTGATCTGGTGAAGGTACAGAGCACCGCATTGATAATCTACCCCACTTACGGTCCCGTCATCCAGATCGATACCGCCCGCCTGCGCATGGTTGACCTGTCGCTGCGTCCGGTGATGCTCACTCCGCAGCGGCTGGTGCTCATCCGCGAGGCGCTGGGGCAGGTGGAGTACGAGTCGCAGCTCGGGCTGGCGCTCGGCCCGCAGGACTGGCAGCATTTGAATGCCCTGGTGCGCGAGGACAACCGCTCGGAGGCCTTCCAGCAGGCAGCGCGCTACCTGGTCGGCCGGGGCAAAGGCCTCACTCCCAGCGGCGACGACATCCTGCTGGGTTTTTTCCTGGTACTAAAACTGTTCGGACAGGACGCAGGGTTGACGCAGGCGCTGCTCGATTTCGCTGCGCAAAGCACCACTGCCGTCAGCGCCGCTTACCTGAAGAACCTGGTGAACGGTTCGGTCAGCGAGTATTTTCAAGCGTTTTGCCAGGCGGTTGCCCTGGAATATCCCAATGGTTTGAGGTCGGCTATCGAAAAGATCAAAACGATCGGTTCCACGTCGGGTTTTGACTCATTGCTGGGTATGAGTCTGGGTATTCGGAAACTTGAAGGCGGGTCGCAAGCTCTCCTCTGCAATTAGGCGTTCGCTTTCTCTATTTCATCCTTTTTTCAACCTGTGTTTGGAGGAATAAAAATGGCACAAGCCCAAGGCACGTCCAAAAAGAAGATCGGGATGACGACCTGGATCTTAATTGCCGTCGTTCTCGGCATGCTCTTCGGTCTGCTCGTCCCGGCCAATCCCACCGTCACCAACATTCTCAAGACGGTCGGCCAGATTTTCCTGCGCCTCATCCAGATGTCCATCATCCTGCTGGTGATGGGCCAGATCATCCAGGCCATCGGCGGCCTGAAGATGAATGAACTCGGCAAGATCGGTTATAAGACATTGATCGTCTTCTTCCTCAGCTCGCTGATCGCCTCCGTGTTCGCGGTTGTGATCGGTTATCTGCTGAAGCCGGGCACCGGCGTCGATCTGTCGGCGATCCAAACCACGGTCACCGTGGAAGCCAGCAAAACCACCATCTGGGACACGCTGCTGAACTTCATCCCCACCAACGCGATTAAGGCCATGTCTGATGGCAATATCATGCAGGCCCTCATCTTCGCGCTGTTCTTCGGCATCGCCCTCAGCTTTGTCAATAAAGACAGCAGCCTGAAGCTCTTTGACCTGATCAAAGAATTCAACAAGGTCATCCTGCGCGTCATCACCATGATCATGACGGTGGCTCCCTTCGGCGTGTTCGCCCTGATCGCCTCCTCGATCGCTTCCTACGGCATCCAGGTGGTCATTCCGCTGGCCAAGTACCTGGGCGTCTTCGCGGTCATCGATTTCGTCTTCATCACCCTCTACATCCTGATCGTCTCCGGCGTGACCCGCGTGGGCGTTGGCGACATCGTCCGCGGCCTCGGCCGCATGTCGGCCATGGCCGTTGCCACTGGCTCATCCGCCGTCACCCTGCCCACTGCTATGCAGGATGTTGAGAATAAGCTCGGCGTCGGCAAAAAGGTCAGCCGCATCATGATGCCGCTGGGCGTCACGCTCAACAGCAACGGCGCGGCCATCCACATGACCATCACGCTCATCACCATCGCGCAGATGTATGCCATGTCCTTCTCGGCCGGCGACATCTTCTTCATGGTCATCCTGTGCACCCTGGCCTCGGTTGCCAACGCGGTTGTGCCGGGTGCCGGCATCGTCTCGCTGACCATTGTGGTGCCGCAGATGGGCCTGCCGCTGGAATCGATCGCGCTGTTCGCTGGCGTTGAAATCTTCGTCGGCATGCTTCGAACCATTCTGAATGTTGACGGAGATGCACTTGCAGCGATGCTGGTCGCCAAGAGCGAAAATGTGATTGACCTTGAAAAGGTCAAGCGCGCCCGCACCCTTTCGGATGATGAGCTGCTTGAACTGGCCGCCAGGGAACAGGCCGAGGAAGATGAGCTCGCCAAAAAGCTGGCTGCCGAACCCGTACGGTAATTTGCTGACTGTCCTGGATGCCTCTCTTCAAGTGAAGGGAGGCATCCGGCCCATTGTTACGATCTGAACGGAACGGCGTGGAGGTTACAGGATGGCTCAAAAAAAACGAAAAATCAGCATGACCACGATAATCACGCTATCCATGATCCTGGGTGTAGCGTTCGGATTGATTGCGGGAAAAAACTACCCATTCATTGAAATGCTCGGCCAGCTCTTCCTGCGGCTGATTCAGATGTCGATCATTTTGCTTGTCACCGGGCAGATCATCGAAGCCATCGGCGGCATCAAGCCCAGCGAAACCGGCAAAATTGGCGTCAAAACTGTCGTCATTTTCACCGTGTCCACCTTCCTGGCGGCCATTTTCGGCGTATTCATGGCCTCGGTGTTCCAGCCGGGCGTTGGCATTTCGCTTTCCAACATCGAAGCCGGCGCCGAGGTGACGGCCGGCAAAGCCAACACCATTGCCGATACCCTGCTGGGGTTTTTCCCCACCAACATCATGCAGGCGATGTCGAATGGCGTCATCGTCCAGGTGATCGTATTTGCCATCTTCATCGGTTTTGGCCTCAGTTACGTCAACCACGACGGCAAATCCTTCCTGTATAAAACGCTGGTTGATTTCAACAAAATCATCATGCGCATCATCCATATGGTGATGTACTTCGCACCGGTGGGCGTGTTTGCCCTGGTGGCCTCATCGATCGGCAAGTTCGGCATTGCGGTCATCCTTCCGCTGGCCAAGTACCTGGGCGTGTACGGGCTGGGCACGCTGCTGTTCCTGCTGGCCTGGGTGGCGGTTGTCTCGCTGTACACGCACATCAGCCCGGTGGAAATTATCAAGCGCGTCACGCGCATGTCGCTGGTGGCGCTGGCCACCACCTCGTCGGCGGTGACGCTGCCCATTGAAATGGAAGATGCTGAATTCAAACTCGGTGTCACCAAAGAAGTCAACAAAATCGCGCTTCCGCTGGGCGTCAGCCTGAACAGCAACGGCGCCGCCATGCACATGGCTGTCACCATCATCACCATCGCCCAGTTGTACGGTGTGAGCTACGGCTTCAGCGACCTGGTCTACATCGTTGCGCTGGCGGCGTTTGCCTCGCTGGCCAATGCGGTGGTGCCCGGCGCGGGGCTGGTTTCGCTCTCCATCGTCGTGCCGCAAATGGGCCTGCCGCTCGAATCGATTGCCCTGTTCGCGGGTGTGGAGTGGTTCGTGGGCATGCTGCGCACTATCCTTAACGTTGATGCCGACACCTTCACCTCGATGCTGGTGGCCAAGAGCGAAAACAAACTCAATTATGACGTTTACGCCAGGGATTACCAGTACGTGAGCAGCGACTAAAAGGCGATGGGTTTAGTGGTTGCGTTCACAACCTGAATCTATATTAGACGTAGGCGAGGTAAGGAAACGGGCTGCCCGGGAACGGTCGTGTGGGCAGCCCGTTTTCGTTAATCATCCGGTCCGGCGGGCATCTGCCCGCCGGGCCGCTTGCTTTTGGGTCAATGCGCCGGGCGGTTACTTCCAGCCCAGGTCGAAGCGGTCGAGGTTCATCACCTTGTCCCACGCGGCGACAAAGTCGCGCACGAACTTCTCCTGCGAGTCGGCGCAGGCATAGACTTCGGCCAGCGCGCGCAATTGCGAGTTGGAGCCGAAGATCAGGTCAACGCGCGTGCCGGTCCACTTCAGCTCGCCGGTGACGCGGTCGCGGCCTTCATAAACGCCTTCGGCCTCTGCGCTCGGCTGCCAGGCGGTGCGCATATCGAGCAGGTTGACGAAGAAATCGCTGCTCAGCGTCTCGGGCCGCTGGGTGAACACGCCGTGCTGCGCCTGCCCGAAATTTGCGTTGAGCACGCGCAGCCCGCCCACCAGCACGGTCATCTCCGGCGCGGTCAGCGTCAGCAGTTGGGCGCGGTCCACCAGCAGCTCTTCGGCTGACCGGGAAAACTGGCCCTGCAGATAGTTGCGGAAGCCGTCGGCTTTGGGTTCCAGCACGGCAAACGAGGCCGCATCGGTCTGCTCCTGCGAGGCGTCCATGCGGCCGGGGGTGAAGGGCACGCTCACATCGAAGCCGCCCCGCCTGGCGGCCAGTTCCACCGCCGCGCAGCCGCCCAGCACGATCAGGTCGGCCAGCGAGACCCTCTTGCCGCCGCGCTGCGCGCTGTTGAAGTCTTCCTGAATGCCTTCCAGCACCCGCAGCACCTTCTGGAGCTGCTCGGGCTGGTTCACTTCCCAGTCCTTCTGCGGGGCCAGGCGAATGCGCGCGCCGTTGGCGCCGCCGCGCTTGTCGCTGCCGCGGAAGGTGGAGGCCGAGGCCCACGCGGTGGTGACCAGCTCGCGCACCGAAAGCCCCGAGGCCAGCACTTTGGCCTTGAGCGCGGCAATGTCGGCAGCGTTAATCAGTTCGTGGTTGACGGCCGGGATGGGATCCTGCCAGATCAGCTCTTCGGCGGGCACTTCGGGGCCCAGGTAGCGCGCGCGGGGGCCCATATCGCGGTGGGTCAGCTTGAACCACGCGCGGGCAAAGGCCTCGGCGAACTGGTCCGGGTTCTCTAAGAACCGCCGGGCAATCTTTTCGTATTCGGGGTCAAAGCGCAGCGCAAGGTCGGTGGTCAGCATGGCGGGCGCATGGCGTTTGGTCGGGTCGTGCGCATCCGGCACGGTGTTGGCGCCCGCGCCGTTTTTGGGGGTCCACTGGTAGGCGCCGGCCGGGCTTTTGGTCAGCTCCCACTCATAGCCGAACAGGTTCCACAGGAAGTTGCTTGTCCAGCGGGTGGGCGTGGTCGTCCAGGTGACTTCCAGGCCGCTGGTGATGGTATCGGCGCCTTTGCCGCTGCCGAACTTGCTCTTCCAGCCCAGGCCCTGCTCTTCGATCGGGGCGGCTTCGGGCTCTGGCCCCACCAGCGCGGCATCGCCCGCGCCGTGGGTTTTGCCAAAGGTGTGCCCCCCGGCGATCAACGCGACGGTTTCTTCATCGTTCATCGCCATGCGCGCAAAGGTCTCGCGGATATCCTTCGCGGCGGCCAGCGGATCGGGCACGCCGTTGGGGCCTTCGGGGTTGACGTAGATCAGGCCCATCTGCACGGCGGCCAGGGGATTTTCCAGCCTGCGGCCGCTGCTGTAGCGTTGATCGTCCAGCCATTTTTTCTCGCTGCCCCAGTAGGTATCATCCGGCTCCCACACATCCTCGCGCCCGCCGGCGAAGCCGAAGGTCTTGAAGCCCATCGTTTCCAGCGCGCAGTTGCCGGCCAGGATCATCAGATCGGCCCAGGAGATTTGCCGGCCGTATTTCTGCTTGATCGGCCAGAGCAGGCGGCGGGCCTTATCGAGGTTGGCGTTGTCGGGCCAACTGTTCAGCGGCGCAAAGCGCTGCATGCCCTGGCCTGCGCCGCCGCGGCCGTCGGCGATGCGGTAGGTGCCCGCGCTGTGCCAGGCCATGCGGATCAGCAGCGGCCCGTAGTGGCCGAAATCGGCCGGCCACCAGTCCTGCGAGTTCGTCATCAGCTCGTAGAGATCTTTCTTCAGGGCGGCCAGGTCGAGTTTCTTGAATTCCTCGGCGTAATTAAAATCTTCCCCCATCGGGTTGGAGAGCGGCGAGTGCCGGTGGAGGACATCTAAATTCAGCAGGTGCGGCCACCAGTCGCGGTTGGTGGTGCCTTTTGCAGGCGCGTGCTTGTTTTCTTCACTCATCATGCTTTACTCCCATTGATCGTGCTGTGAAATACTGTTTACTGCCGCCGGAGGCGGTGTTTGCGCTTCCGGCGTATTTTGACAATCCGGGCACAGCCCGTAAAAGACCACCTGCTCGCGCTCAACGAGGAAGCCGTACTGCCGGGCGATCTGCGCTTCGATATCCTGCAGCGCGGCCAGCCCGTCGCCGTCG
>Ga0208695_1001741_pt1 | contig 17380 bp, 14 predicted proteins | sample AD_UKC111_MetaG_FD_184449 | JGI IMG/M metagenome (GOLD analysis project Ga0208695, IMG submission 184449) | Active sludge microbial communities of municipal wastewater-treating anaerobic digesters from Hong Kong - AD_UKC111_MetaG (SPAdes)... | ecosystem: Engineered > Bioreactor > Anaerobic >... | reverse complement strand
TTCAATTTGTTTGATTAAAATGTTGTCAATTTCATTCATAGTCATTTTTGTTGTCTGCGAGTTACAAGAATTTAAAATTGCACCCGTAAGAAATATGGTTATTATCGTCTTCATAGCTTGCAAGTAACGTTCCGGTGGTTTGGGCTGCTGGGGAGTTAGCCGCCAGCGGCGTTATCCGCCGTTAAAAAGTTAGTTAAAGGTAGTAAAAATTCTGCATCTGCATCATCAGCCCCAGTGAAAGCAACTGCTTGTTACCGTGCGTTTTTCCTTATTATAAATATCTATCTAAGAATCCTAATATTTTTTTGTTATAAAGTTTAAAATCATTTGTTGGTCCATCTGGACCTCCGTGAGTTGCACCAGGAACTATCCATATTTCTGATTCTGCTGGTATTTTTGCCATAATTTGCTTACTCATCCAAACAGGGGTTCTATTATCATTTTCTCCTACAATTAAAAAAGTTGATTTATCAAACTTGGGAGCTAATTCAATTGGATTTAATTCATTGGGGTAGTCTGCTGGCACTATAAGTTTCTTTTCTTTAAATTTTTCTATTTTTCTGAGGGTCGGGATTACTTCTTTGAATGAAGTCATCAATGCTTGTCCTACGAAACACTTTACCTCAGTTCTCTTACTCGCAGCAGCCATTGATAAGTAAGCTCCAGTTGACCAACCAATCAATGCAATTCTGTTTTCTGCAACTTCTGGCTGTTTAATCACTTCTTCAATCACGCTGTTATAATCAATTAGCAATTCTGTATAGACCAAATAATCAGTATTCATTTCCCATTCATCACTTTCCCCAAATCCACGCCAATCAAAAGTCACTACATTGTATCCATTAGCAGTATAGCTCATTACCATATAATACTGTTGCCAAGACATATTTGCATTATCCCCATTACAAATAATTACAGTAGGGCGTTTTTTATTATCTAATGTCTCATATTTCCGTATTTGCGGATTATTCCAAAATTTTTCACTTTCTATCTGTGTCAATGTATCTTGAGCAGGATAAAACCAAGTTTTTATTTTTAATCCGTCAGGTGTTATTACATTTATATCCTTATAAATTAATCCTAATTTCTCAGGATAGAAGCGATATTTCCTGTCAGGCTTTATTCCAAATACAACTACTGTAATCAATAAAAAACCTATCGAAAACACTATCTTTATTTTATTCATATGTCTCTAGTTTACAATATGATATATCTGTTTCTTGAAATGCACGGTAACGGTCGGTGGTTTGGGCTGCTGGGGAGTTAGTAGCCAGCGGCGTCATCCCACGTTAAAACCATGCTAAATTACTAAAAACTTTCGTATCTGCAAATCTGCCCCAGTAGGCTAAACCACGTGTTGTGCGATCGGCTTTTTATATCTTACTTATCATCTTCAATGTTTTCAAGTCAAAAATCAGTATCTCATTTTTATCTGTTTTTCATATTTTCCATTATCGTTTGTGTCGTAATGTCCAGTTATTACAATTGTTCCTGTTGTCTTATTAGTAGCCCAAGTCCTAACAAAAAATTTATCATCAGTTATTTGTGTTCTAATCTGTCCATCTGTCGAAAGAATAATAATCTGTACAGGGTCATTCCAGTCAATGCCTTTGTTTCCGTCTAAATTAACTGTCTTAGCTGCAAGTATTATTTTATTAATTCCCAAACTGTCAATCTTTACTTGTTCAATTTTTTCGATGTACGAATCTTTTGGTAATTCAATTTGTTTAGTTTGTCCATTTATGGTATTGATAAATAAGAGATATTTATTTTTCATTTCGATTTTACTCCAATTATCTATCGTTGCAATTACATATTCAGTTCCTTCAATTTCTGTCAATCGGTTAAAACTAATGTAATTGTATTTGTCTTGTCCATAAACAAAACAAGTAATAGTTGTCAAAAATCCTAATAAAAATATTTTCATTTTATATCGTATTTGTCTAGTTGTAGTATCTCTTTAAGCTGCCGCACAACGCGTGTTGGCAACCGCTATTTTCAATATTTTTATATCTATCCGCAAGAAATATTTTTAATCTCAACGGAATTAATTTCACTACTTTTCAAAATAGAACTATCAATTTTCCAAATATCACCATTCTTGTCAACCAATCCGACAATTCCAAATCCTTTAGCAATTATTAGTTTGAAAAATCTATCATTGGTCTCTTTTTTCTCAAAAATTCTAACAACATCATATTTAACTCCCTCAAATGAATAATCTGTTTGCTCGCTATAATCAGAATTATACTCTGTAAAATAGAATCCTTTTATCAAAAATCTCTGTGCATTGATGTTATTTTCATATAGTCCTATGTCGATTTGTAAATCCGTATTATTTGTCTCATTGCCATTTATCATGATATGGTCATCACAAGTTCCACAATCAAGATTTGTCATGTAATGAGTTGTGTGTTCAATTATTACTTCGTCAATGGCTAATTTTATAATTGAATCATTCGAGGAATTTATCAGTTTAATTGTATCATTATTCTGATAAGGTATCCATTCCATAATTTCTTGTTTAAAGTCTGGACAATTAATTTGTCTGCCGCAACTTATTAGAAAAATAAGTCCGAAAATTGGAATTGCTAATTGTTTTACTTTTCTCATAATCTCAATTTTTCAATAGAAGTGAATCTTTATAATGGTTGCCAACGGTTTGCGGCTTGGCGTAGTGGCGGATTTTTTAGCACAAAAGTTCAATCGAAGAACTGCTCTTGAACCTACCACAAAACTGTCATACGAAGCATTGCACCCGCCATTACGCCAAACCGCTGTTAGCGGTTCGGCTTACTATAAAAATTAAGAACTATTTTGCTTCAAAATCCAATTGTCTCCCTTCATTAAATGCTCTTTTGTCCATACTTGTACCAACTCCAACTCCGATTGCCATACCTATTCCTATACCAATTGCTAACATTCCAAAATTTCCAATACCTAAACCAAATACAAGGCCTATAGGTATTCCAAATGCCGACATACCTATTATCATCCAAAATTTTCTATAATAATTTTTTGGTACGATTTTATGTTTTTTCTCTATCAATTTTATAATTCGATTTTCTTTCTCTTTTATCGCCTTCTCAAAATATTTATCAATAACCGAAATAGAATTTAATTGCTCTATTTCATTGTTTATCAAATCCACTGTTTCAGTTGGCAATTCTTTCACTTCTAAGCCATTTAAAAGTTTGCCAAGTTGTTGATAAGCATTTGATACTTTAAAGTTTTCCGAAATGTCCTTCCTTTCAATAAGTTTCTTCATAGTTGTTTTATATTTTAAGCTGACCGCTAACGTTCGGCGGTTTGGGCTGCTGGGGAGTTAACCGTCAGCGGCGTCATCCTACGTTAAAAACATCCTAAATTACTAAAAACATTGATATCATCATATCAGCCCAACTGAAATTTAGCGTGTGTTATGCGTTCGGCTTTATATCTTAGTATGTTTTCAAATCCTATTTAGTTGTCTTTCCGCCCATACTAGTAAATACATGGTCGATTGGTTCCCATAGTTCTATCTTGTTTCCATCTGAGTCCATGATATGAACAAATTTTCCGTAATCAAATGTTTCAATCTTGTCTAGTATGGTCACTCCATTGGCTTGCAATTTCTTCACCAATCCCTCAATATTCTGAACTCGATAATTAATCATAAATTCCTTTTTTGAGGGAGCGAAATATTCACTTCCTTTCTTAAATGGACTCCACTGTAGATAATTGATTTCATCAGGTCGATTGGCGTTTCTAAATTCAAAACTTGAACCCCATTCATTGGTTTCAAGTCCTAAATTCTTTGAATACCATTCTTTTGTTTCATTTGGATTGTCTGAAAAAAAGAAAATTCCACCTATACCTGTCACTCTTGGGGTAGTGTCATTCAATTGAGCATTGTCTGCGTTGTTTTTTATCGTGTCTTTCATTTCATTATTCTTTTTATTTGTCGAATTGCAATTTACAAATGCAATTGAAATCATAATAATGATACTCAGATTTTTCATATTCTTTCGTTTCAAAGTAATCATTCTGTGTGTCGATGTAAGCTGACGCATAACGGATTGGCGGTATGTTTTTGTTGCCGATTTCGAGGCACTTTCTTGTCAAGTTACAAATACTTCTGATACGAGCTGGGATGCTCGATAAACCACTGACTGCCAAATGTTTTATATACGATGTTGTGTGCTGCCCTTCTTTCATTTTGTTTTGTCTATCAGTCATTTAGTGTCTGTTATGTCTTGCGTTGGCTTGGTGGCTCTTTTGCATTTTTTTGTTTGGATTTGTGTATTGGCAAAAATGCAAATGTGCCACCAATAGCGTGGGCTTTTCGTGTCGTCCTATATAAAGAAACCAAAGTCTTTGTCAATTAGTAATGCTCTGTCTAAAAAACTATTAAACTCTTCGCAAGATGTTTCGGGCAATAGCGAACAAGAATAACATGCTGCTAAATTCATTCCACCAATTCCTTGTCCGTCTGAGTGGTAACATACTGGGTCGGATGCACAATCTTTGCTACGGAACAAAGCTGATTCCAAAATCTTTTTGAAAGATGTAGGGTCTGATTGTGTGATTACGCCTCCATAACTGCCTTCAGAACCTGCGACTGTATAAAGCAATAGACCTTGCATATTATCACTATCAACAAACAATCTTTCATTCAATGAAGTCGCAGAATAACCGCAAAGAAATTCTAATTCTTTTACAAGCAAATGTGAAAGCGTATGAATTAAAACGAACTTTGCCAAATGTCTGTTGTCTATGAATTTGTTTTTTTGAATGATTTCAGATTGTGAAATTCTGTCCTGCAAAATGTCAATGCGTTCTTTAAATGCAGGTGAATTATTGTAATGTGTGTAAAACCATTCATCGACTTTTGTTTTGTCAAGGTCAATGAAAATTCCTTCTCCAAAACTTTCAGTTGCTAAAAGATATTTTGTATTGGGACCTTGTGAGGAAGTATATTTTATTTTGACATGCGAATTAACATCACCATCTCTTAAAAATAAATCTTTATCAAAAGGCTCTTGTCTAGTGTATCCTGTTTGAACTGTAGTAAGTTTTAAGCGTTTGACTTTTATAAGTGTTGAAATTCCAAATTCTGAAAGCGTATCTGTAACCTGATTTTCGTATGTAAGATTACTATTTTGTTCCTCTTTGTAATTTGGGTGTTCAATGATGAACTTATATTCTTTCAAACGATATTGAATTTCTGCTTCAAATATTGTGTCATCTTTTTCATCAACAAAATCAACAATCGTTTGCTTGTCATAACGGTTTTGAAATGTTGTGTAGATAATTTCTTTGCTTACTCCACTTGCTAACAAATTTCTGATTGTTGCTTTATCGTCTTGTTTTATCTCTTGATTTTTCTTAGGCAAATAAATACTGTTAATGCAAAGCGGATAGTAAACACTGTTGCTCGTTCTGATAACGGGTTTAAGTTGCTTTTCTTTATCTTTTCCAATTCTAAAACCGAACAAACCTGCAAGCGTTACTTCTCGTCCGTTTGCTTTGCAACCTTTGTTCACGCACTTTACACGAATACCTGCTAAGTCAGCAAAAGTTTCCGAACGCAAATATCTTAAATCCTGATTATCACAACACTTTTCTGTCCAATCAATGCGGATATTGCCACCGTCTGCATCTTCTTCTTTCACATTCTTTTCTACTCTATTCCAATACTCCCAAGGCAAATCCCGTATATCTCCATTTGGTGCAGTCATTATGAAACGAACTTGTTCTAATTCATAATATTTCTTTTTCTTGTTTTTAGTTTTCGCTTCTTCAAAACAGTGGTAGCATTTTGGCTTAATGAATTTATCACCTGCATTTGGCTCATTTAATTTCTGCAAAGTTTGGTTCCAACTACGCCACCAATCTTTGATATGTCTAAATCTTTCGCAGTTAGGACAATACATCCATTCAGGGAAATATTTTGCACTTGCAATTCTCTTTGTTTCTAAAGGAACAGAGTCATTTTGGATATATGGATTAGAAATGTTAGTTGGAACTCGAACGAATTTTTGTAGTTGCTTAAAATGAACCTGCAAGCGTTTCAGCAAACGATTATCTTCAATAATAAATTCGTCTTGGTCAAAAATTCTTGACCCGTCCGCAAAGAATTTCCATTTATCAAATTCCTCTATAATTAGAGCACCTTTTGAAGTTTCTATAATTGAACCTACTCCACCATAGGCAGAAAGCATTTTTCTTGTTTGCAGCTTAACATATTTTGGCATGGTAATTTTATTTTTGGTTGAACGTAAATGATTCTTTGAGTTGAATAAATGTATCGTCATCCACTTCTCGCATTGATTGCATTACAATCCAATCATCAACATCGGAAACTCCAACCTGTGTTGGTCGTTTCAATAATTCGTCATATTTCTTTAAACCAATTTTCTGAACTCGTTCTTCCCAATCATTAGCTAAAAAGTCTATTCGCCTTTCAAAATATTCATACTCAGCTGTATTGTTTTGGAAACGTTCTTTTAAAAACTGTTTCAGTTCGTCTATGTGTTCTTTTTGGAAATGCTGTGCGTCATTATTTTGGTTCAATCCTGAAACTTTATGCCGCACATACGTTATCATTAAAGTAGTGAGCATTTTATCAATCGTATTTTCCGTAAATGGCGTTACGCTTAAGGGTTCAATACTTTTATAAAACGCCTGATGAAACGGAATGTAATGTTCAAAATAAGATTTATCTCTTGCCTGATTTGGGTTTAAGAAAGTAACAACCAAACCATCAACTTTACGCCCTACACGGCTTGAAGCCTGAATATATTCTGCAATGTTTTTTGGCATTCCGTTAATCAACATCAAATTTAATCTACCAATATCAATTCCTACTGAAAACATATTGGTTGCAAGCACCAAATCAATCACGTCAGATTTTACTGCTTTATATACTTCTCCTTTTTCTGAAACCCTATCAACTAATTCAACGCTGTTTTCCAATTGCTTCAATACTGTTTTAATTTTACTACTTTCAACTCTTGCCGTTAACTCTTCGGTTCTATCTTCAAGAAACCTGTGATTGTAATTCCATGGGTTGTCAATTCCCCAAAGTCTTTTTTGTAACGTACGAGTATTTGTTATAATCTCATCACCAACTTTGTTTCTAATCTTACCAACATCTTTCAGCGAATTGTAGTAGGAAACAACCGTCCAATAATTGTCATTGATTGGTTCTTTGTTTTCAATTCTTGCTTCCAATAAATGGGCAATCACTTGAAGTTGTGTATCAATAGCCGTTTTGCCGACAGGCATAAAGCCAATATATTTTCTTCGGCTCTTTTCTTTTAATTCTTTGGCAAAGAAACTATCGCTGTAACTTAAACCCGATGGCGGGAAAATATTTACACTTCTACCACCGTAAAGCTGCTGTATTTGTTGTGTTGTGTTTCTCGTTGTCGCTGTGGAAGCAATTATTTTCGGAATAAGATTTTGATTTTCTTTTGTACAAAGTTTTTCAACAGCACTTTCAAAAAGTCCGACAATTGAACCCAAAGGTCCGCTCAATAAGTGTAACTCGTCCTGAATGATTAAATCGGGTGGAAGTTTCTCATCATCCAAACTATTGAAAAACCTATGAGCTTCACCTTTCCAAGCTAATTGAGCAAATTTGTCAACTGTTGCAAACAAAAGGGTAGGTGGATTGCTGAAAAGCATTTCATCTACAACCTGAACAGGAATTTGATTATTGTAAGTGCATTTTGTGTTAAGGCATTTTATTTTGAAACTTCTTGTTTCTACATCAAAACCATAGTCGCCTTCGGAAACTAATTTTGTTCCACACCATGGACAGGATGAAATTTGAAACGTATTTTTAGTTTCAGGTTTTCCGTTTTGCCTGCGACATTCTCTTTCAATTTCATCAACGATTTCTTTTGCTTCTGAAATTTTTCCAGGTGTTAATTGATTCCCTACCCACAATCCAATGCTGATAGTTTCCTTTTTTAATTCATCTGTAAAATTCTTTCTTAAAAACTCTAACGAAGCAATCAATTTTGATGCTCTTTCAAATTGTTGTGCAGTTAGCAAACGTAACGTGTAACGCATAATAACGGAAACGCCTTGTGATGCTTTTACATCGTTCATCATTCGCCTCCAAATAATTGCAAACGCTGTAACGGCTAAATAGGCTTCGGTTTTCCCTCCGCCTGTCGGAAACCAAATTAAGTCCACAACATTTTTTCTGTCGTCTGATTGCGGCTCAGTAATTCCCTTAATGCTCAACAAGAGAAACGCTAACTGAAACGGTCTGTATTTTGGGAATTTTTCTTTAATTCCCTTTTCGTCAAGGCGTTTAAAATCGTAGTTTTGAAAGAAATTCAAGTCGTTGTAAGGAATACTTTCATTGATTTGTGATTTTTCTTTTTCTTTTTTGGTGAAATCTTTGTCGTTTGAAATAATTATTTGAATGAGCATTGCAGTATTTGCCAACTGAAAGGCACGGAACACATTTTCAACATTCAGGCAATCAATGTTTGCTTTTAAGCGATTGTAGTTGTAATTAAGTCGGTCAATAATTCGTTGCCCGATTTCTTGTTCTTTTACTGTTCCTACTTTGTTTTTGGCTTTTTGTTCATCAATCCATTTTCCATAAAGTTCTACGAAGCTTTGCAAACGTTTTATAGTTTCTGCTTTATCAACATTGCTAAACAAGGAAAGATTTTTTATATCAAGCGACTGATTAAGTAAATTGAAATCATCAGGATTTTCAAAATCACTTTCGTTGAAATCGTTTTTTGTGTCCTTTACATTAAATTCGGGCAGAAACGTAGTTTTCAGCATGTTTTCTTTTTTGTTCCAAGTAACGGAACAATTATGTCCGATGCCATAATTTTTCACTTCACGATAAAGAAAATTTAGTTCTTCTGCTTCGGGGTCAAACGGATTTAGTTCCTGATTGGATTTGAAAGGCAGTATTTTGTCCGACTTCACTTTTATTTCTGCTTGGAATAAGCATTTTGAGTTCAGTTCAGGTGTTTTAGGAGTGAAACGTTTTGATGATTGTTCTATCGAAGTGTTTACCAACTGAATTTTTACATACTTGTTTCCTTTTGCAAAGTAGGTTTTAACATTGTAACCTAATTTGGTTTCCTTGTGAGTTTTGTCAGTAAGCGGAATTTCAATTGGTTGTAGTGTATCTTCAATTTTAATAGTTGCTGAATACGAAAACGGTTTTCGTTTCCAAATACGTCCGATAAGTTTTTGGAAATACTCAATGTAATATTTTGCTGAACTGTCTTTGTAACTGTCCGTCTTTTTGAAATCGTCAAACTGCAAGTATTCGCCACTACGTTGATTTTTTCCACCTTTATCGCCTTTTAGTTCTCTTGAAAGTGATAAGTAACCGTTTTCATAAACTAAAATATTCTTGAACGGAAAGCCTAACTTTTCTTCAAGGAAAGCCTGATAACCTGCCTCTTCAATTTTGATTTTTATTTCGGCTTGTTTTTCCGGTGTATAATAAAAACCTCCGCTAAATTCTACTTCAATAGTTTCAACTTTCGGGTCAATGCAGAAAGTCAAACCGAAATTGTTCGGGTGAAAATGGTTTTGATTGGCTCTGTTTTCTTCTACCGTGCTTTCCTCTTTTTTCGGTTCTGTGGCTACATCATCTTCGGTTTCTGTAACAACTTCTTCGGGTATAAGATTGTTGGCTTCTTCCGTTTCTGCTTGAAGTTCTAATTCATCTTCTTCACTTTCTGTTGCAGAAAATTTCTTTTCAGGAAATATTACTGCCGAAAAATAGCGTTGTAAAGGATAATCCGATAAAATTTCTTCTTCATCAGGTAATCCGAAACTATCCGAACCTGGACCAATTAAGCCTTTTATAAGGCGTTCTTGAAATGTATCTCTATGCTTACTGCTCATTAGTCTATAATTTCTTCTTCAATTATTTTAATAGCCTTAATTGTTCTCAAAGGTGCACCATTTGACACAATTTGTTGAATATGTTCATCTGAAAGCCATTCTAACATTTTCCCTTTTTCTTTGGTTAGAATGTAATGGTCAATTTCCTCGCTAAAGGTTCTTCCATCCTTATTTAGGCGTCCATTATACTCCTTTTTTAATGCTATAATTTCTCGAATAGATTTATTTAAATCAGAATTTTGAACTGTTTTAATTATAGATAACAAATCTCTTTGTTTTTGTGGAAATTTAATTCTGCAATCTAACTTTAACCAGTTTTCTAATGTGTTTTTACTAACAGACAAACCATTGTTCGATAATTCTAAAAATAAGTCATCAATCTTAAAACCTAACCATTTGGCTGAATAATAATCTCTAAGCACTCTTTTCCATAGTTCTGCAAAGTAATCTACCCTTGAAAAAAGATTTGTTTCATCTGTTATTTTTATTATGTCGTGAAGGGTTTCCTTATCTGGATTGTGATAAATTCTAACTCGATCGCCCTTTTGAAGTTGTTTTATTTCCTTGTATAATTCTTCATATCCATCAACAAATACTTTCCTGGATTCTCTCTCTATGGCATTACTTTCATCTTCAAAAATAATTTCATATAGTTGTTCATCTGCTCTTGTATATTTATGTTCATCTAGTCCAATTAAATGTGTAATCCAATCGTCAATATTTTCTGTATCAATATTTGGCGCTTCTGGATATTTAATTCCGCATAGTAATTCCCTGTGGACAGAGCGAAGCTCTGTTTCATCTGCTTTTTGAAAGCCGTGTAAATACATCTGCATTACTTTGGCCTCTTCCGTATAGCAAAGGATTTTTATTTTGTGGTTGCACGAAAGAATTTTTTGCAATAGTATCTCTGTGAAAATTCCATTGCCGTAAAGTGACACAAATAAATGTGTTTTGCCGTCAGGTTCCTTTTTTAAAAGCTCTGAAACGGTAATGATTTTAGTATTTTTTAACCCTGAGTAATTACCACTTACAGTTTGCTCAGGCTGTTTTAATAGTTCGGCAATGTTTCCAAAACTGTTTATTTTAATACCTCTTTGTTTGGTTTCAAAACAGTTTTGAATTTCTTTTTCGTAATGTTTCTTTATAGATTTTGGAACAACTATGTAATCAATGTCTGTTGCATTTTTGAACCAATTATCTTTTGCATTTGCGTTTTTAATCAGGTCAATGATGTTCTTCGTTATTGATTTCAATTGCTCCAAATCTTCTTGGTAGTCTGTGTCTATGTTATAATATTCATCTTGAAAAACTTCTTCTGCTTCGCTTTCAAAACTTGCATAAATTTCATTAGCTCTTTCTCGAATTCTGTTTTCGTTGCCTATTGCTGTAATTGGATATATTCTGCGAATGAACTTTAAAAGTCGCTTTAGGTTTATCAGATTTTCGTAACGCTTTTCAGTTTCGGCAATGAAATTTGTAAATTTCAATGTTGCTTCACTTAACTCTGAGTTGCAGATAATTTCAGGTGTTAGGTTTTGATATTGCTGTTGATTGAAGAATTTTATTTCAGGTAAAGTCCAATTCCATTTCAGGACTTCAAAGTGTTCGCCGGTTTCAATGTCTTGTGTTCCAATAAAAATACAGCGATTAAACTTTTGCTGTCTATAAGCCTTAGAAATTGCAGAAATAGATTGTTGGTATTTATTGTCGCCAATAAAAACTATTGTTTCAATAGGAATGCCTTTTTCTATAAAAAATTCTTTAGCTGTATTGAAATCATTTACCACAATTAGTAAAGGGTCAAAAGGTGTATCGGGATATACTTCGCCACTTTTGTTTACATACAGGAATGGAATACAACTTGGGATTTGTGGAAGAATGTCGTTTTTTGAAGCTACAATTACAACTTTATTTTTGTTTTTTAATGGTAGTTGAATATCTCTTGAATTGAAATAGGAAATAATGCCTTTGTAAGTTTCATATTCGGCGAAAACCTTTTTTCTAAGATTTTCATATCCCTTGTTTCTTTGAGTAAGAGTTTCTCTACTTGCTATCTCTCTTATTTTGGAGCTAAACTTTGTTGAAATGGAAATATAATTTTCAGGATTGTCAAGGTCGATTCTCTTAATATTTCCCAAAGGTAAAATGCGAACTTGAGTTCCGGTTACTTCTCTTACTGTTGATACAATACCGTCTTGTTTTGAAAGCAAAATGTCAGACAATTCAAATGTAGGTTCTTCATTACTGTTTTTCCTTTGGCAATGCAAGGTCGTAGTTAGAATTGTCGGAAACAGGAAGTCATTTAGTCCTTCTTTTACTGGGGTTGTTATGAGAACGTTCGTTCTATCACTATTCAGAACTTTGTCAATGAGGAAGGAATTAACCGTGTCGAACTTGGAAAAATTGTCTTTGTGGAAATTGAAAGTCTGATTGAGCGATTGTCTGCTATGCTCAATTAAATCCTTTAAATATTCCTTGTTTAATACATCCATTACCAAACTAAAAGATTCTGTTATTACTTGGGTTGTGCGTTGGGGCAAAAGCAAATGTGCTGTATTGGGGCGGCTTTGAGCGTGGGGATGCAGCTCTTTTGATTTTGCTGAAGCGTTGGTATTTTGTCTTTCATTTTACTGTTTGTTTATTGTCGGTCGTGTCGTCTTTTAGGGTTGCACACAACGGTTCCGGTGGTTTGGGCTGCTGGGGAGTTAAGAGCCAGCGGCGTTATCCCACGCTAAAACCATGCTAAGTTACTAAAAACTTTCGTACCTGCAAATCAGCCCCAGTAGGCTAAACCACCTGTTACCTGCTGGCGTTTTATTCTTTCGTTAAGTTAATTTTATATGTTGTCGGAAATTCACATAAGTTAGTCAAGTCGCCTTTAATTATTAAAATGTCTGCGGTATCATTATCTTCTTTGTAATTATATAGTCTATATAAGAAGAATTTTTCTTTTTCAATCTTACTTCTTTCGAGTTCTGTTCTTGTAATGTAAAAAGTTGAATTTTTATCTCCTTTTGTTGTCTTTACTTCAATGTAAATTTTTTGACCATTTTTGTCAAATGACTGTATGTCATAACCGGTTCCGTCACCTTCGTCTTTTGCTGTGTGTTTTATTTTGTCAATTAAGTTGTGTAGCCCGACTTGTTTTAATTTATCTATTTCGTATTTCATTACCCAAAGTTCGCCTAAATCTCCAATCCGTTTATTGTCAATGTTATTTTGAATAAAATTTACTGTTTTGCCTTTAAATGTTAATCGCTCTGTCGCGTTTGAAAGACTTGTTGCTGAAACTTCATTTCCTGTTTTGAATTTTGAACTTAGGGGAAATGAGGTTTTTATAGGGTTTGAATGTTGGGAAACTGAAAAAATAAAATCTTGAGTCAGAATGTTTAGATTTATGTCATTGTAACAATCAGACGTTAATCTGTCTTTGTGGAGTTGCACAAGTTCTTGGTCGTTGGAAAGTTCATATTTTACGATTTCACATAAACTATTGAAATGCCCAATGTTTTCAATATGTCCTTGAATAGGTCTGTAAGTTACTTCAAGACGTTCTGAAAACTGCTTAAACATTTCAAACTTGTAGAAAAAGTAACGTTCAGGATAACGAAGTGTTAAGTAAACAATTATTGCTCTGTGGTCTTGGTATGTATTCTTTCCTGGAAATAAGCCATCGTTTATTGCTTTTGTTCCGTTTTTAAAGTCTTCAATTCTTTGGTAAATGTCATTTTCTTCATCATACAGATTCTTAAACAATTCTCTCAGCTCTTCAGGTCTGTGTGTTGAGTAATGCTCTAACATTCGCAAAGGAAAATATTGTCCTGATTTTAATAAATTTTGAGTAAGACGAATAGAATTAGAAAGCATTTCAAGAAAATTATTAGTTTCTATGTTCCAATTATCTTGGAAACATTTAACTGCTTTCCATTTATAAATTTCTTGCTGATTTATTCTTTCAAAATCAAATTTATATTCGTCAATATATTGTCTTAAAATCTGTCTGTTCATATCTTGTCGAGTGTTTCTTTACGCTTGCAGGTAACGGCTGAGGCTAAAAGCTGGCGGGCATTTCGGAACACTTCACTGTCAACCTGCAATAAAGTTTATTAGTTGTAATGCCCTTCAAATTAGCACTTTCCGCCCGCTTGATTTTAGCCTTTGTTACCGGCTGTGTTTATTTCTTCACAATATTCATCAATCGTTTTTTCAAGTGCTTTTAATGTTCCAACAAAATTTTCAAGTTCCAAATTTCCGTCATTGTCAACTGTAAAAGCATTTTCAACAATTGCCAAAGTTGAAGTTTCACCTGCTCGATATTTGTCTGGTTTTATAATTGAAAGTCCATTTTTCTGTGCAAATGGTTTCATTTCACCTAAAATTTCATAGAGCAAATCAGTACTTGGTTCCCAATCACTTACTTTCAATATTAATTTTATTCCATAATCAAAAGAGTTCTCAATTTGAATATAAATGCTGCATTCTTCAATTTCATTCCAGTGATACCAAAATCCTAAAAATCCACCAGTTTGATTTGCAACATATCTCCAGTCCGACCATTCGGGTATGAGTTCTTGTAGTTTAATAAAAAAACCTTCTCCTGCTTTCCAGTCAGATGTTATATTTTCAAACTTTGTATAAGAATTTGTTTGGTTTTCGATGGTAGTCAAATACTCTTTGAAGTCAATGAAGATTTCATTATGAACTTCTCTTTTATTGAGAACGCTTAATATTGTTCTTCTGTCAATCGTAGAGTAACCTTTTTCAATTACTTTTTTTAATGTGGCTGAACTTTCATTTCCTGTTTTAAGGTATATAAAAACAAGTTTATGATTTTTATCTTTGTAATGGTCAGTTGCAATTTGTTTATAGCGTTCTAACTGCTCGGAATGTTCACCTGTATTTGTTTTGTCCTCAATACCGATAAAATACTCGTCATTAATTTCAGCCCAAATATCAATGTTATTCCATTATCTGCCTGCTTCAACTTTGGTAATTTGATAATCGTTTGTTTGTCCTATAAGTAACCGTATAAAGTCTTTTGCAGTGTCATTAAGTTGCAGGTCAAATTGACTATTGCTATTGTCAGCCCATTGCAATAGCCAAGTAAAGAAGCCGTCTTGCGACAGCTCCTTTGTGGCTAATCTAAAAATGTTTGGTTTCATTTTTTAACTTCTTTTATTCCAACTTCTACCGTCATTTGTGGAATAGTAAAGACCTTTTGATGTCATACCTAAAATTTCTTTACCATTGTCACTTAAATCATTGAAGTCACCGCAAGATGAACCAGAATAACGAGTATTCCAAGACCTTCCGTCATTTGTTGAATACTCAATTTTTTGTTTGTTGCTAGGGTTTATACGGATTAATTCCTTACCCTTGTTAATCATTTGTCCCATTTTATAAGATTTATTTGTTAGTGCCTACTCTAATCGGTTTTCGGCTTCTCCGTTTTGAACTGCAAATGTATGATGTCATTCCGTCAAGATATGTCGTTGTCAATATGTACGGTCTTTTTTCTAACATAGCAGGTAACGGTCGGTGGTTTGGGCTGCTGGGGAGTTAAGAGCCAGCGGCGTCATCCCACGTTAAAAACTACACTAAATTACTAAAAACTTTCATGTCTGCATCATCAGCCCCAGTAGGCTAAACCACCTGTTAGCGGGCGTTTTTTATTCAAAATCAGTCACTTCAATTTGATTCTTTTCGTTTTGCTTCATCAGTCAATTCGCTATCAAGTATGTTGTTATTTCGTATTCATTGTAATGAGATATTCCATGGAATAATAATTTTCACATTAACAGCTTTCCCGTTAAGTTTTCCAGGTTTCCATTTCGGCATTAATTTCATTACTCTTAACGTTTCATTATCAAAGTCCTTTTGCAAACTTCTAACGATTCTAAGACTTGTCATTTTTCCTGTAGAATCCACAATAAATTCAACGATAACTTTACAACATGCATCTATTTCTGAAGGATAATTAAAGTTCTTTATAAAGAATTTATGCATTTCAACTTGTCCTCCGGGATATTCAGGCATTGAATCAACAAAAAGGTAGAATTCAGTTCTCGAAATTGAATCTAATTGTGATTTGTATTTTATTGAGTCAGTCTGACAATTAATGGAATAAGATTGACTTAGTGTCATTAGTGAGAAGATAACAATCAACGAAATTTGCACTTTCAATTCTGGGTTAAATATTTTCCTTTCAATATTCAATCGTGTCATTTTTTCTTCTTAAAATGCCCGCTAACGGTTCGGGGCTTGGCGTAGTGGCGGCATTTTAGCACTACCGTTGATACGAAGCCGAAAGTTCAAATATACCACAAATGTTGATACGAAGAACGAAACCCGCCATTACGCCAAACCCCTGTTAGTGGCTGTGGCTTTCTGTCGTCCGCTGTCTGTCGGGTTGCGTGTCGGCTGAAAAAATAAAAAAAGAGGGGGAAAGGAAATTTTTTTAGGGTTGGAAAAGCAAGCTCTTTACGCATTTTTTGTTGGCTACGTGCGGTTGCCAAAATGCGTAATGTGCTTGTCTCAGCGTTGGATTATCTTGTCTTATTCCACTTCAAAAGTTACGGTTACATTTCCCGAACCTAATGCGGTTGTCAATCCTGTTACATCATCTATTTTCCCTAACCGTGTATAGCTGTATGAGGTTGAAAAAGTTTTGTAAAACAGTACCAATGTTTTAGAGCCGTATAACATTAAATCGCCATTTTTTATAGTTTGCGGATTGGACGAATTTGTCGGCAGACTGTTGGGCAAATCGTAATATTTTTCATTGTTGTTCAGTTCAATCATATTGATTGTCATAGGCAACATTTCTTTAAATGCCTTTGCCGAATTGTTGTCCAAAAGCGTAGCCGTAAAGGTTTTTGAGCCGACTGTTATTTTGATTTTTCCGTTAGCCATTGGTGTATTGTTTTCTGTGTTGGGTGTGTAATCTTCTTTGTTACAAGATGATGCACTACTCACAAATACTGACATAAAAGCCAACATTATTAAAAATGAATGTTTCATAATCTTGCTATTATTTTAAATGCTCTTTAAAAAACGTTTCCAATTTGCTGAATGGAATTTTATCCAATTTGTCGTACAAATCCACGTGAACAGCATTGGGGATTATCATTAACTCTTTTGGTTCGGAAGCATTTTTATAAATATCTTCGCTAAAATAACGTGAGTGTGCATTTTCCCCTGCTATTAAAAGCATTGGTCTTGGCGAAATCTCTTTTATGTAAGTCAAAATCGGCATATTCATAAATGAGATGGGAGTAGTAATAGTCCAGGCTCCATTTGAATTGATTGAACGTTCGTGATAACCACGCTTTGTTTTGTAGTAATCAAAATATCCTTTTACAAACTCGGGTTCGTCTCCTTTTAATGTGTCAGGGTTAGGACATTGTCCATACTTTGGCTTGCCTGCTTCTGCATCTGCCCAACGTTGGAGGCTCATTTGTTCAAGTCTTTGGGTTCGCTGTTCAAGCGTTAATGC
>Ga0208695_1001734_pt1 | contig 17420 bp, 13 predicted proteins | sample AD_UKC111_MetaG_FD_184449 | JGI IMG/M metagenome (GOLD analysis project Ga0208695, IMG submission 184449) | Active sludge microbial communities of municipal wastewater-treating anaerobic digesters from Hong Kong - AD_UKC111_MetaG (SPAdes)... | ecosystem: Engineered > Bioreactor > Anaerobic >... | reverse complement strand
CGATGTCGGCTCATCGCATCCTGGGGCTGGACAAGGTCCCAAGGGTCGGGCTGTTCGCCCGTTAAAGCGGTACGCGAGCTGGGTTCAGACCGTCGTGAGACAGGTCGGTCTCTATCCGCTGTGGGCGCAAGGGATTTGAGAGGAGCTGCCCCTAGTACGAGAGGACCGGGGTGGACAGACCTCTGGTGTGCCAGTTGTCGTGCCAACGGCATTGCTGGGTAGCCAACGTCTGGCAGAGATAACCGCTGAATGCATCTAAGTGGGAAACTCGCCTCAAGATGAGATCCCTGTTTTCCCGTCAAGGGAGTAAGATCGCAGGTAGACTACCTGCTTGATAGGCGGCGTGTGTAAGCGCAGCAATGCGTTGAGCTAAGCCGTACTAATGATCGAGGGCTTTCCCGCGTGGTGCGGGGAACTGAGTGTTCTTTCCCAACACTCCACATCCTTTTGCTTCTACAACCTACACAGGCAATTTTCACTATTCCTTCATCCGTTACAACAGTCTCTTGGTGATTTGTGCGACAGTGGTACACCCGGTCACATCCCGAACCCGGTCGTTAAGCCTGTCAGCGCCGATGGTACTTGGGGGGCGACCCCCTGGGAGAGTAGGTCATCGCCAAGAGACTTTGTATTTAACTTACTCCCGTGATGCGTGATGCGTCAATTCGGTATTCAACATTTCACCCTGCCATAACCCGCGCAAGGCCAGCGCTGATTTCTCTTCCACCGTCGCCAGGTACTTGTCCTGAAGATCCCCCTTTTGCATTTGAACGCACACATCCTGCCATTGGGCGTGCGGTGCAACGGACACACCGCTTACATAGTGCCGCGGGCAGTACGTAACGAACCAGCCGTAAGAGGTTGCGTTGGTGCGCCCTTCTTCGATTGCCACGAACGATTTCTCGGTGAGGGCGAATACAGCCGCCGGGGCAATCAGCCGCGGGAAAATGCCCAGGATCCTTTGAGTGATTCGCGGTTGAAAGACAAAGCCCCGCAAACATTCGCCGGGCAGCAGCCCATATCCTTGCAGGCCGCCTCGAAACTTGTATGACTGTTCGCCGAGCGCTTGCAGCATTGTTTCTGTCTGGTCAACGCCTGGAGAAGGCCTGCCGGATGGTTTTTGCTCCCATGCCAGCCGCAGGAAACGCTGCAGAGCGGGCTTCAACAGGTCGTGACCGACCGTGTTGTACTCCACCACAATGCGCCGCAGCCTGTCCCCTGCGGCGATGTAAAACTCCAACCGCCCGTATAACAGCACCTGGATGAGCCGCGTGTAAAAGAGCTGGCTGCCAGGCAGGTAGATTGCCTGGCCAGGCTCTCCAGATCGGCCCGCACCCTGAACATACAATGCTCCCCGCCCCGTGAACAACAGCGCCCGTTCAGGAACCAGGTGCATGCCGCCCCGTCTGCCAAAATCCATCGGCAACCATTGGGCCGGCATCGCAAAGATCGTCTCGGCTGTTTCGCCAGCCGCCAACCCTTGCCCGGCCAATTGTTGCAGCCCTTCCGGCAAATCCTCAAGGCGATCTACCAGGTAAGGATGATCCGTGCGCCTTGAATCGGGTGCTGGCATTATCCGCCTCTCTTCATCCTGGCCCCAACTTCTGGCGCAAATGACAGGTGTCATTCAGCGATACAAGCACAAAATCGCCCTGCCGGGCTTCGAAAACGTTGATGGCGCAGGTATCTTGCTGGATATGCCAGAAGCGCTCGTTGCCCAACCCCATGATCCCCAGCAAGATCACCCGGTTGATCACGGTGTGACCAACCAGCACAATTGTTTCTCCGGCGTGCTTCGCCGCCAGCGCATGAATGGTTTGCATGGCGCGGGCGCGCAGCGCATCCAGCGTTTCGCCGCCGGGGATGGATGCCTGTGCCGGATGGTGATACCAGTTTTCCGCCTGTTCCGGCCAGCGTTGGTACACCTCTGCGGCCGTCAGCCCCTGCCACTCGCCGTAGTCAATATCGACCAGGCCTTCCTGCACCTGCACAGCCAGGCCAAAATGCCCGGCTACGGCTTCGGCGGTTTTCACGGCCCTTGCGAGCGGGCTGGCATACACAGCCGCGGGCTTCCATTCGGCCGCCACGCGCCGCCCGGCGGCTTCAGCCTGGGCCTGCCCCACTTCGTTCAGCGGCACATCAGCGCGCCCGCGAAAGCGTTCCGCGCTGGCGGCGCTTCCACCTTCATTCCATGCGGTTTGTCCGTGACGCACCAGGATGAACAAACAGGCCTTCTGATCCATTTCAAGCAGCCTTTCCGCCAGTTGGCGAACCGTCTGGAAGGGATGTTTGCTCGCTTTTTGCAATAAAGCGCGGCTGCGGGGGCCTGGGATTTTGCTTAAAGCCGCCAGAGCCTCCCGCAGCGCGTAAATATCCTTCACTTCCGTGTCCAGCAGCTTTTCCAACCCGGGCAGGGCGGCCTGGCTGCCCAGCTCACCCAGGATCTGGATGGCCAGGTAGCGTCTCTCCGGCACGCTGTGCTCCAGCGAGCTTAGCAGCTTCTCCTCAAAGCTCAGCGCATGGTCCTGCAGCAGGTCATAGCCGCAGTTTGGGCAGCGTGCCTCTGTTCCGGCAATTTCTTGCCAGCAGGCTGGACAGTAGTGTGTGATCAAGCTGGACTAGCGCACAAAAGCCTTGCGCCCGGCGTAAACCGCTGCGCCGCCCAGCTCTTCTTCGATGCGCATCAACTGGTTGTATTTCTCCACGCGCTCGCCGCGGCAGGGCGCGCCCGTCTTCAGGTGGCCGGTGGCCATGGCCACGGTCAGGTCGGCGATGAAGCTGTCCACCGTTTCACCCGAGCGGTGCGATACCATCGCGCCCCAACCCGCCTTGCGGGCCATTTCGATGGCGGCAATCGTCTCAGAGAGCGAGCCGATCTGGTTGAGCTTGATCAACACGGCGTTCGCGCAGTTCTCGGCGATGCCGCGTGCAATGCGCGTGACATTGGTGACGAATAGATCGTCGCCCACCAGTTCGATCTGGCCGCCCAGCTTTTGATTGAGCAGTTTCCAGCCGTCCCAGTCATCCTCGGCCAGGCCGTCTTCCAGCACCACAATGGGGTACTTCTTTACCCAGTCGGCCCACAGGTCCACCAGTTCGGCGGAGCTGATCTTGCGGCCTTCGGTGCGCAGGTTGTACAGCCCATCCTCGTAGATGCCGCTGGTGGCCGGGTCAAGCGCCAGGGCCACCTGCTCGCCGGGCTTGTAGCCGGCTTTTTCAATTGCCTTGAGAATCAATTCCACCGCTTCGGCATTGGTCTTCAGCGCAGGGGCAAACCCGCCCTCGTCGCCCACGCCGGTGGCGTAGCCGCTGCTCTTGAGCACACCCTTCAGCGCATGGTACACCTCGCTGCCCCAGCGCAGCGCCTCGCGGAAGTTCGGCGCGCCCACCGGCGCGATCATGAACTCCTGGAAGTCAGTTCCCTGCCAGTTGGCATGCACGCCGCCGTTGAGAATATTGAACATCGGCACCGGCAGGAGCCTGGCTGCCGCGCCGCCCAGGTAGCGGTACAGCGGCAGGCCAACCGAGCTGGCTGCTGCACGCGCCGTTGCCAGGCTGACGCCCAAAATGGCGTTGGCACCCAGTTTGCTCTTGTTGGGCGTCCCGTCCAGCGCCAGCATGGCCTGGTCAACGCCGCTCTGGTCCAGGCCGTCCAGGCCGATGATGGCATCGGCAATCTCTTTATTCACGTGTTCGACCGCTTTCAAAGTGCCTTTGCCGCCGTAACGGCCTTTATCGTCATCGCGCAGTTCCAGCGCTTCGTGAATGCCGGTGGACGCGCCCGAAGGCACAGCTGCCCGCCCAAAGGCACCGTCTTCGAGGGTGATTTCAACCTCTACCGTGGGATTGCCCCGGGAATCCAGGATTTCGCGGGCGTGAACTTTTTCGATCTGCGTATACATTCTTTTGCTCCTGACTCTGGCTGAATTTTCGGCGCCAGGCGGCGCCGGAATGGATAAATGATAAAACTCCTCACCCTGTTTACAAAAATGCCCCTGCCATGCAACAAAGGTCACTGACAGAGGCTATCATCCGGGAAGCCGGCGGTTTGTTGTAAGCAAGCGAGCCTCATCGCTTGAAATGATTGTAAGTCCATCAAATCGGGCCGTCAAGCAGAATTGGGCGACTTATGTTAGAATGAAATTGCTGTTTCATTTGGGCGATGAGGCTCGCCATAACCGTCATTCAGACTGATAGCCTCTACTGGAGCAATCCTTCAGTGGAGGCTTTTGTTTTCTTGAAGCGAGATGAATTATGACTTTCCACAGCATTCTTTTTGAAACTGGAACCCCTGATCTTAACGTGGACGAACCGGCCTGCTTCGCCGACCTGAATCTGGATCAGGTGGTTAACAGGATCACGGCTGCCAAGCAGGAATACAATCTTAAGCCGTTCTTCTATACTCCCCTGCGCTCGGCAGCGGCAATCGAGTACCGGCATGCCGTCTTGCGCGACCTGGAAAACCCGGCCCTGACGGCAGCCATTGAGTCCTTTGCCGAAAAAATGGCCAGCGTGCGCCGCTACCTGGATATGATCAAAAAACTGCACTTCCGCCTGCACCAACAGGGCTGGTTTCTCAAGATGGTGGATGTTTATTGCGCGGCGGTCGCCAACCTGGCGCAGGCTTTGGAACAGCTCCAACTGGAATCCAGCGGCCTGACCGCCTTCCGTGCGTACCTTGCTGCTTATGTCCGTTCAGAAGGTTTCACCACCCTGCAGGCCGAAGTGCAGCAGCTCAAAGCTGCGCTTTCCAGCGTTAAATACAGCGTGGTGATCAAATCCAATGCCGTCCAGGTGCAAAAATACGCCGGCGAACCCGATTACAGCATCGAGGTGCTCGACACCTTTGAAAAATTCAAGCAGGGCGCACCCAAAGATTACCGCGTGAAATTGAACGAAGCTTCTGGCATGAACCACGTTGAGGCGCAAATTCTAAGCTGCGTGGCAAAGCTGTACCCGGAGATCTTTGCCAGCCTGAACCATTTTTGCACCCGCCGCGGCAGCTTCCTCGATGAAACCATTCGCACCTTTGACCGGGAAATCCAGTTCTACGTGGCGTATATGGCCTATATTGCTGACCTCAAACAGTTGGGGCTGGCATTCTGCTACCCCGAAATCTCGGTTGAAGACAAAGCCGTCTTCGACATGCAGGGCTTTGACCTGGCGCTGGCGCATAAACGCGCCGCCGAAGGGGAAACAGTTGTGTGCAACGACTTCTACCTGCAAGACCAGGAGCGCATCTTCATCGTCTCCGGGCCAAACCAGGGCGGCAAAACCACCTTCGCGCGCGCCTTTGGCCAAATGCACTACCTGGCCAGCCTGGGCTGCCCTGTCCCCGGCGCGCAGGCCCGCCTTTTCCTGTGCGATTCCATCTTCACTCATTTTGAGAAAGAAGAAAACATCAAAAACCTGCGCGGCAAACTGCAGGATGACCTGGTTCGAATTGCCGAGATCCTGGATCACGCGACTCCAAACAGCCTCATTATCATGAACGAGATCTTCACCTCCACCACCCTCAAGGATGCCGTCTTTTTGAGCCAGAAGATCATGGAGCGCATCATTCAACTGGATGCCCTGTGCGTCTGCGTGACCTTCCTGGATGAATTGATCTCCATGAGCGATAAGATCGTCAGCATGGTCAGCACGGTGTACCCGGAAGACCCGACCCGGCGCACCTTCAAAATTCTGCGCCGCCCGGCCGACGGCCTGGCCTATGCCCTCTCCATTGCCGAAAAATACCGCCTGACCTACGCCAGCCTCAAGGAGCGAATCCCGGCATGAAAGCTTTTCTCCTCCACAAAGAACAGGATTTTAACCTGGAGCAGCCCCTGCCCCCCAACGAGCCGGCACTTCGGCAGGATTTGGAACTCGACACGCTCTTCCAGGCGATGGCCCAAAACGACAAATACATCCGTAAAATTGTCGAGAAAGTTGTCCTGTGCGGTACACAGGACATTGAAACCATCCGCTACCGCCAGGCAATCCTCAAGGACTGTATAAAAAATCCTGCCATCGTGCGGCAGATTTACCAGATCCCGATCGAATCGGTGGAAAGCCAGCAGCGCCATTGGATGGGCATCTTCAGCAATTATCCCACCGGCATCCTCGCTGGGGCGGTGGACCTGATGGAGCTGTTCGTCAGCCTGCTGCACCGGCTGAAAAAAATTGCCGATGAACACGCCAGCGCATTTGAGTCGGAAGGCTTTCAGCGGTTTTTTGCCATGATCCGTAAAGAACTGGACGATGCGTACTTTGCCCGCGTGGAAGAGCACCTGGCGCGCCTCAAGTTCGAAGACGGCGTGCTGCTCAGCGCCGACCTGGGCGATGGAAACGAGGGCAGGAATTACGTGCTGCGCAAATCGCCGGAAAAGCAGCCCTGGCTGAAGCGAATTTTCAGCCAGCACCCGGCCAGTTACACCTTCTACATCCACCCGCGCGACGATGCCGGCGGCCGCGCGCTGGAGGACCTGAGAAACCGGGGCATCAATCTGGTGGCCAACGCCCTGGGCCAATCCACCGATCACGTTGACAGCTTCTTCAAGCTTTTGCGGGCCGAACTGGCCTTCTATATCGGCTGCCTGAACCTTTCGGAACAACTGGCCCAACTGGATGAGCCGATTGCTTTCCCGGATCCCGCCGGAATGGACGAGCGCAGGTTTACCGCTGCCGGGCTGTACGATGTTTGCCTGGCCCTGACGATGAATCAAAAGGTGGTGGGCAACGAGATCAACGGAGACGGCAAAGAGCTCTTCATCATCACCGGTGCCAACCAGGGGGGCAAATCCACCGCCCTGCGCAGCGTAGGCCTGGCCCAGTTGATGATGCAGGCCGGCATGTTCGTCCCGGCCCAGACATTTTCGGCCAACCTGTGCAGCGGCATCTTCACGCATTACAAGCGCAAGGAAGATGCCTCGATGAAAAGCGGCAAGCTGGATGAAGAACTGAAACGGATGAGTGAAATTGCAGATCTCATCACACCCAATGCGGTGATTCTCTTCAACGAATCCTTTGCCGCCACCAACGAACGCGAAGGCTCAGAAATCGCCCGGCAGATCACCCGCGCCCTCCTGGAGCGGCGCGTCAAGGTCTTCTTTGTCACCCACCAGTACGATTTCGCGCACAGTTTCTACGCTCAAAAAAGGAAAACCGCCCTCTTCCTGCGCGCCGGCCGGCAAACCGGCGGCACGCGCAACTTCAAGCTCTCCGAGGGTGAACCCCTGCAGACCAGCTACGGCGAGGATTTGTATCAGAAGGTATTTCAGACTAAATCATGAGCAAAGAAACATCACGGCGGCTCATCTACTCTGATAAGATGAGCCGCCGCTGCTTTCTTCTCTCCGCAGGCCGCAGCGGCGCGTCACGCGCCGCCTTTTTTTCGGCACTCCCCGCACAGCCCCAACAGCGCAAGGTGATTCAAATCGATTGCAAAGCCGTGCTGCTGCTCCAGTTGTTGAAAGAAAACGCTGACCTCGGTATGCTCAATCTGCACCGTCTTGCCGCAGCGGCGGCACACCAGGTGGTGGTGCGGCTGCTCGCTGGCAATTTCATACACCATCCGCCCGCCGTTCACTTCCGCGGCCGCCACCAGGCGCAGCTCGCATAAAAAATCCAGCGTGCGGTAAATCGTCGAAAGGCTGATGCTGGCGTCTTTGGCCCGCACCCGCTGCTGGATCTCTTCCAGCGTGGTGTGGCCGCCGCCCTCGCAAATGGCATCCAAAATCAGGCGGCGCTGCGGCGTCACGCGGCAGCCGCGCGCGCGCATGCGCTCTGCGTAATTCAATGTGTTATGACTCATGCTCGCCCGGCGCCTCCCGCGCACCCAGGCCCATTCTAGCACAACCCGGCCTTAAATTTTGTTAAGAAAAGGAACCGGAATGGGCCGTTTACCGTTAAGATATAATCAACCGGGTTTATCCGGGTTGAACATTCTCTGGTTCATTCTAAGGTAAAAATGGATGCCTGAACACCGCTCGAACTTCAAACGGTCTGCTCCGCTCTGGCTGGCGCTGGCGTTGATCCTCCTGTTCACCTGGACGGTCAGCGCGGGCAGCGGCACCACGCTCTACCTGCCGATGGTTTCCAAAAATCAACCCTTCACCCCCACCCCCACACCCACCCGCACCCCCACGCTCATTCCGCCGCTGCCCGCCGACTATTCGGTCAGCTATTACGTTCAGACCACCAGCTCGCTGGAGGCCTACAACTACGGCTGCGCCCTCGGCCGCACCGACCGCGACCTGCCCGGCACGCAGGACCGCCTGGTGATCCTCGATTTCGGCCAGCCCTGGTATGAGAACGGCCAGTACGGCACCATCATCTTCCGCATCCAGCCCGTCACCGAGTTTGTCTTTGCCAGTTTCTACACGATCAGGGAGGTGGCCCAAAACTACGCCGCCGGCTACTGGAACTGCACCGGCAGCGACACCACCTCGCACCTCACCCTGGGCATCGGCACCAGCAATTACCTGCGCGCCGATATGCAAAATGCCGACCGGGCCCGCCAGCACGGCCAGCTTTGGGCGCAGATGGTGCTGGAGGTTAACAACTGGCTGAATTCCACCGGCTACGTCAGCCAGGTGTATGCCGCCGGGGCCAACGACATGGAGCTGTTCTGGGCCACGCCAACCCTCACCCGCGCCTGGGTGGATGGGTTCAACGCCGCCGATAACAACTCGGCCATCTACTACAACTACGGTGCCTGCGAAGGCTGCCCGCAGAGCTACTATTCCAGCATTGGCTCGTGGACCGGCGGCGTGAATTACTCCTGGCACATCGAGGACGTCTGGTACATCAGCTGGGGCGTTCAGCCCGCCTGGACCGTGCCCGAAATTTATCTCAGCACCGGCGCCAATGCCAGGCAGTGGCAAACCCTCAGCAAGTACTCGGCGGTGCAAAAAGGCTCGCGCATTGACTTTTCGGGCAGCATGACCCAGTACGGCGCCTGCCAGCAGCGCGGCGGCTGCACCTTTGACTCCAGCGACACGATGAACACCCCGCAGGAGGGCTGGAACCAGCTCTGGTCGGCCACCTACGCCGACCCCGATACACGCATGCTGCTGCTGCGCTGGATGACGGATATCAAGTATTGGGTGAAGTGAGTGTAGAATCGGAACGTGAACCGTGAAGCGTGAAGAAACGTGAACCGTGAAGCGTGAACCGTAAACCAGCAAATTATCGGTTCACGGTTCACGCCTCACGAATACCGAATCAACGGATTGATAAACCATGAAACGACTTTACCTCATTATCGGATCCCTTGTACTCATCGGCCTGCTCTTTTTGGGCGGGCGCGCCATCGCCAATTCGCGCTCGCCGCAGCAGCAGCAGATTGACTCGCTGCAGCAGCAGGCCGCCAGCACCAACCCGGCCGCCGCCGAGCTGCTGCAGCAGAAAGCTGCCCCCTTGAGCGCGGCCGAGGCTGCCCGGGCCGCCGGCGAGGCTGGCGAGGCGCAAAAATCCGGCGAGCTGTGCGGGCTGGCCCCCGCGGCCAACGTCACCCCTCTGCCCACCGTTGAAGTGCCGCGCGGCATCAGCGACTGGCTGCAGCCGCCCTTCTCCACGCAGGACGTCTCTGTTGTCAACCAGTGGAACGACCAATCCGACGGCGCGTGGCTGAGCGCCTACGCCGGCGCGCTGGGGCAGGACCCCGCCCAGGGCGTGGTCATCGCCGTGGACCGCGCGGGCAGCTACTACCGCTTTGTGCTGCCGGCTGGCAGCGGCGCGGCACGCTTCACCGCTGCCGACGGGCTGACCGTGACGGTCGAAACCGCCAGCGGGGCGCGCTACACGCTGGATATGGCCGCGCTCACCCTCACCGGCGAAGACGGCCAGCGCATCCCCGCCGTGCCCCAGGACGCGCCGCTCACCCCGACCGCCGCGGTGAATTGCAATTAGCAGCCCACCCTGAAAGGGGGAAGGGCGAGGCGGGAAATATCCGCATCGCCTTGCCATGCGTCGAAAGCCTCGCCCCTGTCACACCGCGAGGGCGTGGCACCGCGGCACGGGCAGCCTCGACGTCTTCTCTTGCCTCGCCCTTACCGAAACCTGCCTGCCCCTACTCTTCTTCTCCGTGTTCTCTGTACCCTTACGGGCATAATGTCTCTGTGGCTATCTTCTCTTATCCCTCCCGCACCGCCCGCGCGAAGGTCGAAAAATCCAGCCCGGTCGGTTCCTGGAACACGCGCAGATCGAACGAGCCCGCCGCCGCCAGCAGGTGATCGAAGATCTCGGCCTGGATGCCCTCGTACTTCTCCCACTCGGTGGTTTTGGTGAAGATGTACAGCTCCACCGGCAGCCCGGTTGGGCCGGGCGACAGCACCCGCACCAGGAAGGGCATATCGCCCGTGGTGTAGATGTCGGAGCGCGTCTTCAGGTAGGCGGTGATGTAGGCGCGGAACACCTCGATGTTGGTGATCTGCGGCCCGTCCAGCGGCGAGTCGAAGTGGTCGGCGTGCTCGCGCTGGTAGGCATCCAGCCGCGCGATCTTCTCGTCCAGGTAGGCGGCGATCAGGTCGATCTTGCGCAGCCGTTCCAGCATCTCGCGGTCGCAAAACTTGATGCTGACCATGTCCACCGTCAGCGAGCGCTGGATGCGCCGCCCGCCGCTCTCCTTCATGCCGCGCCAGTTGCGGTAGGCCACGTCCACGATCTTGTAGGTCGGGATGACGCTGTAGGTCATGTCGAAGTTGCGGATCTTGATGGTGTGCAGGTTGATGTTGACCACGTCGCCGTCGGCGTCGAAGCTGGGCACTTCCACCCAGTCGCCCTCCTTCAACAGGTCGTTGGCCGCGATCTGGATGCTGGCCACCAGCGAGAGGATCGTGTTCTGGAAGATCAGCATGATCACCGCCGCCAGCGCGCCCAGGCCGGTCAGCAGCACGATGGGCGACTCGTCGGTGATGAGCGTGATGCTGAGGATGATGCCGACCAGCACGAACAGGATCTTGGCGATATCCAGGTAGCCCTGGATGCTGACGCCGTTGTAGCTGGGGCGGCTCTCGTAGATGTCGTTGACCGCGCTGAGCAGCCCGGTCAGGGTCAGCACCGTCAGCCACAGGATGGCGAACAGCGCGGCTTTGGCGATGAGCGTTTCGGCATCCGGGAACAGGTAGGCGTTGGTGTAGATCACCAGCAGGGGCGCGAACCAGGCCATGCGGTTGGGGCGCAGGTTGCGCACCAGGATGTCGTCGTATTTCGATTTGGTGCGCGCCGCCAGCCCGGTGAGCGCGCGCGCGATGACGTAACGCGCCAGCACGAACAGCAGCACGCCCAGCGCGGTCACCGCGCCAATTGCCGCGGGCAGGTTGGCCTGCAGTTGCGAAATCCATTCGGCAGTGGTCATGAGCGTCCCTCCTGGCGGCCTAAAGTAAATAATATTGATATATTTTATCTTAAATTAAGAAAAATAAAAATGATGAGCCCAGGCAGGTCGGATTACCCTGGAAAGGTTGGAGGAGCGGGATGAAAAACGATTACGAATGCCCCTCATCCGCTCCGCAGATCCGACAATCGCCGCCGTAACGTTGGTTCTCCGGGGTAATGGAGGTAATCCACAGTATTGCTAACTCAGCCCCTCCGCCTTTCCCTTCCAGGGCAGGACCGACCGATAAAAAAAGATTTGGCCCAGAAGGATTACATGTTTAAGGATTGAAAACGCCCGAAAACATTACTATACTGTTGTATGTGACAGCCGAGGGGGAAAGCCGGTCGATTGTCCCGTGGTCTTTCATTCATTCAACGCCTTTTTCGACCTACGGAAGGAGGTAAACGATGCATCCTACCAGATGGTCTCGTTGTTTTTTTGCGATCGTCGTCCTGGCGGTTGCTTTGGGCATGGCGGCGGCTCCGCTGAGCGCGCAGGCCGTCTCGCCGGCCGCGGCCGACATGGCCACTACCCTGCGCGTGGACGCCGGCGTTTATCCGGACACGCTGGATCCGCAAAGGGCGTCCTATACGAATGAAGTTGGCGCGCTTAAATTGATCTATGAAGGTCTCACCCGTCTCGACAGCAACCTGAACACCGTGCCAGGTGCGGCGGAGAGTTGGCAGTACAATGCCGAAGCCACGCAGATTGAATTCCTGCTGCGCCCCGGCTTGCAATACAGCGACGGCACACTGTTGAACGCCAAGCGCTTCGAGTTTTCCATCCTGCGCGCCCTGGATCCGTACATTGCCGGCGATTATGCTGGCCTGCTGGATGATATTTCCGGCGCGTACGAATATCGCACCGCAGATATTGCCACCATCACGCCGGAAGAACTGCAGGCGCTGCGGGATGCCGTCCAGGTCAGGGCGTATGACCTGCTGGGAAATCCCTGCACCGACTACAGCCAGGCGGCCTGCCGCGTGCTCAGGATCGGCCTGACGCAGAGTGCCCTGTACTTCCCATCCATTATGTCATTGTCGATGACGTATCCGGCCAAGGAAGAATTGATTCAGGCGGGCGGCGACAATTGGTGGACTTCCGGCCTGTACCAGGTTGGCAACGGCCCCTTCAAAATGGTGACCCTCGACCACTCGCGCTCTTTTTACACCCCCAACCTGCACTACTGGCGCGGGCAGCCTGGTTATAACGTCGAATATCAATACTTCTATAATGCCCAACTCGCCCTGCAGGCTTATCAGGCCAACCAGCTGGATATCATGCCGGTGGACGCCAGCATCGCTGGCACCATTTCGGGTGATCCGGTTCTGCAGGCGCAGTTGCAGCGCTATGCCGGCTCCTGTACATACATGGTCGCCTTCCACAACCAGAAACCGCCGTTTAACGATCACTATGTGCGCGAGGCGTTCGCTTATGCTATCGACCGCGAAGCCTGGGTCAATGAAATTCACCTTGGAGCCGGATTCACAACGCTGACGTGGATCCCGCGCGGATTCCCGGGCTACGATGCCGATGAAACCCGCTGGGGGTACAACCCGACCGCGGCAGTCCAGGCGCTGGCCAGCGGCGGCTACACGGTGGTCGACGGTGACCTGATTGGCCCGGATGAGCAGCCGATCGCGATCATCGATTCGTTTATCGATACCCCGATCAACCGCCTTCGCCACCAGTGGCTGATTGACCAGTGGTACGCGGTGCTGGGTATCGAGGTTGTTTTTAACCCGGTCGATGCGGCCACCTATTATGAGCTGCGCGACGGCGACCTTGCCAATAAACCGCCGTTATATTATTCCGGCTGGTGCGCCGATTACCCCGACCCGCAAAACTGGCTCTCGGTTTACTGGAAGAGCACCTCACTCTTTGCGCAGCGCTATGGATACAACAATCCTGCCCTGGACGCTTTGCTGGATGAGGCGGACGGCACCATCGATCCGGCGTTGCGGCTGCAACGCTACATGACCGCGCAGGAAACCCTTGTGGCGGATGCGCCGGCCATATTCCTGAACAACAATCAGTGGATTTACCTGGTCAAACCGCGCGTGATCGGCGAGATCGGCACGCCTATGGATGCCGTTTGGATGGGCGAAATGGACCCGCTCACCATCCAGGTGGGCTATCCGCTGTTTTTGCCGGCCGTGGCCAAGTAACAGGTAAGTGCAGGGCGTACAACTCCATAAATTTGTGTGAATTTGTGGAGTCTGACTCCATAAATTTGACTTAATTTATGGAGTTGGCTGGCCGTAAGTGGTGCAGGCTTATTAACATGTATCTCTCGCGAACGGCAGTTCGATTTGCGGACCTGACCCCCTCTTGGCCCCCTTCCCAAGCTGGGAAGGGGGCCAGGGGCCTGCCCTGTAAGGGTTAGGTCAGATCAGGCGAGACTCTGTTCAGCATTTTTGTTTAGCGAGAGAACCACGCCATGAACCCGGCGTATAATGAGGGCATTCCTTACTCTTACGAGGTCCTCTTGCGCAGCGAACAGGAAATGTTTGACCTGATCCTCTCGGTGGCGCGCGCCGACGAGCGCATCCGCGCCGTGGTGCTCAACGGCTCGCGCGCCAACCCCAATGCCCCGCGCGACCTGCTCCAGGATTTTGACGTGATCTATCTGGTGCGCGGCTCCAGCGAACCCTTCCGCGCCAACCTCGAATGGTTAAGCCAGTTCGGTGAATTGATGATCCTGCAACTGCCCGAGGAGATGGGCGCCCCGCCGCCCTCCGGCAGCCGCGACGCGGTCTACCTGGCGCAATTCATGGACGGCAACCGCATCGACCTGAGCATCTATCCGCTGGAGCGCTGGCCGGAGCTGAAAAACGACAGCCTGAGCGTGCTGCTGCTGGATAAGGACGGCGCGCTCGGCCCGCTGCCGCCGCCCGGCGAAGCCTCTTACCTGCCGCAGCCGCCGGACGCCAAAGCCTTCGCCGACTGCTGCAACGAGTTCTGGTGGGTCAGCCCCTACGTTGCCAAAGGTTTGTGGCGGCGCGAGCTGCCCTATGCCAAGTCCATGCTGGATGAGTACGTGCGCGCGCAACTGATGAAGATGCTGCGCTGGCAGATCGGCATCCAGACCGGCTTCCAGGTCAACCCGGGCAAGGACGGCAAGTATTTCGAGCATTACCTGCCCCCGGGGCAGTGGGCGCTGCTGCTGCGCACCTATGCCGATGCCGATTACAGCCGCAACTGGGACGCGCTCGAGGCGATGGGCGCGCTGTTCCGCCAGGCTGCGCGCTTCGTGGCGGAGCATTGCGGCTTTGACTACCCCGCCGGTGAGGATGACCGGGTGAGCGCGTTCCTGCGCCGCATCCGCGCCCTGCCGCCGGATGCCAAAGAGATCTGGTAAGGAGAAAAACGCCTGATGACCAAAATCCTGATTCTGGGCGCGGGCGAGAAGCCCCTGGCCGCACTGAGAGAATCTATCCATGAACGCTGAATCCCGCCTTAACACGGCCGCCTGGCTGGCGCGCCTGGCGGTGGCAACCGTCTTCGCGCTCAACGTGAGCTGTGCGCTGCTGTTCATCCTGCGCCCGCAGGATTATGCCGGCGGCTTCGAGGTGGGCGGAACAGCCGGCGAGGTCATTGTGCGCGGCTACGGCATCCTGTTCCTGATGTGGAACGTGCCCTACCTGCCGGTGATCCTTGCACCGCACCGGCAGCGCGCGCTGTTTTTGGTCGTGCTGGCGCAGCAGGCCGTCGGCGTGATCGGCGAAACCTGGCTGTACCTGACGCTGCCGGCCGGGCACGCCGCGCTGCGCGCTACCGGGCTGCGCTTCATTATCTTCGATGCGGGCGGGCTGGTCGTGATGGCCGCGGCGTGGCTATTCCTGCGGGCGGCTTTGCGTACAAAAGATTTAACCACGAAAGACTCGAAAGACACGAAAAAAAGAGCTTAAATTCAAATTGCATATTCCCTTATCCGCCTTATTCGGATGAGTGTGGTGACTGGTCTGAAACAGGCGCAATCGGCATTCTGATTTCCCCCTCGCCGAAATTGCCCGGTTTTGGCGATTTGGGAGAGGGGGAGTAAGGGGGTGAGGTCGCTCTGTGGCGTGGCTATTCCTGCGGGCGGCTTTGCGTACAAAAGATTTAACCACGAAAGACACGAAAGACACGAATAAAGAGGATTCGGGATCTTTGTAAACACGCCTGCCGCGGGATGATCCTCTACCAGGTGAAGCCCCTCACTTTGGATTCGATTTCTGATACAACCCGATGAACAGGAACAGCACGGCAATGACGGCCACCGGCACCCACACGGCCGGCGAGATGCCGCCGGGCGTTTGCGCGGGCGGGGCGGGCGTGGCTGTCGGGGCGGCCAGCTCGGCGGCGCGCGCGGCGGTGGCCTGGACGGACTGCGCAGTGCCGGTGGCGCTCAGCGCTGCCTGCGTGGCCTGCACCCCGGCCGCTTCGGCGGTGGCCGTGCTGCTGCGGGCCTGCTGTGCGGCCTGGCTGGCGGCAATTTCGGCGGTGGCGGTGCGGTCAATGGCGTACTGCGTGGCGTAGGGCGCGTTTTGTGCCTGCAAGCGCTTGATTTCGGCGTCAATCGCCGCCAGCTCGGCGTTATCCGGGTGGGCCTGCAGCGCCCGGGCGACCACCGCGCACAGTTCCTCGGGGCACACGCCGATGGTAAACAGGCTGGCCCCGCTGCTGCGTTTCAGCCATTGGATGTATTCCAGGTAAATGTCGGCGCGCGGGTCCAGCTCCAGCGCCCTGCGGTAGGCGGCGTTGATCTGCTCGCCCAATTCCCGGCCGCCGCCGTGCTGCCCCACCGACTTGACCACCAACACTGCGTTGATGCTGGCGCGGGCCAGCGCCACCTGCGCATCGGCCGAATTGGGCTGCTGGGCCGCCTGGGCGCGCGCCCGCACCAGTTCGCGGTAGCGCTCCGGCTCCAGCACGTCCACGTAGACGTTGTCCTGCTCGCCGGGCTCCAGGTCGGTCAGTTCCCAGCGGATGACGTTGTTCTCGATGGTGTAGCCTTCTGGCTGCGGCGCGATGGGCAGGCCCTCGATCGATTTGCCTGAAAGCGAGACGTTCTCGGGGGTGACCGTATCCGGCAGGTACACGTTGATCACAACCCTGCCGATGGTGTCTTTCCAGCCCGCGCCGGTTTGCAAAATGTACTCAAAACCGCCAAACGGCCGCCGGCCGCTGGGGTAGAGCGTGTAATTGACCCGCACGGTCACGTCCTGCCCGGCCGGGAAGCGCATCGCGAAGCGCGCCCAGGTGCTCTGCTGTTCGGGGTTGCCCACGTCGGGCGCCTGCACCTGCTCAAAGGCGGTCGGTTCGCCGTCTACCCACACCTTGAAGTCGCTGACGATGTTGTTGGGCCAGAAGGGCAGCATGCCGGGGTACCTGAGGGAGGCGGCCAGCGGGAACCACACGTCAAAGGCTTCGTCGGCGCTGCCCAGGTTGCGCATCTGGAAGACGGCCTCGACCAGCGCGCGCATGTGGTAGGCCGGCGAATCTTCCTTGTTCCGCGGCACCGGCCGCTCGAACGCTTCCACGGTCAGGTTGACCTCTTCGCTGACCATGCGCACGTTGGTATCCGCGCCCTCGGGCGCTTCCAGCGACGACCCGCCCGGGCTGAGCGGCGGCCAGCCGATGTCGGCCTGTGCTGTGCTGCGCGGCAGAGTCATCCAGGCAGCGGCCAGCATCAAAACCGCTGCTGTGCAAAGGCGCAAACGCGTGATCGCTTTCATGGCTTGCTCCTTGCAGGGCGTCTACAACGGCCGGACGCCCGCATAATTCTATTGTACAGACAATAGACGCCGCGCGGGTGAAAAAGTTCACAAAATGCAGAAAAAAGTCAGCCCGCCGGTTTGGCCTTCATCCTGGCTTCTCCCTCAGCACATGCCGCGTACAACCCGGCCAATCTATTTTTTTTGACGAAAGTGGACGTAACAGGTAAAATAACGTGAGTTCGGGATAAGAAGAGGGTCTCAAAACGGGAGTAAACTTTTGTCACCACAACAGTAGTCCAATCCCGAAGAGAGGCCCTCGATGGACAGTTTACTCGAGTTGTTCTGCGATGTCGATG
>Ga0208695_1001733_pt1 | contig 17427 bp, 11 predicted proteins | sample AD_UKC111_MetaG_FD_184449 | JGI IMG/M metagenome (GOLD analysis project Ga0208695, IMG submission 184449) | Active sludge microbial communities of municipal wastewater-treating anaerobic digesters from Hong Kong - AD_UKC111_MetaG (SPAdes)... | ecosystem: Engineered > Bioreactor > Anaerobic >... | reverse complement strand
ACGTGCGAGGCAATGGAGAAGTCGACGGGTGCCATGACTTGGTCGGCCATCTCTACCACAGACACATGGGCACCTGCATGATACAGGTTCTCTGCCATTTCCAGTCCGATGAATCCGCCACCTACAATGACAGCATCTTTCACCTGATGAGTGGAGATGTAACCCTTAATTTGATCGGTATCGTTGACATTGCGCAAGGTGAAAATGCCTTCTGAGTCGATGCCTTGCAGAGGCGGGCGCACGGCATTGGCACCAGGAGAAAGCAGCAGTTTGTCGTAAGTCTCCGTGTAGGTATTGCCTTTGTCATCCTTCAAAGTCACGGTCTTCGCTGCGGTGTCGATGGCAAGAGCCTCATTGCATACTCTCACATCAATGTCGAATCTGTTGCCGAATGATTCTGGGGTCTGCACGAAGAGTTTCTCTCGTTCCTGGATGGTACCGCCTATATAATAAGGTAAACCACAATTGGCATAAGAGATGTATTTGCCTTTCTCCAACAGAATGATTTCTGCAAACTCGTCGGCTCTGCGTATTCTCGCTGCGGCTGTCGCGCCACCTGCTACACCACCAATAATGACATGTTTCATATTGTTTATTTTTTTGTTATGAATATTTGTAATGAATTTATTTGCAAATATATATGATTATTTCCAATAAAACAATTTTCCATTGGAAAATTAAATATTTTTAGGGAAATAGGAAGGGGTATAGGGATTGGGTGTGTAACCTCGTAGGGGCGTATCGCATACGCCCCCATGTGAAAGGCATTTGGGGGAAGGGCGTATGCGATACGCCCCTACGGTGGATGGAGATGATTGTGAGCGTGACATGGTATAGATTGAGGATACATAGGATATCGATTGCGGAAACGTGACAGGTCGCGTCTCTACAATTTAGAATCAATCACGGTTCAATTTAAAATCAATCATGGTACAATTTAAAAACAATCACGGTCCAATTTTGAATCAATCATGGTACAATTTAAAATCAATCACATTTTAATTGAACAAATAATTGGCATAAAATGCACAAACACGATGTAATTGTGCGTGAAAAGTTATAGATTGAAACTTTTTTCTTGATTTAAGTTACGATTTCTGACTATTTTAGAAAATAAAAAGAAAAAGTATTGGTATTTACATAAAAACTGAGTACCTTTGCACGAAAATTTAAAAAAGAAGTCTTTTCCCGACCTTTCCCCAAAGGGATAACGCATGACTTAAACACCGTTTTCTGTTGCAAAACAGGTCGTGGAGATACAAAAAATAGCAAAATATGAAACATCAGTTGAGAAGTGCCGTATGCACTGAAGGCAGAAGAATGGCAGGAGCCAGAGCACTCTGGGTTGCCACAGGTATGAAACATGAGCAGTTTGGTAAACCAATTATCGCTATCGTGAACTCGTTCACGCAGTTTGTGCCCGGTCATACTCATCTGCACGAGATAGGACAGATCGTCAAGAAAGAAATAGAGAGCATGGGATGCTATGCAGCCGAATTCAACACGATAGCCATTGATGATGGCATCGCGATGGGTCACGACGGTATGCTCTACTCGTTGCCCTCTCGTGACATCATCGCCGACTCCGTGGAGTACATGGTGAATGCGCACAAGGCAGACGCGATGATTTGTATCTCCAACTGCGACAAGATCACTCCGGGTATGCTGATGGCTTCGATGCGACTGAACATCCCTACGGTGTTCTGTTCGGGCGGTCCTATGGAGGCTGGTCGCTGGAAAGGCGAGAACGCCGACCTGATCACCGCAATGATCAAGGGTGCTGACCCAGAGGTGAGCGACGAGGATATGCTGAAGATAGAAGGATGCTCTTGTCCCGGTTGCGGAAGCTGTTCGGGTATGTTTACCGCCAATTCGATGAACTCGTTGACAGAGGCTATAGGACTGTCGTTGCCAGGAAACGGAACGATACTCGCCACACACAAGAACCGTATACAGCTCTTCAAAGACGCTGCACACCAGATAGTAAAGAACGCGATGGCATATTATGAAGACGGCGACGAAAGTGTGCTGCCACGTAATATCGCTACACGCGACGCTTTCCTCAATGCCATGACACTGGACATCGCGATGGGCGGCAGCACCAATACCGTGCTCCACCTGTTGGCTGTGGCTCAGGAGGCAGAGACCGACTTCAAGATGGAAGACATCGACAAACTGAGCCGCAAGGTTCCATGTCTGTGCAAGTTGGCTCCTAACACACAGAAGTACAGCGTACAGGAGTGTGGCAGAGCAGGCGGTATCATGGGCATTCTGAACGAACTGAGCAAGGGCGGACTGATACGTGGCGCAGTAAAGCGCGTGGATGGTATGACGCTCGACGAGGCGATGGAGAAATATGACATCACAGGCAGCAGCATCGATGCAGATGCAGACCGCATCTATCACAGTGCTCCGGCAAACAAGTTCTCTACCGTGATGGGATCGCAAGATACGCAGTGGGAAAGTCTGGACACAGACCGTGCAAATGGATGCATCCGTGATTTGGAACATGCTTACACCAAAGACGGTGGACTGGCTGTACTCTTCGGCAACATCGCACAAGACGGTTGCGTGGTGAAGACGGCAGGTGTGGATCCGACATTATGGAAATATGCTGGTCCTGCTAAGGTGTTCGATTCACAAGAGGCAGCTTGCGACGGCATTCTGGGTGGAAAAATCAAGAGCGGTGACTGCGTGGTCATCACGCACGAGGGTCCTAAAGGTGGTCCAGGTATGCAGGAGATGCTCTACCCTACTTCCTATATTAAGAGTATGCATCTTGGCAAGGAGTGCGCACTGATCACCGACGGACGCTTCTCTGGCGGTACGTCAGGACTGAGCATCGGACACATTTCTCCGGAAGCTGCGGCAGGCGGAAACATCGGCAAGATCAAAGATGGCGACATCATCGAAATAGATATACCAAATCGTTCTATCAACGTGAAACTCACTGACAAAGAACTGGCAGCACGTCCACAACAGCCTGTGACACGCAATCGCGTGGTGAGCAAGGCGCTGAGAGCTTATGCCAAGAGTGTGAGCTCGGCAGACAAAGGCGGCGTGAGAATCATTGATTAATGCACAATGCATAATTGTATAAGTTTAAGGTGGCATTTCTCAAAACAAGGAATTTATTAATGTATAATGATGATAATCATATCGCATAGAGGTATTTATAAATACGCTTTGTGCTCTATGAATTAAGCATTAACAAAAAAGAAATATGGCAAAAGAAGTAATTACAGGAGCAGAAGCATTGATGCGCTCACTGAAGGATGAAGGAGTAAAAACGATCTTCGGTTATCCTGGTGGATCCATCATGCCGGTTTATGATTCGCTCTATGGCTATACGCGAGGTGAAAACAAATGGTTCGACCATATACTGGTCCGTCACGAGCAGGCTGCTGCTCACGCTGCTGAGGGCTTTGCCCGAGTGAGCGGAGAGGTGGGCGTGTGCATCGTAACGAGCGGACCTGGAGCAACCAATACATTGACGGGCGTGGCAGACGCCATGCTTGACAGTACCCCTATCGTGGTGATTGCCGGACAGGTGGGCGTTGGCGCACTGGGCACGGATGCCTTTCAGGAGGTAGACCTTGTGGGTGTGGCTCAGCCAATCACTAAGTGGGCATATCAGATACGTCGTGCAGAGGATGTGGCATGGGCTGTGAGCCGTGCTTTCTATATCGCACGGAGCGGTCGTCCAGGACCTGTGGTACTCGATTTCGCCAAGAATGCGCAGACGCACACCACAGAGTGGGAACCGGTACACGTAGACTATGTACGCTCTTACAATCCATATCCGAAGTTGAATGCGAAGGCGGTGGAAGAAGCTGCCGAACTGATCAACAATGCCGAGAAACCTTTTGCACTCATCGGACAAGGCGTGGAACTGGGTGGTGCACAAAGCGAACTGGTGGAGTTTCTGGAGAAAGCGGACATTCCTGCTGCACGCACGTTGCTGGGTCTGTCGGCTCTGCCTACAGGTCATCCGCTCGATATGGGTATGCTGGGCATGCATGGCAACTATGCGCCTAACATCAAGACGCAGGAGTGCGATGTGCTCATCGCCATCGGTATGAGGTTCAGCGACCGCGTTACGGGTCTGCCATCCACTTATGCCAAACAGGCGAAGATCATACATTTGGACATCGACAAGAGCGAAATAGACAAGAACATCAAGACGACGGTGGCTGTCGTGGGCGACTGCAAAATGTCGATGCCTGCTATCACACGTCTGATGAAAAAGAATACGCACAAGGAATGGCGCGAATCGTTTAAAAAATACGATGCGATGGAGGACGAGAAGGTCATTCAGCCTGCCATACATCCCGCAGAAGGACCTCTGCTCATGGGCGAGGTTGTGAACATGGTGGCAGAAGCCACACACGGCGATGCTGTGCTGGTGAACGACGTAGGTCAGAACCAGATGTTCTCCGCTCGATACTTCAAGTACAACAAGAAACGTTCTATCGTGACGAGCGGCGGTCTCGGAACCATGGGATTCGGTCTGCCTGCTGCAGTAGGCGCAACGTTCGGAGCTCCTGAACGCACAGTCTGTCTCTTCACAGGTGACGGCGGTTTGCAGATGAGCATACAGGAGTTTGGCACCATCATGGAGCAACAGGCCCCAGTGAAGATGATATTGCTCAACAACAACTATCTGGGCAATGTGCGTCAGTGGCAGGATATGTTCTTCGGACATCGCCAATCGTACACCAAGATGCTCAATCCCCACTATGAAAGCATCTGCAAGGGTTACGGCATCAATTACGACGTGGTGATTGACCGCAAAGACCTGAAAGCCAAAGTGGACAAGATGCTTGCTACGGATGGACCGTATCTGCTGGAATGTGCCATCAAGGAGGAGGACAATGTGCTGCCGATGACGGCTCCTGGAAAGAGTGTTGATGAAATGATGTTGGAAATAAAGATTGACTAAAAGACATGGCTAAGGAAAAGAAATTATATACATTGCTGGTACATTCCGAGAATATCGCCGGTATACTGAACCAGATTACCGCTGTATTCACACGTCGGCAGGTGAACATTGAAAGTCTGAACGTGTCGGCTTCCAGCTTGAAGAATATACACAAGTACACCATCACGGCATGGAGTGACGAAGACCAGATACAGAAGATTACCAAACAGATAGAGAAGAAAATCGACGTTGTGAAGGCAGACTACTACACAGACGACGAACTCTTCATCCACGAGGTGGCTCTGTTTAAAATCTCCACTCCCATACTGATGGAAAATCCGGAAGTGTCGCGCACGATCCGTAAGCATGACGCGCGCATGATGGAGGTGAACCCCACATACAGCACGGTGCTGTTGGCAGGACTGACGGAAGACATCGCCGACCTGTTCCATAAGCTGAACGAGTTTGGTTGCATCCTGCAATACACGCGCAGCGGACGTATTGCTGTGACCAGAAGTTTTGAGGAACCGATAAGCGATTTCCTAGAAGAACAAGAAAAAAAAGTGAACGGAGATGCTGAGTAAAGTAGGAAGATACGAGTTTCTGGCAGAACCTTTTCATTGCGATTTCTCCAATCATCTCTTTATGGGACATCTAGGCAATCATTTGCTGAATGCCGCTGATTTCCATAGTAACGACAGGGGGTTCGGAATGAACTATCTGAACCCGATACACAAGACGTGGGTGCTGTCGAGACTTGTCATCGAGATGGAGGAAATGCCGAAATCGTATGCAAAGTTTGCGGTGGAGACTTGGGTGGAGAATGCGATGAGGTTCTTTACCAACCGTAATTTCAAGGTACAGGATGTGAACACAGGCAAGGTGTATGGATATGGTCGCAGCGTGTGGGCGATGATTGACACGGACACACGGCAACCTACCGACATACTCTCTATTCACGATGGAGAAATCAACAACTATCTGGAGAAAGAAAAGGAATGTCCGATAGAAAAACCTACACGAGTGAAGATGGACAACGAGGCGGAACTCGTGCGCACCATCGACACCAACTATAGCGATGTGGACGTGAACGGACATATCAACAGCGTGAAGTATATCGAGCACATATTAGACCTATGGTCCATCGACTGGTATAAGGAACATCGTATCGCTAGATTTGAAATCGCTTATGTGGCAGAAAGTCATTGTGGCGACAAGCTGAGTTTTTATCGTGAACAGGCAGCAGATGATACATCCTATATCCGCATTATGAAAATTGCTCCAAATAGCGACGAAAAGATTGAAGTTTGCAGAAGTATGGTTAAATTTGTGAAAGATTGAAAGTATTTTTGGTCATTTCGTATTAATTTATTACCTTTGCATCCCGAAACAAGTAAGAATAGAAATATAATAAACCGCGGTATAAAAATAGACCGCATAAAAAAGTAAAATAATTATGGCAGAAATGAATTTCGGTGGCACCGTAGAAACTGTTGTCACCAGTAAAGAGTTTTCATTGGAAAAGGCACGTGAAGTACTTAAGAACGAAACAATTGCAGTGATTGGTTATGGTATTCAGGGTCCTGGTCAGTCTTGCAACCTGCGTGATAATGGTTTCAACGTCATTGTCGGACAGCGTCAGGGTAAAACTTTTGATAAAGCAGTTGCTGACGGTTGGGTACCAGGTAAGACCTTGTTCTCTATCGAGGAAGCTGTACAGAAAGGTACAATTGTTTGCATGCTGTTGAGCGATGCAGGTCAGATTGCAGTTTGGCCAACAATCAAGAAATATCTTACACCGGGTAAGACTTTATATTATTCTCACGGTTTCGCTATCAACTGGAGCGATCGCACAGGTGTAGTTCCACCAAAGGATGTAGACGTTATCATGGTTGCTCCTAAGGGTTCTGGTACATCTCTCCGTACAATGTTCCAGGAAGGTCGTGGTCTGAACTGCTCTTATGCTGTTTATCAGGATGCTTCTGGCAAGGCTGAGGAGAAGACTATTGCATTCGGTATCGGTATCGGTGCAGGTTATCTGTTTAAGACTACATTCCAGCGTGAGGCAACATCTGACCTTACAGGTGAGCGCGGTTCACTGATGGGCGCTATCGAAGGTCTGCTCGAAGCTCAGTACGATGTACTGCGCGAACACGGACACTCTCCATCGGAAGCATTCAACGAGACCGTTGAGGAACTGACACAGAGCTTGATGCCTCTGTTCGCTGCCAAAGGTATGGACTGGATGTATGCTAACTGCTCTACTACTGCACAGCGTGGTGCATTGGATTGGGCTCCTCGTTTCCGTGAGGCTATCAAGCCGGTTATGGAATGGTTGTATCTCTCTGTTAAGAGTGGTACTGAGGCTCAGATTTCTATCGACAGCAACTCTAAGGCTGACTATCGTGCAGGTCTGAACAAAGAACTCGAAGCTATGCGCAACAAAGAAATGTGGCGTGCTGCTGAGACTGTTCGCAAACTCCGCCCTGAGAACAACTAATTTTTTCTCATATCATAAGAAAAGGAGCATCTTTCGGGATGCTCCTTTTTTCGTATCGTCTTCGCTCAGTAAAGTTATCTGTGAAGTTAGGTTGAATTACTTGAAGATTCAATTATTGTTTCTTACTGGAGATTTTACTCCCCTGAAAGAATATCACCTCTTCATCGATGAGATATTGCATGGCACTATTGACTTGTTCTTCGGGGAGTTGGATGGTTTTCAGTTCTGAAACGTTATGCTTTTCGCCATCCTCCAATAGTTCCATAATCTTTTGTTTGGCTGCTGCCAAACGGTCTTCCGACAAATTATCCCCATGATGACCAATACAGACATCACACTGCTCGCAATCCTGAGTATGATGTTCACCGAAATAACGAAGAAGTTGGCGACTCCGACAGAGATCACTGTTGGTAGCATAGTTGACAACGGAACCGATACGTTTCACGAATTGTTCCTTACGCATCTCATACACCTCTTTCGGGATGATAATCATCTCGGCATCTACGCGGTCACAGGTATAGGTGATGTACGGAGTCTTACGCTGAGGAATGAAATGGATAATGTTGCGCTGACTCAGATTCTTTAAAATCAGATAGGTCTGCTGCGGTTTGACACCTGACTGTTGAGAAATCAAGCCTTCATCAACATAGACATAATCGGTGAAGAGTCCACCGTAACATCTCAACAGGGATGTGATGATGGCTTCTTCTGCCGCATTCGTATTGTCCAGTCTGTCGAGTTCATTTCTCCCCAACAGAAACATCACGCGGGCACTCGCATCCGGGTCGGTTTCATATTCAAGATATCCTGCTCTCTCCAGGATTTGCAACGCGGAATTCACAGGTACGGGGAAATGCTTGAACGTTCGACAGAATTTATCGATTTCAAATTCAAACGTATGGTTGGCACCACTACCCACTCCTATCTGATAATAATAAGCGAGATGCTCATAGACCGTTCTGATGAATTCCTTTTCAGGAAAATTATCTACGACACGCTTTTCAAGTTTTCTTCTGTCACCATTGTTATATAGCAAAACCGCATAAGACTTTGCACCATCTCTGCCTGCACGTCCTGCTTCCTGAAAATAGGCTTCTAGGGAATCCGGACAATCGACATGAATAACGACACGCACATCGGGCTTATCGATGCCCATACCGAAAGCATTGGTAGCCACCATAATTCGAACATTATCGTTTTGCCAATCTTTCTGACGTTCATCCTTTGTCGTCGGTTCTAGTCCGGCATGATAGAATGTCGCACTGAGATCATTCGCCTGCAGGAGTTGGGCCATCTCCTTGGTACGTTTACGACTGCGGGCATAAACGATGGCACTGCCCTGGACAGATTGAAGGATATGGATAAGTTCAGAATCCTTGTCACTGGTCTCTCGAACGATGTAAGCCAAATTCTTTCGCTCGAAACTCATTCGAAAGACATTCTTGGTGGCAAATCCCAGTCTATCTTGGATGTCATCAATGACATCGGGCGTAGCTGTGGCAGTAAGCGCCAATACTGGGATTCCCGGTTTCAGCTTTCGAATTTCAGAAATCTGAAGGTAAGATGGACGGAAGTCATATCCCCATTGACTGATGCAATGTGCCTCATCTACGGTGATGAAACTCACATCAATATGTTTGAGTTTTGCTTGGAACAGTTCGGAAGATAATCTTTCAGGAGAAATATATAATAGTTTGACACCACCAAAGATACAATTTTCCAAAGTCACAATGATTTCCTGACGTGACATGCCAGAAAAGATGGCAGCTGCATGTATCCCCTGTTTGCGCAGATGCGATACTTGATCTTTCATCAAGGCGATAAGCGGCGTGATGACGATGCACACGCCCTCGGAAGCAAGAGCAGGCACTTGAAAAGTGATCGACTTGCCTCCACCAGTAGGCATCAGTCCAAGCGTATCTTTCCCACTGCCGATACTCTCGATAATATCGCGCTGAATACCGCGGAAGTCATTATATCCCCAATACTGCCGCAGGATATCCAAATATTTATCCGGACTAGAGTTCAAAGGCCATAGAAAATATTAGCAGTCGGTATCGGCATTCTCAGCATTGTCTTCATCTGCTTCTGCAGGACGAATGTCCTCTATCTGCAACTGAATGGCAGCATGCTTGAATACATTATCTTCAATTGTAAAAGCTATATCGAAACTACGTTTTGACTTGATGTATCTTGCTGATGCACTCTGTCCGAAGGCAATGCCATTGACGACACTGCTGGATTTGGAATCAACGAGTTCCAGTTTGATATGCTCCTGTTCCCTGCCTACGACCTTACTGGTACCATAATCGTACACGTCAAGCGTGCTGAAAATAGGTTTCTGATTGTCAGGTCCAAACGGAGCGAACCTTTTAAGATCGGTATGCAACCGCTTTGTGATATCCTTGAAATCGATGACAGCATCGATATTTAAAATCGCTTCGATTTGTTCCGGATGAATATGTTCCTCTACATATTTCTGGAATCTGTTGCGGAATGTCGTGATATCGTCCCATCTCAGAGTAAGTCCTGCTGCATAGGTATGGCCACCGAAATTGATTAACAAGTCGCGGCAACTCTTAATGGCGGAATAAACATCAAAACCCGTTACACTGCGAGCAGAACCTGTAGCCAAATCACCGTCACGAGTGAGCACCACTGTTGGTCGGAAATAAATTTCAGTGAGACGCGAGGCCACAATACCGATGACACCCTTCTTCCAATTCTCATCATATAAAACAATCGAAGAATGATATTCCTGACTCTCCAGTTTTGAAACGATTTGGTTGGCCTCTTCGGTCATCTGCTTATCGATGTCCTTACGCTGCTCATTGTATTCATTGATGTGTTTGGCCTTTTGCAGAGCAGTATTGAAATCCTTCTCCACGAGAAGGTCCACACTCTCCTTACCGTTTTCCATACGTCCTGAAGCATTGATGCGCGGTCCGATTTTAAAGACGATGTCGCTCATGGAAATATCTCTGCCATTCAGTCCACAGATGTCGATAATAGCTTTAAGACCGATGCTTGGGTTCTGGTTCAGCTGTTTCAGACCATGATAAGCCAAGATACGGTTCTCGTCGGTGACGGGCACGATATCAGCAGCGATGCTCACAGCACAGAAGTCGAGCATAGGAATGAGACGCGAGAATGAGATGCCGTTGTCTTTGGCAAAAGCTTGCATGAACTTGAATCCGACACCACAACCGCATAACTGCTTAAACGGATAGGAATCGTCTTCACGCTTCGGATTCAGGATGGCGACAGCATCAGGCATCTCCTCATCAGGGACATGATGGTCGCAAATGATAAAATCAATGCCAAGACTCTTGGCATAAGCAATTTCTCCGATTGCCTTTATGCCGCAATCGAGAATAATAATAAGTTTTACACCTGTTTCTTTGGCATAATCTACTCCTTTCTTGCTTACTCCATACCCTTCATCATAACGATCGGGGATATAGTAATCAATATTCGAATAGAATTGTTGCAGAAACTTATACACCAGCGCTACTGCGGTGCATCCGTCTACATCGTAATCTCCATAAACCAAAATACGCTCTTTGTGACCCATAGCGTCATTAAGCCTGTCTACAGCAACATCCATATCCTTCATGAGGAATGGATTGATGAGATCAGCTAATTGCGGGCGGAAGAAGCGCTTGGCTGCAGATTCGGTGGTAATACCACGTCGGATAAGCAACTCGGCCAGAATAGGGCTGATTGCCAGCTTTTCTCCCAGTTCGTTAGCTGCCTGTTTTTCTTCTGATGTAGGTGGTACGTAATTCCATTTGAAGTGCATTTATATTGTTTTTATTTTCTTCTCTTTAAGGCGGACATAAGCTGATAAAAATATCCGTGCCCAAAGTTACAAAATTAAAACAAAAGAAGGGCACATTCTGTTAAAAAAATGATAAAAACAACAGTTAATTTATTTTTATGTAGAAATTGACGTGAGAAAGTAGTCGATAAAAAAGGAGTTACCCCTATTACTAGATACACTCACAGGTGTAACAAATAGTAATAGAGGTAACTCCACAATATGATTCTCTCTCTTCTTGAATCCTAAATTCCCAGTTTCTTACGAATTTCTTTGCTGAGAGCGTTTTTGTTTACCATGAAATCCATCGTCTTATAAGCTACAAAGTTCTTGGTCATATACCATGTTCCTTTGTAATCTCCATATTGGCCCCATGAATTTTTAACCATGTAGTATTCTTTTCCGTTCTGATCTTTTGCAATACCATAAATCTGCATGCCATGATCATCTGTCGTTTCCCAATTGTCGAAAGCGTCTTGACGCATCTGCTGTGTAGGAACAATCTCTGGAGCATTTATGCCCAGTGAATCAAACTTCTCCTTTTTCTCATCCTTGGAGAGTTTGAACCAATGGTCTGCATCTGTGCCTGCCATGGAACGAACTTTCTTCACATCATAAGCGATGCCGAGTCCTTTGCGAGTGAATCCGTCTTCAGTGACATCACCACCCCATGCAATGGTATATCCATTCATGATCGCATTGTCTATAATCTTACAGAGTTCATCGATAGGTACGTTGTAACTCATAGGCCAACGCCAGTTATCCTGTACCTCTACAGCGAACTGACTCCACATCGGGTGATGGGTGTAACTGGTGAAGCTAACATAATCATCCCAATTGAGGCCGAGACTAGCGGCGAAAGACTGTGGTGTGTAAGTCTTACCCTGATAAGTGAACTGTTCAGGACATTTGCCCAGATAAGCATCGATGATGCCCTGTAGACCTTTTTGCCAAGCAGGAGAAAGTTTTTTCTCTTTGCTCTTCGCAATAGCATCCACATACGGAGTCATTGCATCAAAGAATTCTCCGAAGTTTGCCAATGAATCACCATAGAGGGTTCCTGGAAGTGGCATGGCTTCTTCTGGACAGATTCCGTAATGTTGTATACAATAAAGAGGGTCATAAGAACTTCCACCTTGTGAGAAGCTTACGTCACCGTGCATTCTCACTGTCATGATGGCACGGTCCATATAAGTTTTGTTGGCTACGAACATCTCTCCGAGGTCGTAAGTCTTTCCCGTCTTTTTGAGAATCTCACTTTCAAAGAAACTGAGGGTAGAATAATCCCAACACGTACCGCTACGGTTCTGATCTTTGATACTTGTGATTTTGTTTTCTTTGACGACAGTGAAAACGGGTTTATTTTTATTCACACTGTCTTTCTTGTTTTCGGCATTTGCACCTGTGACCATCAAGGCTAAGAGTGCGATAGCTAATACTTTTCTCATGAATTGTTTTTCTTGTTTATGTTATTAATTATTTTCCATAAATTCTTCAACGTCTTTTGGATGATATGGTATACGGTCTTTGCCTATGAATCGGCAACCATCCTTAGTAATCAATACGTCATCCTCAATACGAATACCGCCAAAGTCTTTATATGTTTCAAGTTTGTCGAAATTGATAAATTCTTTACAATGTCCAGAAGCTTTCCAATCGTCTATCAATGCCGGTATGAAATAGATTCCAGGTTCATCGGTTACAACGAAACCTTCTTCGAGACGACGACCCATACGCAGGCAGTTGGTACCGAACTGTTCCAGATTTGGACGCGTTTCTGCATCGAACCCTACATTGATCTGATCCAAATTCTCCATATCATGTACATCCATACCCATCATGTGACCTAATCCGTGAGGAAGGAACATTGCATGGGCTCCGGCTTTAACAGCCTCTTCGGTGTCACCCTTCATCAGTCCCAATTCCTTCAGACGGTCGGTCATCAGTTTACAGACAGCAAGATGCACGTCAAAGTATTTCACGCCTGGTTTAGCCACCTTCAAAGTATAATCATGGCAGGCCTCAACAATGCTGTAAATTTCAAGTTGGCGCTGAGAGTATTTGCCACTCACAGGCATCGTACGGGTATTATCAGAGCAATAATTGTTGATTGTTTCAGCACCTGCATCACAGAGAGCGAGACGTCCTTCTTCAAGCTTTGCCATGGATGGATTACCATGCATGATTTCGCCATGCTGTGAGAATATCGTAGCGAAGCTCACTTGTGCGCCATAAGAATGGGCTATGCCGTCCACTTGTCCACCGATAAATTTTTCGGTGACACCTGGTTTAATCAACTTCATGGCTGTGGTGTGCATCTTGTACCCGATAACGGCAGCACGCTCCAATTCCTCAATCTCTTGGGGTTCCTTGGCAGAACGCATCTTCACTACGGCATTGATGAGATCCATGGATGCAGATTCCTTCTGCTGATTGGGATGGATGCCTAAAAGATCGAATATTTGCAGTTTGATGTCAAAGCGGTATGGCGGCAAGAAATGAATTTTGCGTTTCAGTCTCATCGCATCGTTACACATAATCTTGAGTGATTTCATCGGTGCGGAATTGGCTACACCTACTTGTTCAGCCAAATCATGGACACAGTCCACACTACCATACCAAACAATGTCTTCGATATCAATATCATCCCCGATAAGGGTTTCAATATCATTGTCTATATCTATGATGCCGACAAGACCATCTCTCTGCTGACCAAAATAATAGAGGAAAGAAGAATCCTGACGGAATGGAAAATACGCATTATTCGGGTAATTACATGGCGACTCATTGTTACCAAACAAAATAATGACGCCACTCTTAACCAACTTTTTCAGTTCGTTACGACGGCGTATATAAGTTTCTTTATCAAACATATCAATAATTTTAGAATCTTTGGGTGCAAAGTTAATAAAAATACAGCAAAAATGATTAACTTTGCATTCAAAATTTAGTAGATTTATGCAAATTGACGATAATACAGGGCTAGTTCTTGAAGGCGGAGGAATGAGAGGCGTCTTTACCAGTGGTGTATTGGACGCATTTATGAAGCACGAAGTGTATTTCAACTATATTGTAGCCGTATCTGCGGGAGCTTGCAACGGGATGTCGTATGTCAGTCGACAGCCACGTAGAGCACGCATTTCAAATATTGATTATCTTGCACGTTATAACTATATCGGTTTACGTCATTTGGTCACTCAAGGATGTATCTTTGACCAGGATTTATTATACAATAAATTTCCCAATCAATATCTACCTTTCGACTTTGATACATATTTCAATAATCCTGCAACATTTGAAATGGTCACCACAAACTGCAACACGGGACGGGCGATGTATCTCTCAGAAAAGAAAGAGAAACAGCGTGCACTGGATATCGTGCGCGCATCGAGTAGCCTGCCTTATGTAAGCAAGATAGTAGACGTCGACGGTATACCGATGCTTGATGGTGGTATCGTAGACAGTATACCTGTATTGAGGGCTATAGAGACCGGACATGAAAAGAATGTCGTGATTATGACCCGCAATTATGGATTTCGCAATACGAGCAAAGATCACAAGATTCCGAATTTTATTTATAAGAAATATCCAAGACTAAGGGTTGTCTTAAGTCACCGTATAGAAGTCTACAACCAGCAGTTGCAGATGATGGAAGACATGGAACGCGAAGAAAAAATAATGTCTATTCGTCCAGAACGACCATTGGAGGTTGGACGAATAGAAAAGGATACCAATAAATTGGAAATATTATACGAAGAAGGTTTCGCGCTGGGTGAAAAGTTCTGTCTAGAGATGAATAAGTAATCAGAAATCACGCTCGATGAGTTCGAGACACATACGACTGTTGTGATATGGACATTTCCAAAATCCTGCTTTGTCATCATCCATATTCACATGGCCATTTCCGTCAATGCTCCAATGCCACTCTCCGTTGTTCCAGTCAACAAGATGGTCACGGGTGAAGTGCCAACAGGCAATGGCTTTGTCGAGAGCATCACGGTCGCCAAAATGCTGATACAGATTGATGTGCCCAATGATGCACTCGCACATCACCCACCATTGACGTTGTATGTCGGTTTTGCCAGTGTCTGTCCATCGTTCGTAAATCATGGAGCCATCGGGTTGCAAACCTTCATCTGCAGCGACAGCAATACGTCGAATCAGTGGTTCTATTCTCTCAAGTACCTGTTTATCAGCCAACACAAGGGCGGTCTCATGCAAAAGCCAAGAAGCCTCGATATCATGTCCATAACTCTGGATGTTGCGCTTACCGTTCCATTCATCATCGAAAAAGAGATCGAGATGGTATGTATTTTTGTTGAGTAGTTTGTCGGTAAAGATATCAAGCAGATTGCGTATCTGATGCTCCAAGTTTGCGTCTTTCCACACGCGATAGAGATTGGTGTAAGGCTCAATGATGTGCAGATGGGTGTTCATGGTCTTCGAACCATTCTCGTCTTTGTCACTCAGCCTCATATCGTCTATCTGTTTCCAATCACGGGTCAACGCCTCTGTATAACCATTATTTTGTGCATCGAAGGCATGACTTTCAATGTCATGGAACAATGCGATTGCCACATCGAGTGCCTCTTTATCACCTGTAGCCCTGACGAATTCACTCAGTCCGTAGATGGCAAAACCGATAGCATAGATTTGTTTTTTGGTGTCACGCGGATCACCGTTACAGTCAACGCTCCAATAAACGCCACCATATTGAGGGTCAACGAAATGATCAATGAAATAACGTTTCGCCCGTTCTGCTGCCACGAGATATTCTTGACGTTGCATCACCCTATAGGCGGCAGAGAAAGCCCAGAGAATGCGGGCATTGAGAATAGCTCCTTTATCGGCGTTGAGCACGATACGGTCGTGTCCGTCGATTTCGCCATAATATCCGCCTTTCTGTGCATCGGTCATCTTGTCTATCCAAAACTTCAGAATGTTATTTTCTAGTACATCCTGCATTTCATGTTTCAATGTTTCCATTTTCGATAGTTATTTAATTTGATTGTCCCCTGAATGCTGTGGACAAAGGTATTCTTCCACATACTGACAACTGTAAATCTACAGACGGCAGCTCAGATTCAGGGGACAGTCATCGTTTATTGGTTCTCTTTTGCAGCTGCCCTTCGTTCCTCCAGTTGTCTGGTGACCTCCTTCATGCGTTTTTCTGAAAGCGGATAGAAGAAGATGAAGACAAAGCTCAAGAGCGTGCCGATAGCGGGCAACAGACTGAGAAACATCTTAATGCCGTTGATGGTTTCAGCATTCTGAACACCGTTGGCTTGGAATCCAAATGCAGCAAGCATCCATCCTGTTACAGCTGTACCTATTGCCCAACCAAACTTCTGACTCATGGAACTAGACGAGAAGATAAGTCCTGTGGCCCGGTTGCCTGTCTTGAGTTCACTGTAGTCGGCGCAGTCGGCATACATGCTCCACAAGAGAGGGAAGATGCTACCAGCACAGATACTGATGAGAATCTGGAAGATGAAGATGAGCGTAAGCTGATCTTTATCAAAGAAATAGAAGACGATGCTCAATACGGTGGCAATCGCCATTGCTATCATGAAGGTGTGACGCTTGCCAATCTTGTTGCTTACAGGTGCAGCCAGAACCACTCCTAGAATGTTGGCGGCTTGTCCCACAGCAAGATAAAGTCCACTCAGCACGAAGGGGATGCCCATAAACTTGATGCTGCCAAAAGCTGTCTCATCAACGAAATATTTAAAATAGTATACAGTGGCTCCATCACGAATGGAATTGAACACCAACGAAGCGACACCAGCTCCAAGTAATATCCACCAAGGAGCATTATGGAATAGGTCTTTGATGTCGGTCTTGAGAGGCGTCTTCACCTCTTTGACAGGTTTCACACGCTCACGCGTAAAGGAGAAACAACCGAAGAAAAGCAGGGCACACACTGCTGCAATAACGACGACAGCCATGAACCAACCAAACTGAGGAGCTGTCATCCATCCACGCATGACATCGCTTTTGCCATCTCCACCAAAGGCATTTACCAAAGGCATAAAGAGCAAAAGCGCAATAAAACTGCCTAAATAGGCAAACATCATACGGAAAGTGGCAAGCGTATTGCGGTCACTAGGATTGGGACTCATCACACCAAGCAAAGAAGCGTATGGCACATTGATGGCACTGTAAATCATCATCATGAGCGTGTAG
>Ga0208695_1001732_pt1 | contig 17432 bp, 21 predicted proteins | sample AD_UKC111_MetaG_FD_184449 | JGI IMG/M metagenome (GOLD analysis project Ga0208695, IMG submission 184449) | Active sludge microbial communities of municipal wastewater-treating anaerobic digesters from Hong Kong - AD_UKC111_MetaG (SPAdes)... | ecosystem: Engineered > Bioreactor > Anaerobic >... | reverse complement strand
CAGGGTAATTATTGTACTAAACGCCTGCAATCCTACTGCTTATATGAAAAGCAGTAAAATAATTACATGTACCGTAAGTTGTTCCTGGAGGGCGATTACAAATAATCAATTTTTCAGGGGCAACTAATTAATCACTTCCCTTTCTTCTTTTTCTTAGATTTTTTGTTTTTAAATGTTTTTTTCATCCACCCTGTATCATGGACACTTTTCATTTTTGCTATATACTGAGAAATCATATAACTAGCATTCAATTAAATCCATCCTTCCGTTTACCATCCGATACCTTTATGTTCTTGTCTTGCTAAACATGACCGCTCATTTTCCCGCCTTCCCTTGGACAACATTCTTATGTATTTAGTAAGCCAAGCTCTTAAAGTATTTTCCGGTATACTGCGAATCTTCAAGGGGTCAATTTCATATCCTGCAACAAGTCCAGCTGCTTCGTTTTCAAAAACATTGAACCGGCCTTCTCGCTGAAGGAATTCTATGTATTCATCCTTTCCATGCTGCCGTAGCTGCTCGTAGTGTAATAGCAGGCCTTCTGTGATTTCCGAAATGTCAACCCTTTCAAGCCCTACTACATCAAGGCTTAATAGATTCTCGCCATTTAGTAAGTCAGCAATGTCATATCTGTCCATTTATAATTACCTCCCTTCATGAAAAGATTTTTATCAGTGGTCATTACATCGTCCAAAAAAGGTTCATACTATCTAACTTTCTTTCTGTTTGATTTTTTAATGGAGCCATATTCCATGCGATTTCTTGCCTACCTCTATAATCAACGCATTTATTGCGTTCTGCTCGTCTATGATTTCTTGCAGCGCGGCGGCGGCTTCCGGCGTATAGTTTTCTTTAATGCTCTCGCTGAATTCTTGCCTCGCGCCTACCAGGTACGTCATACGGTCATTTATTGCCCGCCAATTCATATTTTGGAGTGTTAAAACTCTTTGTGCCATGCTTCTCACCTCAATCTTTAGCTGAATAGCCTCAGTACCGCTTCATACTCATCCATTGCGATTCTCACTACCTTACAAAGCCTCTCTAAAGCTTCCTTGCGTCTTTGCTTGCAACTGCTTTCAGCCATTATCAACTTACCGGCAATCTCGGACCAAGTTAACCCTTCCCAATATCGTGCTTGAATAATGTCCCTTTGAACTTCTGAAAGAACGGTCATTCCGATGTTGATTTTATCAATAACATTTTCAAGTAAGGTAAGCTCCGTCAATAGTTCTTGTAGGGCTTCTGCTTTTTCACTATCTATTACTTTTTTATACTCTATAGCTGTTCTGCAAGTTTTATCAGATATGGTATTTGTAGGGCACACCGGCATATCATTAAGTAAGGCATGTCGCAGTGCCAATCCTGCGATATCATCATCCCTATTATCACCTCCCTCGCTAATACCTTTTATTTGTCTTCGTATATTCTCTGTTAATACTTTCATGTCCGGATATAATGACAATAACCGCTCTGCTTCTTGATATCGAATATAGTCTTGCATAATTATCATCGCTCCTCTATAATAATTCTTAGGTATTGTCAGGGGAGCGGGAGAACGAAATTATTGCCTGCCCTCTTTTTTTATCAGTTTCAAATGGCTTTTGCCCCTCTGCTTTGCCGGAGTTTCTATTGCATCATCCAAATTAATTAAGTACCCGATTATGTCTGCCAACGTGCCGATGTTTTCCCGCTGCTCCATGCATACAGCTTCAAGGCGCTTGAACAATTTTGTATGTTCATCTGATATGTAGGTTACAATCTCAGCATACAGCCGTTCCTGCATTCTTAATATGGTTTTGTAGCTATCGTGAATCAGTTCCGGGTCCTGTTCTTGCTCTGCGTCCTGTTTGAGCCTTTCTATAGTTTTCAGCCTGTTATTAAACCGCTGTAGCTCCTGAAATTCCTTTGTCAGTGTTACCACTTCTGTATTTTCAATCATCATACATTCCCCCTTTGTTTTTGCAATATATATTCAATTACACCTTCCCGAAGCTCCTTTGTGCTCACAGTCTCAATTGCATGAATAACCTCTGAATTCAAGTATTTTGGATTACCCCTTAAGGCTTCAAACACCGCCCACCGGTCAAGCATATTTTTTTGTCGCTCGACGTCCTGCGCCCGCAGCAGGCTTTTGCCCCTCTTGATTGCTTTCTGAAACAATTCAGGCTTTGCAACCAAAGCTCCCATTAACTCATTCTCATATAATACAAGTGTGCATTTATTGACTTTGACTACAATCTGATTGTCACTCAACCGTTCCCCCTCCTATCGAAAAGCCGTTTAAAAATTCCTCTTGTGTATAGGCTACTCCCAGCTGCCGAAGCTCCCGGAGTATTGCCCCTGCCTGCCGGGTCAGTTTTATGAATGACGGTATATGCTGTTCCCGTTCCGGAAGCGGAATGCTTGGATCATCAAGGAACACTTCACCTTTCCGAATTCGTTCAAGCAAAGCATTGAATTGCCGTTTCAGATCCATAATTTTATCCAATTTCGCACCTCCCCAAATAGTTTAAAATGGGCAATCCGGCGGAATTTCATCTAGTTCATGCCAATCCTGCTGTGGTAGATACTGTTTCCATCCGTACTCTATAGTTTTAAAGCTGTCGCCTTCAATTTCCAATAATCTCTTCGTACTTTCTTGAAACATAAGTTTGACTTCGGTGTATCTTCCTTCTTCCCGGTCTTTTAGAAGCCTGAGCTTTGTATCGCAATCCCGGTCATCCTTATACTGCCTTTCCACAGCAATTATCACATCAGCTTTATTCGGAATATTGCCGCTTCCGCTTATATCTTCCTTTTCAAGCGACTCACCTCGGCCTTTCGCTTTGTTTGGATGCGCGACAAGAATTATATGAACCCGATATGCTTCCGCAAAGTCTTTGCACCGCTGTACGAAATTGCTTTGATCCGCATTGATACTTTCCGCCACATCCTCCAGTGCAGACATCAGATTGTCTATTATGAGGAGTTTACAGCCATACCTTTTCACAGCCACCGCCATAACCTCAAATAAATCATCAAGATTCTTACGGACGTTCGCCATACTCTTGTCATATGTGAAAAATAAGTTGCTTGACCATTGCCTTAATGCTTGTAATGCCTCTGGTTTGATGTCTGCCTTAATTTTGAACTTTGTCTTAACAAATGATAGGTACTCTTTTTCGTCACCTATAGCCTGTTTATATAGCCAGTTAAGGAGCCTGTTCGTGCTCATCTCTCCAGAATACAGAAACACAGAAATTTTATTATCAATGCAGTTGCAGATTATCTGCGAAATCACTGTAGATTTACCTTCACCATTACGGCCAAACAAAACTGTTAATTGCTCTGGCTGCAAGTCCTCCAGTACATAATCAAGTCCATAAAAGCCAGTTGGAATGCCTTCTTCAATCTTGTCCTTTGCGCCTATATACTCCACCCGGGACATATCAATAATACCGGCAGGTGTGCGGTTTATTGCGTCATTTATGAGTTTCAGCACTTCTTCTTTGCCGTCAAAATACAGCGTTTCGTTCGCATCTTTGCGCTTGTGCGTAATAACTTTTGTCCTATACTTTCCCAGTCTCACTTGTAGCTCAGCCGCCATTTTAAGCCCCGGGGTATCATTATCAGCCCATATGATGAATTCCTGGACCTTCTGCAGCCACTCCCAGCAGTTATCAATCCATGTGAAGGAATTGCAACCGGAAGGGACGCTTACGACGTTTTTATATCCCGCTTCCCATACAGCCATTGCGTCAGGTTGACCTTCAGTAATGACTACCGGCTTTGAAATATCAATGTGCCACATACCCCATAGAATTTGCTTAGTATTCGATTCACAGCCCCCTTTAAAGCCGCCTTTCCTGATTTCCCGGTATGATACAAATTGTAGTTCGTTATTTTCGTCGAAGTACTGAAATACATAGCATTCTTTGCCGTTCCAGGTCCTTTGCTTGACTTGCCAATCTTTAAGGGTCTGAGCGGAAATTTTGCGGCTTTCCATGTACTGTACTGCTGCCGTGCTCAATTCATCAGTCTTAATATTTGGCTTCTTATAATTCATTTGCTGGTTATGTACCGTCAATCTGACTTCACCTCCTGTCATTTCTGCGACTTCCCGGACTGCTTCCTGAAAGCTCATATGCTTAAATTCCTGCAGGTATCTGTATATATCCATTACCTCACCACAGCCGAAGCATTTCCAATAATATCCCTTATTGGTCCACTTGAATGACGGAGTTTTCTCCCTATGGAATGGACAACAAGCCTCATTTTTTGCAGCCTTATATTTTTCAAGTCCCAGGCCATAGGCAATGATATCCCGAGCCCTATCGCCTAACCTTTGCTTATACTCTTGTGCCTCCACCGTTAACCATCCCCTTTAGTCGCTGATACTCCGGATTGGGTTTGGAAGGTGCTTCATCATCCCCATAGTTATTGTCAAGATAATCCAAATATCCTGAATTGAAGAAAGTACTCCCATACATGATATATTGCCGATCTTTCCCCTCGACTTCTTTCTTGTACCTTTCAATAGCCCTTTTTAGTTCCTCGAATCCTATTTCATACAGTTTTTTCTTTTGACTATTCCGGATCTGTCCTTTCCCCTTTTTTACAGGGTATAAGCTCCATAGCTTTTCAAACAAATCATTCACTTGCTCATTCAGTGAATGAGCATTATATTCTTTTCTATTCTTTTCTTTTCTATTGGGGATGAGTGCTCCATGAGTATTCAGTGAATCATCAGTGAATTGTTTTACAATGTTCTCTTCTGTTGGTTCTGGCAGCTTTGAAAGTGATGGCCTATTTATATTTTGATGCTTAAGAAAATTCGGCAGATAATAGAATTCTTGTCCGTCAACCTTGTACAATATGATTAGCCGTATCCTTGCAAGGTTTGTAAGCATAGCTTCAACATCACTGCTTGATAAATCTTCATCATATGGGAAAATCGTTGACTTTAATAGCTTAACATTGGCTCTTCCGCGTCCTTCATCATCTGCATTAGAGATTAATCCCATAAATAATAGACGTTCATCCCTTTTACATAAGCCAAGCTTTTCATCTATCCAGAAATCAGGGTCGATCATGCGTTTACGAGGCATTTATTTCACCTGCCTATGGGAAAAATCTCTCTTATTGTGCCATTTCAGGCCGTCGCGACAGTCGACGCAGGCATCACACAATGCAAGCTTATATCTACTGTAAAACCGAATTGTCATTTGTGACTCAGTATTTATTCCAAGGCAATCTTCGCACAAATTAAACTGAGTGTAATTCGGAATCAAGTCGCGGTGTTCAGGCTTTATTGATTTTGTGTTGTATACTGTCATTTAATCACCTACTTTCGTAATATTCGCCTCCCAACTTTACTATTGCTCTGAAACCCTGCGTAGTTTTCCGTATTGAACCGGTTCCACTTCATCCACTATTGGATTTCTGAGGTACTCTATTACAGCATCAACATCAACTAAATATTTGACGCCAATCCTCACACTTTTTATCTTGCCTGACTTGATTAGCTGCCGTAGAGCCCACTCTCTGAATTCGGAATTGGGATCTGCTGCCTTAATTTCCCGTATTGCCCCGCTTATGGTTCTCATTCGCGCTGTCATGGTTATTCCTCCCTCTCAAAATAGTACCTCTTCCGGCATATTGAGAGATTCAGAAATCTTCTTTTTATAGCCAGGGTAAGGGTACTGTTTGCCATTGACCAGGTTGTACATGATATTCACAGGGATATTTGTTTCCCTGGCAAGCTCAGCTGGTTTTTTGTCGATTTGTTTAAGGATTGCTTTTAATTTTGTCATATTACTCAACTCCTTTTATTTCATTTATGTTTATTTATTTAAAGATATATTTCTCGCAATTCAGTATTTTCAATGCTTTGCTACACGCAACAGCTCCCCTCTCCCGCTCCCTGTGGCCTCTATCTCGATATATCGCCTCCAGGTATTGCCGGTACTGTGCCGACTCATTGAGTTGAGCTGTATCTATTTGGTTGTCAAGGTCCTATTCTAGCCGCTAGCCTCAGCCTATACAGTGCCCTGGCTGGTATGGAGTAAGTTTTGTTATTGACTAATGATTCATTATTTGTTATATTGATTATAACATTTAAATGTAATATCAATTACTTACATATGCTATTACACATAATTTTTTTGAAAGGCTGAAATCACTATGGAAACAAATATGAAATTCAATTGGGAAGTTGCATATGCAATAGTAACTGAGGACTGTATATGTAAACTAAAAGAAGAGAAAAAAATATTTTCTTATCCAGGATTTAGAAAGCCTTATAAAGCCTTTAAATATGATGCGTTTTCAATTGATAGGCTATATGAAAAATTTTCAAATATTGATACAAATAACTTAATGAGTATTGAGGATTTTGTTAATAAGTATGGATTTCTAGGCTTACAAATTGAATATAAAAAAGAAGATTATCAAGATAAAATAAGCAAATATAAAAATATTATTGAAAAAACTATTGATGAAAATAACATTGATATTTTAAGACAGTATCATAATGCAGAAAGTGCACTTGAATTAATCAACAAAGTTATTCTCATAGAAAAAACAACTGATTTTATTAAAGAAGTGAAACTTATGCGTGGGCTACTTGAATTAAATAGTTATAAGAAAGTAAAAGTTTCTGAGATCGAGACAGTTCAAAGTAAAATAAATGAAGTTGCTGATTTGGCTAACATTGATTATGAATATACGGGAGATATACCAGATTTCAAATTATTGGAACATGCCGCAAAGGGATTGATTTCTTCAATCATAGGCATAAAAATGAAAAATGTTGATCGTTATTTAGCCCTTGAATATGATACAAATAAAAAAACATATGTATATATCGATTCATGGAAACCTAAGTCGTTGTTAGGCTGTATGTATACTATGCTTTACATAGATTTAGCACAAGGCAAAAGGACAGAGATATGCCCGGTATGCTTGAAGCCTTTTGTCGTGACTGATAATAGAAATAAGCAAACTCATACACTTTGCAGAGGAAGTAGGAACACTCGGAATACAAGAAAGAGGCAAGAAGAAGAAGCTAAAAAACATATTGTAAATAAATATAGCAAATCTAATATATCGCCGGGAGACATATTGGAGGCTGAAAGAGATTATATTTTTTCACACATCGGAAAGTCAACTCCATTTAACATAAAAAGAATAAAAGAGTGGTTGAATGAAAAGGAGGAATGAACAATTGGCAAGCATTGAAAAACGGTCAGATACCAGTTATAGAATAACAGTTTCAGCCGGGTATGACACCCAGGGCAAGCAAATTAAGAAAAGAAAAACCATAAAGCTAGACCCAAGTTTGACTGAGCGGCAGAAGGAAAAAGAAATTCAGAAACAAGCTGCACTATTTGAGAGGGAAGTAGAAACCGGCATATACCTGGATGCCGGCAAGATTACTTTTGCGGAATTCGTTGACCGCTGGCTTAGGGACTATGCAGAATCAAATTTAGCTCCCGTAACACTGCGCAGATATAAGGATTTGCTTTATTTAAGAATAATCCCAGCTATCGGCCATATTAAACTTTCATCATTGCAGCCCACACACCTTATATCATTTTATGATAATTTGAAAGAGAACGGGCTACGGCTGGATGGAAAGTATGTATTAAAGCCTGGATTTCTGGAGTTATTAATTGAGAAAGGTATTTCAGTCAAAGACTTACCAGGAGCTGCTGGCGTCAATGAAAGAACGATTAAAGGACTCCTATCTGGAAAGCCCACTACCCTTAAAATTGCTGAAGCTGTAGTAAAAGCGCTAAATGAGAAGGCCGACAATATAAAATTTGATAGTATATTTGCACTGAAAGGTAGTCCTGGAAGGCTATCGGATGAAAGTGTAAGGTATCATCACCGGGTTATATCAAGTATTTTGACAGCTGCAGTACAGTGGCAATACATAGTAAGTAGCCCTGCTGAAAGAGTTAAACCTCCAAAGGTTGAGAAAAAAGAAGCCGTTTGTCTTGATGAAGAAACCACTGAATATATGATTTCACTACTGGATAACGAACCTATAAAGTACAGGACTGTTATCACAGTCGCTTTATATGCCGGGATGCGTCTAGGTGAAGCGTGCGGCCTTCAATGGCCCGACATTGATTTTGAAAACAACCTGATTCGGATTAAACAGGCCTCACAGTACTTGCCCGGTATGGGTATCTTTCAAAAGAGTCCGAAGAACGAAAGTAGCATCCGTATAATAGCGATGCCTCAAATAGCAATGGATATGCTCAGCAAATATAAATCGTGGTGGAATGAACAAAAACTATATTGTGGAGATTTATGGTATAAAGACGCTGAGGGCAACGAAAGTGAATATGTATTTGTGCAATGGGATGGCAAACCTATGTTTCCGGATACTCCTTCAAAATGGTTCAGCAAATTTATCAAACGGCACAATTTTGATGTACTGAATAACGATAAAATATCTAAAGAGGATAAATCCAAATATCTGCTCCCGGAAGTCAGTTTCCACAAGCTAAGACATACAAACGCATCACTACTGATTAGCCAAGGAGTCGATATACAGACCGTAGCCAAAAGGTTAGGCCATGCAAAGGCAACCACAACAACAAACATATATAGCCATTTCCTCAAACGGCCGGATCAGGAGGCAGCCGATAAGCTTCAGAATTTGTTCAACAAAAAGAATGCTTCCAAAGAAGCAATTTATAAATAAAAAATATAAAAATGTTTACATTCTCTCTAATAGTGCTATAATATAGATAAAGGTAATCGGACCGCAAGGTGCGGTTGCCCAAGAGGGTTTAGCTTAATAAAGCATTAACCGTCCTGAGTTCAGCAGGGCGGTTATTTCTTTATTCTGAAATTCAGAATCGCTATGATCAACATCCCGAATGTTACCATCAAAGATAACACTTGATATGTATCCATCATAAGCAACCACCTCCCTTACGGGATAGTGGCAATCACACTGCTTTTTTCCGATTACCTGTACATATCGTATCATAAAAAGGTGCTTCCTGCAATGAAAAGAAAACTTCAAATCTGGTGTTTTCACTATGTTATGCTGGGGATTATTTGGGGATTAAAGTTAAAAATAATCCCCAAAAGTTACTATGAATTGCCTTAAGAATAAAATAAAAAAATCTAATATTCCCAATTGTTACATCAGATTACCATAAGCTAAAAAAAGCAATACCCTGCATTCGTAATGCTCAGGTCGTGGGTTCGAGTCCCATCTCCAGCTCCATTCATATTACTGGGTTTTAAAGTGTTCGCTATGTTTTCTATCGAGCAGGAAAAAGGCACTTCCGAAGAAGCAATTTATAAACAAAAACTATAAAAATGTTTACATTCTCTCTAATAGTGCTATAATATAATATAGATGAAGGTAATCGGACCGCAAGGTGCGGTTGCCACAAAGTGTTAGTTTTTAAACTATAACCACTCTGGGTCTAGCAGAGTGGTTATTTCTTTATCCTTATTGCTAAGGAGATAAGCGATATCGTAAATATTGAAAATGCAATCATCAATGAGATTGCCTCATACATACTCATACCGCACCACCTCCTTCCTTCGTAGAATGGAGATGGCAACCACACTGCTTCTTCCGATTACCTGTCCATATCGTATCATAAAAAACTGCCATTGGCAACTAAAACCATTTAAAGAATGAATTTCCAGAATTCGTAATGCTCAGGTCGGGGGTTGTTGATAAGGCAGGATGAATTTTTAAAGCAGTTTTGATATAATAAAATCGAGGGGGGAAGTCCCGCCCTCACATATGCTGGTGTGGCTCAAAGGCAGAGCAGCGGTATCGTAAACCGCAGGTTGGAGGTTCGATTCCTCTCACCAGCTCCATGAAAAAACCGTGTAGTTTCAATGGCTGCACGTTTTTTATTACCCTTTTGCACATCCAATAATTAGGCAAATTTGTATTGTATTATTCGTTTGAGAGATGTATAATTTTCTATATACTTCGACAGGAGTTTTTGCCATGGATTATGTTACCCCGAAGGACAAAGCAAAAGAATGGGGTCTAACGCAACGCAGGGTTGAAGTGCTCTGCGATAAAGGCCGTATCCCCGGAGCTTATCGCCTTGGTCGTGTTTGGGCTATTCCGAAGGATGCGGAAAAACCGATAGACGGGAGAACCAAAGCAGCGAAAGAGAAGAACGGGAGGATATGACCCATGCCGACACTTGAATGGATTGGGAAAGACAAAGTTATAAACCATCACCTCGATGTGCCGTATCGGGTGTTGGAGCATCGGTATACATATCTGGGGGGCGGTAAAACGGGTGCGGAGATCAGCGATGGGAACAAAATTATCCGGGGCGATAATCTGGAAGCGCTCAAGGCACTGCTGCCTCAATACGAGGGGAAAATCAAATGCATCTATATTGATCCCCCGTACAATACCGGTAACGAGGGTTGGGTCTATAATGACAATGTAAACGACCCCAAAATAAAAAAATGGCTGGGGCAGGTCGTGGGCAAAGAAGGCGAAGATCTTTCCCGCCATGACAAGTGGTTATGCATGATGTATCCGCGTTTGAAATTGCTACAACGGTTATTAGCGGACGATGGGGCGATATTTATTAGTATTGATGATAACGAACAGGCAAATTTGAAGTTGATTTGCGATGAGATTTTTGGCAGTAATAATTTCCTTGCTAATATTGTTTGGAAGAAAAAGACAAACGGAAATAATATGGGACATATTCCAGCGGTACACGATTTTATTATTGCTTATGCTAAAAATCAAATGCAGCTGCAATTACCTGGTATTCCACAGTCAGAAGAATATATAGCTCAAAAATATTCAAATCCTGACAATCATCCGAATGGGCCTTGGACGACAACTGACTTATCTGCAAATCATAAAGGACCGTATTTTGAAATAATTAATCCATCAACAGGGCAAATATATTTGCCCCCAAAAGGGCGGTATTGGGTTTTTAACAAAGAAGAGGTTGAGCGTCGCATTGCTGATGGGAGAATTATTTTCGGAAAGTCAGGCAATGCACGTCCGGTTCAAAGAGTATTCTTGAAAGATAGAATAACAATGCAAAAAGCTGAAACTTGGTTTGATAAGCAAGGTTATAATTCCGATGGTATGCGGACCTTGACTGATATTCTTGGAGGAAAAGTACTTGATCACCCAAAGCCACCATCGCTTATCGAATACATACTCACTTTCGCTTCAAGAAAAAACGATTTAATCTTGGACTCATTTGCTGGCTCTGGTACCACTGCCCATGCTGTGCTCAATTTGAATAAGACCGACGGCGGAAACCGAAAATTTATCCTCGTTGAGATGATGGATTATGCCGAGAGCGTAACCGCCGAACGTGTGCGCCGTGTCATCGACGGTTACGCGGATGTGGAAGGCACCGGCGGCAGCTTCAGCTTCTATGAGTTGGGAGAACCGCTGCTGAATGCTGACCAAACGCTCAACGAAAGCGTATCAACCGAGAAAATACGGCAGTATGTGTTCTTTATGGAGACGAAGCAGCCTATTGGCGTCGCCAGCGCGGACGAACCTTATCTTCTGGGTTTACATGCGAATTCAGCATACTACTTTTATTATGAAAAAGAACGGATCACCACCCTTAACCATGAATTTCTTGCCACTGTGCAGACGCAGGCGGAAGGCTACGTCATATATGCCGACCTGTGCATGTTAAGCGACGAGGAATTGCGGGAATATCACATAACGTTCAAGAAAATCCCCCGCGACATTTCCAGACTGTAAGGAGGCTACGATATGGAACTGAAAAATTATCAGAAGAAGACAATGCGCGACCTCGCCTCATATTTGGAGTTTTTAAACTCAACTCACAATATGATTAAAGCCTATGAGCGCCATTGGACGGCGCAGGATGTGCGCGTCGGTTTCGGCGGCGTTCCGCCTTACAACGACACTATTCCCGGCACACCCCATGTTTGTTTCAAGGTACCAACCGGCGGCGGCAAGACCTTTATGGCGTGTGCGTCGGCACGCCAGATATTTGACGCTATGCCAAAGGACAAGCTCCGAGTAATTGTCTGGCTTGTCCCCTCCAACGCTATATTGGAACAGACGACCAAAACTCTGTCCGATGTCACTCACCCCTACCGCCAGCGGCTGGACTTTGATTTTGCCGGCAGAGTGGTAGTATATACCAAGGAGCAGCTCTTAAGCGGGCAGAATTTCAGCCCCACAGCTGTGCGGGAGCAGCTTTCCATCTGCATACTGAGCTATGATTCACTGAGAAGCAGCAAAAAAGACGGCCGCAAGGTTTATCAGGAGAACAGCCAACTCGCACCATTTACAAAGACGTTTACCACACCCGAAACGCTCATTGAAGATGTAGACGATACCGCGCTGATTCAGGTACTCAACCAACTCTCCCCCGTGGTCATCGTGGACGAGAGCCATAACGCTCAGTCTGATTTAAGCGTCGAGATGCTTAATAATCTCAATCCTTCTTTTGTTCTGGACTTAACTGCGACACCAAAGAGCAACAGCAATATCATATCCTATGTGGATGCCCGAGAACTGAAAACGGAAAACATGGTCAAGCTGCCGGTCATAGTGTATAATCGTACATCAAGACAGAGCGTTATTCAGGATGCGATACAGCTGCGCGGCAGTCTTGAGAGTCAGGCGTTGGAGGAAGAGGCCGTTGGAGGCTCATATATCAGACCGATCGTGCTGTTTCAGGCGCAGCCGAAAAACAGCGAGGACAGCGAGACATTTGACAAGATAAAGACCATGCTCGTCGAGATGGGTATTCCGAAAGAGGAAATCGCCATCAAGACGTCTACCATCAACGAACTTAAAAATGTTGATCTTATGAGCCGTGGCTGCCCAATCCGCTATATCATCACGGTAAATGCTTTGAAAGAAGGCTGGGACTGCCCGTTTGCTTACATATTGGCGTCGCTGGCGAACAAGACTTCCGCTGTGGATGTGGAGCAAATTTTAGGCCGTATCCTCCGCCAGCCGTATGCGAAGCAACATAAGGCTCCTTTGCTGAATACCTCTTATGTGCTGACGTGTTCAAGTGATTTCAGAGAGACACTTGATAAAATTGTATTGGGACTCAATAAGGCAGGATTTTCGCGTAAGGATTTCCGTATCGGAAACGATATACCTGCCGCGCCTGCACCTGCTCCGAAAATGCCGGTACAGACAAATTTATTCACGCCGCCAGTAACTGAGCTCGACAACTTCACCGACATTGTTCCGGAAGACGTCCGTGCAACGCTTGAAAACGCGAAACCAACGGATACAGGGATTGCGGCAATGGTGGAGGAAGCGAAAAAGCAAAGTGCGGAATATAACGATGCGGTGTACAAAAACGAGGGCAATGGTTTTCTGGGAGGTGAGTTGGGAGATATGATGAACCAGTTCGGCATGCAGTCACAGTTTGCGGACGAGGCGCTTGCACTGAAAATTCCGCAATTCTTTTTGAGAACTGCGCCCAGTTTGTTCAGCGGCGAGTATACGATTCTCACAAAAGAAGCTCTCAGCGACGGCTTCTCTCTCAGCGGGCAGGACGCTCAGGTCAACTTCGAGCTTGCCACTGGTGAGATATACCGCGTAGATATTGAAAAGGTTGGTGAAGCTGTTCCAAAATACTATCGAGTTTCCGAGGCGGAAGGTGAGTATATTCGTAATTACCTTGCCAGACTTCCCGCAGAAAGCAAGATCAAAGTATGCACTGATATGATCTGCCGGCAGATAAACCGCAATGACCGCTGGGCGGCAAAGGAAATCAACGAGTATGTTGAACGCATTGTTAAAAATATGACTGCCGACGAGCTTGCAGCGCTTGAGGCGGCTGTGCCGATATATGCGCGTAAAATCCAAACGAAGATTGAAACGCTGGAGGAAGCCTATCGCGAAAGGAAGTTCGACCATATGCTCGACAGTGGCGCAATCGTTTGCCGCCCGTCATATATTCCACCGAAAGTCATTACTCCGGTAGACAAAATCGACTCTATTCCTCTGTCTCTCTATGAGGCAGAAAAGAACGATATGAATGACTTTGAATTTGAGGTTATAAACGACGTAATCGGCTTGGGTAACATCAAGTGGTGGCACAGAATAATGGATCGCAAGCCCGGCGAATTTGTACTAAACGGCTTTATCAACCATTTCGCAGACTTTATGGTGATGACCAAAAGCGGCATTCTGGTATTGATCGAGACAAAAGGAGACCATCTCTGGAACGACGAGAGCAAAGCAAAACTTCATCTTGGCCGTAAGTGGCAAGCTTTGGCTGGAGGGCAATATCGATACTTCATGGTGTTCAAGGAAAAGCTCGTAAGCGAGGACGGCGCGTATACGCTGGATGAATTTGCGGGTGTTATGAAAAACCTGTAATTAAGCTGGAAGAAAAGCATAAACACTGCAAATCAGAGGTGATGGAATGGTCATGAATGCTTTAATAAACAAAGAAACGCTCCGTGCAATTTGTGAAGCTAAGAAAGTTACCTGTGCTTATATTGCAAGAGAAACAAAATGTGCGGAAGATAGAATTGAAAAATGGTCCAATCCATCTGATGCGCTTCGACCGACTTTTGTTCAGGCAAAGAAAATTGCTAAATGTCTGCATGTACCGTTCGCTGGTCTTTATATGAGACCTGCTGATGTGCCTCTATACAAACTTCCAAAAATAAAGAGCTATCGTACCTTCCCGAATGGCTTTATTGAAGATGATAGCTCACTAAATATCGCAATCGCCGATTTGCTGCAAGCGAGAGATTTTCTCATAAAAACAAAAGAAGAACTGGGCGAGGTTGTACTACCGTTTTCTGTGACAATAAGTTCCCGAGAATATGATGTACTTGGGTGGGCTGACGAAATCCGTAGAGAGTTTAATTTGAACTTGGATACGCAATTTCGAGCTACTTCGATGAGGCAGTTTTATTTATATGTGCGTCAACAAATCGAATCACGGGGAGTATTTATACAATGTTTTTCAGATGTTGACTTGGATATTGCTCGAGGGGTTGCATTCTATGATGACAAAACACCAATTATCGGCATCAATGAAGAGGATCGCCCTCCCGCAAAAACATTTTCGATTATCCATGAACTGACTCATCTACTAAAGCGGCAATCATCGCTTTGCAATGAGATGTACAACGCTTTCTCTGCAAACCAAGAAGAAGTGTTTTGCAATGCAGTAGCTGGAGAAGTACTTGTACCCCAAGACGCCCTAAGAGTTGTTTTGAAAAAATGGAAATCGGATGATGTTTTCTCCATAGATGATATTCAGGGAATTGCGGACCGTTTCAGCGTCAGTAAGGAAGTGATTCTGAGAAGGCTTTTAGATATAGGACGAATAAAACATCCCGCTTATGTTGCATATATAGATGAATGCCGCCGGATTTTAGAACAGGAACGTGCTGAACAAAAGCTTGCTCGCAAAGAAGGAAGAGCAACTGTTATTGTTCAGCCACCGGATCGCAAGGCGATTGATCGAACCAGCTCTGTTCTCTGCATGACGCTGTACAAAGGGTATAGCGAAGAATTGTTCAGCAAACAGGATATTTCTCGTTACTTGGGAATTAGTCAACAGTATATCAGCAAGTTTCTTCAGGAGGTGTCATCATGGCACAGTTGAGCTTGTTTGATACATCACACCCTTATAAATACATAATTGACTCATCATCTATATTTTCACAAAAACCAACGGAACCACATCGACGGACTGTTAACCGTAGCTTATGGGAAAATATAGACAGGCTTATCAGAGAACAAAAAATAGTAACCTGCTCAGAAATAAGAGATGAAATAAAAGACGAGGATTTGGCAAAATGGCTTAAATCTTTAAGCTGTATTATTCTTGATGTCGATGAAGAAATACAGGAAAATGTCGTCCGAATCGTAACTGAATATCCTAAGTTGGTAGATTTTGAGAAAGTGAAATCTTCGGGAGATGCATTTTTGATTGCCACGGCGATGAAGTATAATTTAACCGTTATTACTGAAGAAAATAAAGACAAGCCACATAAAATTCCCAAAGTATGTGAAGCTATGGGAGTTTCTTGTCTGGATATTATCGAATTGTGTACCAAAGAAGGATGGCAATTTTAAGAATAAATTTAATTATGCAGTATGATAGATAGCTTTTCGAATCGAAACATGGTATTGTGTGCCATTGAAGGAGGCGGCACGCATGGAAAACATCCTTAAAATACCAAATGACCATTTAGGCTACACTCCAGTAAAGGTACTGGCGGGCAGATTGCAAATCAAATACAAAATTACGACGGGTGTTCGGATTCCAGCCAAAGAGCTGAGCCGGACACCCGTCAGTTATTTTCAAAGAAGGAGGTAACCAAATTGAAAAAGATTATTATCACAGGCATCGTAATCGCCGCATGTGTCGCCCTGTATGCCGCTGTGTGATCTCGTAGCTCCGAGGATAAGGTAATACCCGTCACACCGGAAAAACACGCTGTGAGCACCGACATGGCAGCAACGCAGGAAAAACCGCTGCAAATCATTTTCTATGCCGATACACAGTCACCCGAAACGGCGGAAACCGAAGAATCAACAGCAGAGAAAGAACAAGCGTCATCACCGCCTGATGAGGCCATACCGGAACGCGAAGCAACTGGTACACCAGAACCGACGTCAACGTCCGCACCAGCTCCCAAACCGGCAGTGCCATCCGCGCCGCCGTCATCTGACCCCAAGCCGGGGACAATAGCTGTTATCGACGGCAATCGATGTATGTGGATTCCCGGCTTCGGCTGGATAGAGGACAACGGCGGAGGAAACGCCGGCACCGTCGCCGAGGATATGTACGAGAACGGCCATAAAATCGGGATAATGGATTAAAACAGAAAAGAAAGAGCACAGCGGCCTGCCGAAATGTTCCGCAGGCCGCTGTGTTCACATTTATCACCCGATTATTCTATCATCAATCAATGGTAAAAAGCCTCATCCAACAACAACTGAAACACTTGCTTCGACGTTTCCCTGTCCCGGCAGGTCAGCGAGTACAGTAACTGGTTGGTCATCCCCTGAAGAAAAATGTCCATTGCTTTAACAATCAGGAACCGCTGGCAAAACAGCAGATTTAAATGCTCCATTTCCTTTTCCCCGCCGAGAGCTTCACAGATTTCGTTGTAGAGGTTATTCAAGTCTACGATGTCAAGAAAATCTCTGATGTCGGCCACAAGATCTGAATAATACTGCTCGTATACAGACTCCAGATAACTGCATGAGAGCATCACATCATACAGAGACAGCCTGGTAAAACTCTCCTGGTACTTTAAGGGATGAGCATCGATAAATGCCCTGCCCTGTTCGTAAAACGGATGACCGTTGCTTTTTGCATCACCTCTGAGTATTTCTGCGCACATGCTGTTCAGGGTACTTTCGGTTTCAAAGCCTTCGGAGGCGGCTTCATATGCCAGTATCCCGTTTGTCGCCTCGAATAAAT
>Ga0208695_1001728_pt1 | contig 17452 bp, 7 predicted proteins | sample AD_UKC111_MetaG_FD_184449 | JGI IMG/M metagenome (GOLD analysis project Ga0208695, IMG submission 184449) | Active sludge microbial communities of municipal wastewater-treating anaerobic digesters from Hong Kong - AD_UKC111_MetaG (SPAdes)... | ecosystem: Engineered > Bioreactor > Anaerobic >... | reverse complement strand
CCTTGATTTTGGATCCGGGTCATTTGGGTTTGACGATGCATGAAAGCGTCGGTCATGCTACTGAACTGGATCGGGTTTTGGGTTGGGAAGCCGATTACGCAGGCCTTTCTTTTGCCACACCGGAAAAACTCGGCAATTACAAATACGGTTCGGACATCGTCAATTTCGTGGGAGACAATAATTTAAACGAAGGTCTTGCAACTGCGGGTTTTGATGATGACGGCGTTCCCAATCAGCGTTGGTATATTATTAAAGACGGTATTTTAACTGAATACGGAAGCACAAGAGACACTGCTCCGCAAATAGGTTTGGAACACAGTCGCGGATGTTCTCGCGCCACGGATTATTACAATCAACCGATAAACCGTATTCCCAATTTGTATTTACTGCCGGGAAAGAAAGAACTTACACCCGCACAATTAATTGCCGATACGGATGATGGGGTCTTCATTCAGGGTAGAGGTGCATATTCCATAGATCAGCACAGGTTAAATTTCCAGTTTGGCGGCGATTTCTTTTGGGAAATCAAGAACGGAAAACTGTTCCGTCCGCTCAAGAAAGTGCTTTACAAATCCTGCAATCCCGAATTTTGGAACAGCTGCGATGCCATTTGCGATGAGCGTTTTTGGCGTCCTTTCGGGGTAATTAATTGCGGTAAAGGTCAGCCTAATCAAACCGGACGCATGACACACGGTGCTGCACCTGCCCGTTTTCGTAACATCAGAGTTGGAGGTGCACAATGAAAGCACAGTTAGAAGCTATTGCCGATTTTGTGAAAAAGCATGTTAAAGCGGATGATTATACTCTGCGCATTCAGGCTTGGAACAGCCATGAGACGCGTTTCGCGCAAAATGCAATCACTCAACATATTGCCGGAGAAAACATCAATATTGATTTGGAAGCGGCTTTCGGTCAGAAAACTGGACGCAGTTCCGTCAATCAAGCAGATGAAAATTCTCTGTCGGAGATGATTAAGCGTGCGGAAGAAATGGCTTCCGTAAATGAACCGGACCCGGAATATGTGGAAAGTGCATCTCAACAGGAAATTCCAAAGGTCCAAAATGCTTCACAGTCCACGCTTGAATTGAAGCCCGAACAAATGGTGGAATTGATCAAAAAATCCATTGCCAATGCCGAAAAGCAGAATGCTATCGTTTCCGGAATGACGGAAAAACATTATATGGAGATGCTTACAACTACGAAAAACGGCTTTAATGGATATTATGATATAACCAATTTCGGTCATTCCATGACGCTGAAAAAAGATGAGACTGAGACTAAAGTTTCCTATTCTTCCAAAGATTACGGCGCTTTTAATTTGGAACAAGATATTGAAAAGCTGAACGCTCAAAGTGCCGCTCTGCATGATTTACAGCCTTTTCAGCCTTGCCGCATTCCGCTTATCATCAGACCCGGAGCTTTGATTGAATTCTATATGTATATGCTGTGGATGATGAATCGTCGTCAGACTGATGAAGGCTTGACGCCTTTTACGGGTCAGTTGGGGAAAAAATGTATGGGCGAAAAGTTTTCCATGCTATCTACCTTAACTATGCCGGACTTGGTAACTGAGCCTTTTTCCAATGAAGCTGTGGTGGCCAAAGAAACTTATTGGGTCAGAAACGGCGTTTTGGAAAACTTACCCACCCCTCGTTATTGGGCTAAACTGAAAAATTTGGAACCGTCCGATCCGTTCAATATTTACATTCCGGGCGAAAATGTTTCCGAAGAGAAAATGATGCAAATGGTGCCCGAAGGCTTGATTGTGAACCGTTTTTGGTATATCCGTCCCGTGGATATGAAAACCGGTGAAGTTACGGGAATGACGAGAGACGGAGTTCTCTATTTCAAAGAAGGGAAAGTCCGTCATGCAGTTAATAATTTGCGTTTTAATGAAATTCCCGCTGATACGACTAAACGCATTTTGGCTCTCGGTGTAAGTGAATTGGCGGATAGTGCAGTTAAACTTCCCACAGTTTTGGTGGACGGTTTTAACTTTGTGGACAGCACCACTTTTTAATTAAATATAGAAAATTAAAACTGCATAATCAGCTCAAAGTTCCTGCAAGAAGGACCGAAGGGATGTAATATGTGTAATTTGCCTTGTTTTTATTCCTGAATGAGAGGTCAGGATGAAGAATATATTTATTTGCGGAGGGTGAAAATTGAAGAGAAGAAATAGAGATATAAGCATAATTTTCAATCGGATTGCGCTGTTGATTTGCATGCTGGTTATGGTAAATGCGAGTCTGACTGCCGTGACTTTAATCAATGAAAATATTCAGAATTGGACCGCATCCACTGCTTATGGTAATTATACGCAATCAATTGCAGCAGGAGTAGTTACGATGACCAGCTGTATGGTTTCACCGGGTGCTGCTGCTACGGGAACTTGTTCTGTCGGACGCATTCAAATGCAGGCTGCTAACGGTATCGTGGAATTGCCTTCTCTTCCTTCTGTCGGGCAAGTGGAGTTCCATTTTGCTGCCGGTTCTTCCGGACGCAGTGTTAAACTGCAAAAGCTGAATGGCAGTGCTTGGGAAGATATTACAACTTTTACGGGAATTTCCACTACGGGTGCCACTTATTCTTATGATGTCAATTTTCCCGCTTCTGCAATTATCCGTTTAGCCCAACCCAGTCATGCTTTATATGTCCATGACATCATTGTTACCGATTATCAGAATGTGGAACTGCCCATCGTCTCTACTATTGGTGTTTCCGGCATTACCTACAATACAGCCGTATCCGGAGGCAATGTAGAAAATGCGGGAGCGTCTTCAATTACGGCAAGAGGTGTTTGCTGGAGCAGAAATCCTGATCCAGTAGCAATTGACAGCTTAACTAATGACGGCACAGGCATCGGAACTTACACCAGTATTATAACAAATCTGCTGCCCGATACAGATTATCATGTCAGAGCTTATGCAGTTAACGCTTCCGGCACTTCCTACGGAGAAGATTTACTTTTTCACACTGCTAATCTGGGTATTCCATCTACTCAAACAACTAATTTCATTTTTTATCCCGGCACCACTTCCGTTCAAGCAACTTGGACTCCCGGTAACGGAGCTCAACGCATTGTTGTGGTAAACAGGATAAATTCCTTTACCAATCCTGTGAACGGAACATCCTACGCTGCTGATGCTGTTTATCACGGCAGCGGTGAACAAGTTGTCTACAACGGCTCCACCCAAATTATAGAAGGCGAAGCCATCAATGTAGTTTCAGTAACGGGTCTTACTCCCAATACCACTTACTGGTTCAGAGCTTATGACTACAACGGTGAAGGCGCTTCCACTCTCTATAATACTAATGCTGCCACCAATAATCCGCGCAGTGTCACTACCTTAAATTCTGTGGTGGAAGGTTACTATACAGGCATCAGCGGAACAGGTTCAGTTTTGAAATCAGCTTTGCATAACTTGTTGCAAACCACTCACCTTACTCAATTTTCCTATAATGCGCTGTGGACGCAACTGCAATATACGGATGAAGACAGCGTTAATACGAACAATATTATAGAAGAGTATACCGGTTGGTCAGTGCCGAAAACCTATTACGGGGGCGGAACTTCACAATGGAACAGAGAACATACATGGTCCAAAAGCCACGGTGATTTTGGAGAAGTTCCTCCTGCAGGAACAGATTTGCATCATTTGCGCCCTGCCGATGCAACTGTCAATTCCGCAAAAGGTAATAAGGATTTTGACGACGGTGGGACTCCATACATTGATTCTTCACCTTATACAGGTTACAGTGGTGCGACCGGTTGCAATACCGATTCCGATTCTTGGGAACCGCGGACTGCAGAAAAAGGTGATATTGCCCGAATGCTTTTCTATATGGCAGTTCGCTATGAAGGCGATAGCGGTGTTGCTAATTTGGAAATGCAGGATACGACCCCCACTTCCGGACCTTTTTACGGCAAACTTTCCACTCTCTTAAGATGGCATGTGCAAGACCCTCCCGACAGCTGGGAACGAAGAAGAAACAATCGTATTCAAGAACGCCAAGGTAATCGCAATCCCTTTATTGACCATCCCGAATTCGTAAATCTGATTTGGGCTCCTTTTGCCAATCCCGCAACAATCAACAGTCCATACAGTTTTGTCGCCCACTGGTCTCATGCGGTTAACGCTACCGCTTATTATTTGGATGTGGCAACTGACAGTTTATTTACTAATTTTGTTGCCGGTTATCAGAATTTGAATGTGGGCTATGTTGACAGTTATTTGATAACGGTTCCAGCATCCAATACTACATATTATTACCGTCTGCGCTCCTTTTTCACTTCCGGTTACGGAATGTATTCCAATGTGATAGCGGTCAGTCTGAACGAAGCAACGGTTGTCTATGCTTCTTTTGATACAGACTGGAACGCAAATGAAGAATACGGATATTATGTTACTGTTTCTTGGTCTACCCTCTCGGAGTATAATCTGGCGGGATTTAATATCTATCGCGGCTTATGCGGAGACTTGGCTCAGGCGCAAATTGTCAATGAGCAGATTATTCCCGCAACTAATACCCAAAGTTTACAAACTTACCATTACACAGACTGCTTCTTAAATAGCTGGACTTGGTATTATTATTGGCTGCAAGATGTGGGAGTGGACAGCAATTCTAATTTTTACGGTCCTGACTCTGTTTATGTGGGAGAAGTTCACAACTCGGATGAAGTTCTGCCGGCATCTGTTTCCTTGTTGCAAAGCGTTTATCCCAATCCGTTTCATAAACGCCTCTATATCGAAATCAACCTTCCCAAGGAATTGAATTTTACCTTGCAAGTTTACAATAGGAAAGGACAATTTGTCCGCTCTATCTATTCAGGTCTTAAATCAGCGGGTGCGCATACTCTTTATTGGGACGGATTGGACCAACAAGGATGTGTCTGTGCACCGGGACTTTATTTTGTAAAGATGCAAACTGGTGGCAAATCTTATTTCAAAAAAGTCATGCTTTATTAGCCTTTAGTTAATATAGATGCAAAAGGATAAAAGAAGAGAGGAAAAATTCTTGACAAAATAATTAAGATATAAATAAAAGAATATTGAAGAAAAGAATTAGAAAGAGGAAGGGTTTCGATGATGAAGTTTTGTTTTGGAGTTTTCCAAATACAAAGGGTTAATAATTTCGCAAGTTTAATGCTGTATTTTTGTCACGACAGCAATAGTAATTTTAACGTATATAAACGAGAAAATCTAGATTTCAGGGATTGCGCAACGAACCTTTCTTCAGATGCAGAAGATTTTCTCTCCCGCATTTTACCGACAACTTATATCAAATCTTCACAGTTATATTTAGACGGGAAGAAGCAGCCTTTCTTCCTCTCTCTCAGTTTACTGTTGTTAAAATCAATCGTGTCCGCCTCTTTGACGGAGGAAGTCAAGCTCTTAGCCTGCAGGAAATGGACACACGCTTCCAATAACCTTTACTTCAACAAAACATCTTAAATAAGGAGTTTTTTGTTATGAAAAAAATATCAACGCTTCTATTTATACTTGTAATGGCTGCAGCTCTTTTTGCGCAGACTGACATTACAATCGGAACGGGAACAAGTTATACTTACGAACCGATTTCTTCCTATTATGGTTATCAACGCAGCGCGGCGATTTATACTTCTGCTGAAATCGGCGGTTCCGGAACGATTAATTCAATTGCTTACAAGGCTTACAACTCTGTGACAAAAACCATACCTATAGTAGTTTATATGAAAATGACTACCGCTACAACATTGGCTCCGGCACAGTCTTGGCCTACTTTGATTTCCGGATTAACGCCAGTTTACAGCGGAAATGTAACAAGTAGCACAGCCGGCACTTGGACAACGATTACTTTAACGACACCGTTTGATTATACGGGTAATAATTTGGAAGTTTTGGTAGAAAGCAATTATGGCGGAAGCGGCTCTTCTCCATATATGCAATGGTATTATTCAACTGCTGCCAACCTAAATCAGTATATCAGAAAAGATTATAGTGCTCCCACAACTGAAACGGGAACAGTAAACAGTTCCCGTCCTAATATTCAATTGAATATTAGTAATTATACTGCCTTCCCTCCGATTTTTGGGGTTTCCCCTACCAGCGTTAATTTTGGTCAGGTTAGGGTTAACACGACGACTTCTTATGTTAATGTAACTGTTACTAATATGGGAACCGGCACGTTAAATATTACCAGTGTTGCCTTAGGCGGAAATGATCAAGCCAGGTTTATCTTAGATATGAATTCGAACCCTACGCCATGGTCTTTGGGAGCAGGAGTCAGCAAGATAGTTAAAGTTGCTTTTAATCCTACTGAGGAGAGAGATTATTCGGCATATTTAAGATTCACAGGTGATGTAAAAACAGATCATGATGTTCCTCTTACCGGTTCAGGTTTTGATCCGACTATCAAAACTTTCCCTTATACTGAAAGTTTTGACGGGACAACTTTTGCTCCCGTGGGTTGGACTAATACAGCTACTGTAGGCACTGTTGTTTGGGACAGACAAACTTCGGGAACCTACCCCACTTGTTCTCCCTATAGCGGAGCCGCAATGGCAAGATATAACAGTTACAATTCATCATCAGGAAATAAAGCAATTTTGGTGACACCTCCGATTAATTTCCCCGGTAATGACTATAGGGTCAAATTCTGGTTCTACAGAGATGCAGCTTATCTTACAAATGCTGACCTTATTAATGTCTACTACAATACGGCAGCCAACACGACGGGAGCTACTTTACTGGGAACGATTAATCGCAGTATACAACTTTCACCGACAGTTGCTACTGCAGGCTGGTACGAATATGTTTTTAATATGCCGACAGGTGCAGAAGGCAACGGACGCTATATAATTTTTGAAGCGGTCAGTGCTTATGGCGATAATATGTTCCTTGACCATGTAACTTTGGAACAATTACCCGCACAACCTGTTTTCACTATTTCGCCGAGTTCAACGACAAAAGATTTCGGTTCTGTAATGATAAATACTCCCGCCACGCAAAAATACACCATCAGCAATACCGGCGCCGGAACTTTGGCCATAAGCAGTGTAGAAGTAACCGGAACCTATTATTCCAAATCAATCGATATTACGGACAATGCGTTAACGGCAGGAGAGAGCACAGATTTTACGGTTCAGTTCTTGCCTACCGTAGCGGGCGGACCATACACCGGTTCTGTCGCTATTACTTATGGCAGCAGCAAAGATGTTTATAACATCAGCTTAACCGGAACATGCTACGACCCGACAATAACAACCTTCCCGTATACTGAGAATTTTGATGGAGTTACTGCTCCCGCTTTACCTTCAGGTTGGACATACATCAATGCTAATAATGACGCTAATTATTGGAAAACCAGCACAAGTTATCCGCGTTCAACTCCCAACTCTCTCTACATCAGCTATAATTCTTCAATGGCGATGGATGACTGGGTGTTCTCACCTCCGTTAAGTCTGAACAGCGGTTCCACTTATATTGTAGAATTCTATTATCGCAGTTCCGGTTCTTTTCCGGAAAAGCTGAAGTTAATGGCAGGTCATTCACCTTCCGCAGCCGGGATGACGGAAACGATAATAGATTTAGGGTCTTTTATGTCAGCCACATATTTGAAATCAACTAATAATTTTACTCCCACAAGTAAGGGAATATATTACTTGGGCTGGTACGGATACAGTGATATGGATGAATGGTATATCTGCATAGACGATGTTTCCGTAACGGAAGCTCCTACTGCACCGGGCTTCAGCATAGCTCCGACGAGTAAAGACTTTGGAAGTGTTCAAATCGATCAAAGTTCCACACCTCAAATCTTTACGATTACCAATAGCGGCGGTGGGACACTATTCATTGATAAAGACGATATTACCATCAGTGGCACCAATGCAACAGATTTCATTTTAACTCCCATTGAAAATGATATATCTTTGAGTGGCGGTGCTACGGCAAATATTACCGTTACTTTCAAACCTACCGCTTTTGGAACCAGAACCGGCAGTTTGGACATCATTGACAATACTGCCGAAAAAGCTGTTCATCATGTCAGTTTAACCGGTTCAGGATATTATCCTCCTGTCGCAAATAAGGTTAACGATTTTGAAAGCGGCTGGGGAACTACAACAGCAGTAAATGGTTCAGAAGTTAATCAGTGGTGCGTTGGCAGCGCTACATTCAGTCGCTCTCAATCTGCATACATCAGTAATGACGGCGGAACTACGAATGCGTATACTATAACCTCTTCTTCAGTCGTGCATTTCTATAACGATATAAGTCTGCCTCCATTAACCGGCGGTTTGTATAAAATTGAGCTGTCTTTTGACTGGAAAGCAGAAGGTGAAGGCAGCAGTCCTTATTATTATGATTATTTGCGGGTATTTCTTATTGACACTGCCACTACACCTTCAGCAGGGACTGAACTGACTTCCGGTCAAATTGGTTCTACCTATAATTTACATGGAACTGAATGGCAGAATGCAAAAATCGATTTGAGTTCTTTTGCCGGAACAACAAAGCGTCTGGTTTTCAGTTGGCGAAATGACGGTACTGTCGGATATCAGCCACCTGCGGCAGTAGATAATATTAAAATTGATTATTATTATGATTTTGTGCCGGTGGAATTGACGAGTTTTACGGCTGTCTTATCTTCCGAGATGTTTGTTAATTTAAGTTGGGTAGTGGCATCAGAGACCAATCATTTAGGTTATAATGTGCTGAGGAATACGGGCAATGAATTGAATACAGCGGTTAGAATTAATAAAGATATTATCACCGAAGGTCAATCTACCGGAACAGAGGTGAGCTATAGCTATATTGATAAGGAAATAGAATTCGGTCAGACCTATTATTACTGGTTGCAGAATATTGATATAGACGGCTCATACAATTATTACGGTCCCGTAACTGCAACCGTAAATGGAGGACCCGGAGGACCGGAAACACCTGTAATTCCTCTTGTCAATCGTTTGGCGGATGCCTATCCTAATCCGTTTAAATCCGCTACTACTCTATCTTATGAAATCAAAGAAGCCGGGCCGGTCAGAATAGATATCTATAATGTCCGCGGACAAATAGTGCGCAGCTTCACCGCCAATCATAATAAAGCGGGCGATTATAAAATTGTTTGGGACGGGAAAGACGAAGCCGGCACACAAGTGAGCAGCGGAGTATATTTCTATAATATGCAGTTCGGCAAGTATCATAGTGTCAAGAAAGTGCTGCTGACTAAATAAACCGGAACCATATTTAAACAAAAGCCCCGTTTCGGCGGGGCTTTTTTTATATCTTGCATTAATATATATCACGGCACTGCAAGGAGCCTCTGAGAAAAAATCCCGGAGGCTCCTCGGCATCACTACCGCAAATAATAAAGCAAGACATAGAGAAAAATCTTGACATTAATTAAGATAAAAATAATTAAGAAACTAGAGTAATAAAAGATTTGCAATTTTTATCTTTTTCCCCTTAAATTCAGCAGGAAACATTGACAGAATAGCTGTATTTGAAAAGATTGAATTAGTGGAGAATTGAAGGTATTTCATGAGTAAAGCTATTAAAACGGCAATTGAACCAACGCGTGAAGAAAATTATGCGGAATGGTATCAGCAGGTAATTAAAGCAGCTGATTTAGCTGAAAACAGTGAAGTTCGGGGATGCATGGTAATAAAACCGTGGGGTTATGCAATTTGGGAAAATATTCAAAGAATATTGGACGGGATGTTTAGAGAGACTGGTCACAGAAATGCGTATTTTCCCATTTTTATTCCGAAAAGTTATTTTGAAAAAGAAGCCGAACATGTGGAGGGCTTCGCCAAAGAATGTGCAGTTGTCACTCATTCCAGATTGGAGGATAACGGCAAAGGCGGGCTTAAATTAGCCGGTGAATTGACTGAACCTTATATTGTGCGTCCCACATCCGAAACTATTATAGGCGAATCTTTTTCCAGATGGGTAAATTCCTATCGGGATCTTCCTCTTTTAATTAATCAATGGGCAAATATAGTGCGTTGGGAAATGCGGACGCGTTTATTTTTGCGAACTACGGAATTTCTTTGGCAGGAAGGGCATACCGTTCATGAGAATTATGAAGACGCCATGCAGGAAACGCTGAGAATGCTTGATATATACGCAGATTTTGTCGAGCGGTATTTAGCAATTCCCGTAGTCAAGGGCGAAAAAACGGAAAGCGAAAGATTTCCGGGTGCTGTTTCCACTTTTTGCATTGAAGCTATGATGCAGGATAAAAAAGCTCTTCAGAGCGGAACTTCACATTTTTTGGGTCAGAATTTTGCCAAAGCCAGCAACATTAAATTTCAGAATCGCAACGGAGAAGTTCAATATGCATGGACGACCAGTTGGGGAGTTTCTACTCGTTTAATAGGCGCTTTGGTTATGACGCACAGCGATGATAACGGTCTGGTTTTGCCCCCCAAAATAGCTCCCGCTCATGCGGTTATCATTCCCATTTATAGAAATGAAGAAGAACGCCGGCAAGTTATGAATTCTGTGCGTGAAATTCAAGCAAAGCTTAAACTCGTAGTTTATTGCGGTATTCCTTTCAGACTGGAATTGGATGATAGAGATATGACTTCCAGCGAAAGAAATTGGTATTGGATTAAAAAAGGCATTCCCATACGCTTGGAAATCGGACCGAAGGATTTGCAACAGCAAAGTGTGTGCATCGGCAGACGAGATAAAGAACCTAAAGAAAAAATACATATTCCTTTCGCGGAACTGGCAGCAAAGCTCCCCGTTATTTTGGATGAAATGCAGGATAATATTTATCAAAAAGCTTTTGCCTTCCGCGAAGCCAATACGGTAAAAATTGATGACAAAAAGGAATTTTACCGCTATTTTACTCCTAAAAATGAAGAACAGCCGGAAATTCACGGCGGCTTTGCTCTTTCTCATTGGTGCGGCAATCCGGAATGCGAAGCTGAAATTAAAAACGACCTCAAAGTAACTGTGCGCTGCATTCCTCAAAATGCGGAAGCCGAAGACGGAAAATGCATCGTTTGCGGCGCTCAGTCCAAGCGCAGAGTGATTTTCGCCAAAGCTTACTAAGGTGATTATGACGGCAAAAGTCAATATAATCAATATCGGAAACGAACTCCTGCTGGGACAAACTATAAATACGAATTTGAGTTGGCTGGGAAAAGAATTGGCTGCTTTGGGACTTCCTGTTACGAGAGCTGAAATCGTGAAAGACGAACCTGAGGAGATAAAAAGCGCTTTGCAGAAGGCATGGAACACAAGTGAGATTGTAATTATGTCCGGCGGTTTGGGTCCTACGAACGATGATGTCACCAAAGCCGTAATTTGCGATTTCTTCAATAAGCAATTAGAATTTAGAGCGGAAGTTTGGGCAAGCGTGGAACAAATCTTCCTGAGTAAAGGAAAACCCGTTCCGGAAATCAACCGTTCACAAGCAATGGTGCCAAGCGATTTTCACACTTTGATAAACAGTAAAGGAACCGCTCCCGGTTTGTATTATCGGGAAGGGGATAAAAGTTTTTTTGCTCTACCTGGAGTTCCGATTGAATTGCAATACCTTTTTTCAGAATATATCAAAGCAATTTTACAAAAGAATTATCATACCGAACCGTTGATAATCCGCAACCTGCATACTTGGAAGATCAGTGAATCCGCTTTGGCGGAAAAGCTTCCTTCTCAAAAATTACCGGAGGGAGTTTCTTTGGCATGGCTGCCGCAAACGGGAAGAGTTGATTTAAGAATTTACGGTCCGAATCAGGAAAGGGTTGAAAAAGTTACAGAACAAATTCGCAATACAATAGCAGAATATATATGGGGCATTGATGACGAGACGCCGGCGTTGGTTTTGCATCAATTATTGCTTGAAAAAAGAATGACTTTATCTGTGGCGGAATCTTGCACGGGAGGGTGGTTGCAAAAGCTTTTGACCGATAATTCCGGTGCCAGTAATTATTTGCGGGGAGGAGTTGTTTCCTACAGTAATGAGGTAAAGATTTCCGTTTTGCATGTTCCGCGGGAAACAATAGCCGAATTCGGAGCTGTCAGTGTTCAAACGGCAAAAGCAATGGCTGAAGGTGTGAGAGCTCTTTGTCAAAGTGATTTGGGAATTGCGATTACGGGAATAGCCGGTCCTGAGGGCGGAAGTGTTGAAAAACCCGTCGGAACAGTATGCTTTGCTTTATCTGATAATAACGGGACAAAAACTGAGCGGGTCATATTTGACGGAGACAGAAATTCCATTCGGTGGAAGGCTGCAGAGTATATGCTTTTCGTCGTGATTGAATATTTGAGGAGCAATTCTTGAAAATATTAGTGGTGGGGAGCGGTGCACGAGAGCATGCAATTGCCGAAGCATTTCATCGCAGTTCGCATCAACCTCAAGTTATTGTGGCACCGGGAAATGCGGGAATCGCAAGAGAATTTGAAACTGAAGATTTGGAGAGCTTTGAGGATATAGAAGATTACTGCATCATTGAAGGTGTCAATTTGGTTTTTATCGGTCCGGAAAAGCCTTTAGCCGAAGGGTTGGCAGATCATTTAAGGGAAAGCAATATTCCCGTTATCGGTCCTTCCCAAGCGGCTGCAAGAATTGAAAGCAGTAAAAGTTTCGCCAAACAATTGATGAACAAATACGATATTCCAACCGCCAAATATGAAATCTATAATGATGCTGCTTCCGCTATAGAGGTTTTGGAGAATTGGAATTTTCCTCTGGTGCTTAAGGCTGACGGTTTAGCTGGAGGGAAAGGTGTCTTCATCGTTCAAGATAGGGATGAAGCAAATAAAGTGATTGTCAATTTGATGCAAAATAAAGCTTTGGGGGAAGCCGGAAGCAAAGTTATTATAGAAGAATATTTGCAGGGTTGGGAAGTTTCCCTTTTTGCCGTTACGGATGGAGAACATTACCGAACTACAATCTTTGCTCAAGACCATAAGCAGCTTTATGATAATGATGAAGGTCCGAATACAGGTGGAATGGGGGCTTTTGCACCGGTTCCGGAAGCGGAAATTTACAGGGCAGAAATAGAGAAAAAAATAGTGGAACCTACTTTGCGAGCTTTGCGGGAAGAAGGGTGTCCTTTTGAAGGATTTCTATATTTGGGACTGATGATTACGGCTGAAGGTCCCCAAGTTATAGAATACAATTGCAGATTAGGCGATCCTGAAGCTCAAACCATTTTGCCGCTTTTAGAAACTGATTTTACAGATGTTTGCTATGCCGTCTTGCAGCATAAAGTCAATGAACTGCAACTGAAATGGGCAAATAAAAACGCAATTTGTGTTTATGCTGTCGGGAAAGAATATCCTTATGAAATAAGTCGCGGAGAAGTGATTAATTTTTCCGCGCATATGGATTCCCATATTTATTACGGAGGAGTTGCTTTACGCGGGGATGAGTTAGTCACACAAGGCGGAAGAATTTTGGCTTTAACAGCCGTAGGCTTATCGCAAGCTGAAGCAAGAACAAAAGTATATCACGATTTGAATAAAGTGTTTTTTGAAGGTATGCATTACCGTAAAGATATAGGTCTTAGGACAAATAAGATATAAGCAGACAATGAGGTATCAATGTTCAATTATCTTAAAATCATCGTCACGGGAATAATACTCAGCGCAATTTTCTCCTTAGCGGGAGTAGAAGTTTTTACCGTTACTGAAGAGACGCCGGATTATATCAGAGTTAAATTTACTCTTCCTGCATGGCATTTGGAAGAAGTGACGGTGAATAATCAAAAATGGCAAAAGATAGTTTGTGACGGAGGTTCCGAATTAGCTAAGGAAGGATATCCTTTACTTAAGACATTTTCGGAAGCAATCGGTATTCCGGTGGACGGTGATATCAGAGTAGAAGTATTATCTCAGAAAAGTGAAACAGTTTCCGGAACGAAGATTATGCCGACGGGAAAATTTACCGGAACGGAAAGAGAGATTTCTTCCGACTACCGTCCCAATATTAGAGCTTATAATTCAAATAATTATTATCCTGACAGTTTTGCGGCAAAAGGAGAACCTGCTTTTTTGGGAGATAGGCATTTGACTTCTTTGCAGCTGTTTCCCTTTCAATATCAAGCCGCGGGCAAACAGCTTAAAGTTACAACTGAAGCGGAACTGATAATCCGGATACTCGGCAATAAAGAAGCTTCCCGCAATTGGCAGCAATCGGAAAATTTTATTGATACCGCGGGAGATTCTTTTTTTCTCAATAATCGGACCTCTCAAGTATGGCGTAAAGCAAAAGAACCGGGTGCCGGAACTCCCATTCCAAAAACAGGAGATAAAGTTAATGAACTTCAGCTGATTGTTGATAAGGAAGGAATTTACAAGATTACTTATCAATATTTGACTGATAAAATGGGCATAATGGCAGATTCTTTGGGCATTGAATATGCTTGGAATCCTGCTACGGTTGATCCGCGCTATTTGGAATTGCGCGATGAAAAGGGTCCTGTCGCTATCCATTTTTCAGGTGAAGCTGATGGCAGATTTAACCGCGGAGATTACTTTGAATTTTACGGGGATCGTCATTACGGGGACCAAAGTTATCAAGACGATTATACTGCCGAAAATGTTTATACTCTATCTTTAACTGATCATTTGGGGGCAAGATTAGCAGTGGAAAACGGAGGTTTGATAGAGTCCAATTCCGCTCACTATATAATTCCTGACGCTTATGAATATACAGTTCATTTAGAACAGCAATATATTCCTGATAAATTGGGTCGCAGTTGGACTTTGAATCCCTCGTTTTACAGGGAAGATGTGTTTTTCTGGAAAAAGATAACTGCTCCCAATCTGGAGATAATTCCTTTTGAACTGCAATATCCCAAGGACATAAACCTTAGATATTTATCTACAAAAGTATGCTTATATGGCCTGACTTACATGGAATATCTTGCTCCTGATCAATATGACCATAAAGCTACAATCAGATTAAATCAAGCTTTGATCGGAACAAGAGAATGGCGCGATCAGACAGAAGAGATATTTACCAATGAAGCGCCCTTACCAAATTCCTATCTGCATCACGGAACCAATTACTTTTATATCAGCTTGAACGGTGACACACCGATGGGCAAGGATGAACAGGTATTGCTTGATTATATTGATCTTACTTATTGGCGCGAGTATAGAACCAGCGAAGATTTTATCAAATTTACTAAGCCGTCCAACCGTCCTTTCGGCCTTTACCAATTCCAGTTGGAAGGCTTCTCCAATAATCAGGTTTCAGTCTATAAAATCGGTTCCAGCATTTATAATAATCTTCAGATAGAACCTTTTACCTTAAGCGGCAGTGCACCTTGGACTGTTACTTTCCAGGATAGTGTAGTTTCAAATGATGTCAGATACTATGCAGTTACAGAAAATAAAAAGAAAATGCCTAAAGATTTTCGGGTAAATATCCCTTCTCATTTAAAGTCGTCAGATAATTCTGCAGATTGTATGATTATAACCAGAAGAGATTTTATGGAAAATGAGGGGACCTTATTATACAAGCAACTTTGGGAAAATATCGGTTATCAAGTGGCAATAATAGATATTCAGGACATTTACGATGAATTTAATGACGGCATAAAATCTGCGGAAGCTCTCAAATCATTCATTAGTTATGCATATAATACTTGGTCCGGTCCGCAATTGAAAAGCGTGGTATTTTTAGGAGACGGCACTGACGATGAGCGTGACAACAGCACTGCCAGAAAATATAATATCATTCCCGTAAAAAAGATTTGGACTTATGAGCACGGAGCAACTGCCAGTGACGATTGGTATGGTTGTGTTGTCGGTGATGATCCTTTGCCTGAAATATCAGTTTCGCGTATTAATGTTTGGAAAGCTGATCAGATATTAACCGTTGCTCAAAAGAGCCAAGTTTATTTAACTGAGCCGCAGTATAATGATTTGTGGCACGGGCAGTTGATTCTTACTACCGGCGGCAAACAAACTGACACCAATGATGTATTTTCACAGCAATCGGAATACATCCGCAGAAACAGAATTCCTTCCTATTATCGTCCGTCCAGAGTATATACAAACACCCAAAATGTCAGTCATGATTTTTACGGAGTAACTTCCACCTTGATGTCAAAGATTAATGAAGGAGCAGTGTATTTACAGTTTATAGGCCATGGCGGAGGTCGTATTTGGGCGGATTATAACTTGTTCAATTTTAATAATGTTTCTTCCTTGAATAATGATAATTATCCTATTGTTACAAGTTTGGCTTGTTATTGTTCGGCTTTTGATACCGGAGGAGCTGCTTCAATCAGTGAAGCTCTTATTCTTGAACCTCAAAAGGGAGCAATCGCAACTATAGGGTTTACCGGTTTAGGTTATATGTATAATGATTTAGATTTCGGATTGGCTTTAAATGAAAGTTTGTTTGAAAGGGATTTCAATTCTTTGGGTGAAGCCGTCAATTTTACTAAAGCCAAATATTATGTTATGACAGTTTCTTCCGCTGCTCAAAATGCTTTAACTTACGGCTGCGCACTTTTGGGCGATCCTAATATCAAAGTTATTAAACCACTGCAAAAAATAAATGTGGCAACAAATAAAACAAATTATGCCGTCGGAGACACACTCCGTGTTACCGCTTCTTGTGAAGTTCCTGTTACTGCAGCCAGAACTTTTATTCAAAAGCAAACTGAAATAGCGGTTAATCCTCCGAATGAAAATCCTGTTATCAATAATGTTTATAATTACAACTATTCTTTAGCCGGCAGTGCTTCAGACAGTTATCAACGGCGTGTTTATGTAGCGGGATATTCTGACCAAGGAGAATATTACGGTTTTAGGGATATTTCTGTCGGTAGAGGTATACTTGCACCTATAACTACTATTCCCGCCACTCCGACTTGGCAGGATTCCACTTATTTCAGAGTCACCTGCTCAATAACCGACAGCCTTAGATCTTTAGTCTGTAAAGTGAGAATGGATTCGATTTCTAACAGCGTGAATTGGCAAACTATCCCGATGGTTAGTTCGGGGAGCGATGCAAGCATTTTTCAAACGGTTTACGGCTTAGCACCTCAAAACACCGGCAAAGAAATCTCTTATAAATATGTAGCTACTTATCAAAATAATACTACTCTGGAATCTTATCTTTACTCCTATGTGGTTGCAGGACCTGAATTATTGTTGGAAGATCTGGAATTTTTTGAAGACAACAACAACCTGGGTGTAAAAATGTTAATCAGGAATATCGGGAATGCTCCTTCACCCAATACGACCTTAAAATTGTCAGCTTTGTTTTCCGGTCAACCTGCAATTGAACTGTATTCAGGTGTTTTTGCTGCTTTACAAGACAATGGCCAACGCTGGGAAAGAATAATTATTGATAGTCTATTTACTTCTGATGTAATCTTGGAAGCAAAAGTGAATATACCTAATTTATTTCCGGAATGGAGTTCTGATAACGATAATAATTATGCGACTCTCAGTCTGCCCATGAATTATCATGCCGTTGATAATGC
>Ga0208695_1001725_pt1:10000-17475 | contig 17475 bp, 9 predicted proteins | sample AD_UKC111_MetaG_FD_184449 | JGI IMG/M metagenome (GOLD analysis project Ga0208695, IMG submission 184449) | Active sludge microbial communities of municipal wastewater-treating anaerobic digesters from Hong Kong - AD_UKC111_MetaG (SPAdes)... | ecosystem: Engineered > Bioreactor >... | reverse complement strand
GGTGCCGGCTGGTCCGTAGTAATTGATCAGGATAGTTTGTTCCCAACCAAGACTGCCGCGATGCGCTAAAATCTGCTGGGTATTTCCGGTCGTTGAATCGGTAAAAATGAAATAGCCATTTTCAAATTTATACTCCGGTACTCGAGGCAGACCCGTTTCTTTAAAAAAAACTTTGGTACCGAGAGTATAGATTGTTTTATCCTGATATTGTTCGAAAATCGGGTAACGGCGAGTAAACCCATCGGGATCCTGAATTTCGCCGACAACTCCCCAGTCACTACCGGTTTCCAGCAGTATCGGCAAAGGCTTATCGGCATAAACATTGACGCCGCCGACGCTAAATTCCCGCGTGACTTTTCCAGCCAGAATGACATTACCGTTTTTCCGAATAGCATCTGCCAGAACCGAATCGCCCAGCGGATTTTTATAATCGGGCTCAGTAAATTGAATATCAAACATAATCGTTTTAATACCGACTTCCTCCAGATTTTCAATGAGGGTAGCATAATACTCGCGCGGATAAGGGTAGCGTTCACGGCAGCTTTTGAAAGTCTGATCGTCAATGGCTACGATGATTAATTTAGAGTGTGAAATGTCCTTTGGACCGCGATTTTTAAAACGGGCATCCAGCGATTTCAATTCCATTTCACGAAATATACCAAACACTAAAAAAATCGAAACCAGTAACGCCAGAACGAGGGCTATAATTATTCCTCCTATAGCCTGTTTGAGCGTATTAATTTTCATTAGAGGTTTTAGGTGCCTAAAAATTCAGGGAATAGGTCACAAAATAGCAAAGGTCATGGAATTTTTCGCCACTGCTTCGGTCGTCAAGGTAAACGTATCTGACATTACTACGCAGTTGGTGTATTTTCCTGAAATTAAAGACAAATCCGCCGAAAATGTTATTTTGGGTGTAGTCTGCCAATCCCTTACCACTTGTCAAACCATAGCCAGTATAAATTCCCAGAGCTTTATTAAAAAGATCATATTGCCCTTGGGCTCCGATAGAAATGAAATCATAAGGCTCGGGATTCAAACCGCTCTCGCTGTGGTTATTGGATATGCTGAGATTGGTTTGCAGAGGAAATGGAAAATTACTGTTGATACTAAAAGTAATCATAGAAGTTTTCATCGAACTGAACAGATAGCCTTCCGGTCGGCTATCTGCCAGCCGATCACTCCGATCGGAACTGGACCAGGAGAAGTTTAGGGTATTCTTAATTTGGAGGAAATTGATATTATGGGAAATGCGAATATCCTGACGAGTCGTGATATTTGATTCACGGTTATCCTTAATGCTAAATGAGTTTGCAGGTATTCCATACCAGGTCGTATCAATGTTGGTAACATCGTTTTTCCGCCCATATTGCACTGTATTTAAATCAATTCTGGGTAAGTTCTCGCCCAGAAATAATGAAATGCCGGCCAAAAAGGATGAGGTTGTAGTCGTGGCATTCTTGTCGTTATTCAAATTATCGCGGTTTTGCTCGTAATTGATGTTTAAAAATATTTTGTTCTGGAAGAGGCGGATTCTATCGGAGATTAGGTAACCCTGAATATCTTTGCGCATATAGGGATTTCCCAATGAATAAAAAGAGCTACCAATATGCTGGTATTTAATAGTGATGTAATTATGGAAATAATTAAGATTCAATGTACTTCGGAAAGCGGCGGAAGGCATATTAAGAATTTCATTTATTCCAAAGGCTAATTGGGTGGAATCATCCACTTGAATTTTAAAAATAGGATTTTGCACATTTTCCACAGAATCCAGAGCTATCGGTGAAATTGGATATAGATACTTATTAATGATAAACATTTTTTCGATTGAGCTGGGATCGAAACCGAAAGTTGAGATCGGGATATTAAAATCACCGAGCGCCAGCGTATCATCTTTACTTAAAGCACCGCCACTGATATTACGATTTAACATCGAGAGCGCAACCGCATTTTTCCATACAAATCTTTGATTATCAAATGCCAGCTTCAAGTCAGACCCTATGACGATGTTATCCTGAGGTGTGTTGCCTTCCATCCTTATAATCTGATTACCACCCGCATAAATGCCATTCATCTCTTTATGAACCGAAAGAGTATCGTCAATGGCTTTAATAAGATTAAAACCTAACTGAAAATGTTTACCGGAACCGAAGTAGGGTCGCACTGCCAGCAGGCGCTGAGCGTAAGTATAACCAGTACGCGAGTATTCATACAAAGTATCACCACTTGAGACGAGCATTTGGGGTGTATCGCTGATGATTCCTGCGATACTACGCTCGGTTTCTCCATTAATAACATGTAAGTTGAAGAAGTTGAGTTTCAAATGGGCTTCGACTCCCCGTACTCTTTTTCCATTTAAACCGAATTCAGAAAATTGGGGGTTGATATCTCCGAAGTTCATTTCAAAAAACTTGGAGGAAAAACCGGCTGTGTAACGATTACGAGGTTGTTTATGTGGACTCTCTTCCGAAGTTACAAAGACGTTGGCTTGAAATTTTATCCAATCATAGGAACCGTTAAAACCGCTCGTCACCTGCTGAATATTCTGGGAAATACCCCGCACCTGTTCCGAATTCACTTCAGCCAGCACGCGGCCATTATAATTGAATACCCTTTCGGCTTCACGTACACTGCCAACTACTCTGAAATTCCATTGCAATGGATCGTAATAAATCCCATTCGGATCCGCCAAGGTAATTGTGACTGTATGATTACCGGGTGGTAGGTTATTGGGTCGGGCAAGAACAAGGTCTTCCTCTATCTGAGCAATTGGGGTGATATTAGTTCCATCCACTTCGATTTTAACGGTATGGAGAGCAATCTCCTTGGCATTGAATAAAGATACTGCTATCAGAACTTCTGAAGCCGCTACAACCTGAGCTTCTTCAGGACTAAGGATAATTACATCGCTGGAATTTCCGCCCGTAAGGTCGGTTTGAACCGCATCCAGAGCAATTGGAGGTTCGGACGTCATGCGGCGGGCATTGACGAACATCGGCACGTTAAAAGGATCAACTTCCGGAAAAGCGGCCATACTGCCGTCTACAAATTCGGCTATTATAAGATATTCGATGCCATTGGCAGTTACGAATTGCGCTGGAATATTATATTTGAAAACCCCCATGAATTCAGTCATATAATCTTCAATAAAAGCTTCTTGCCCCGATTCTCGGTAATAGATTTTTACCTCCCGAATTTCCGTAGTGTGTTGATCTATAATCGCTTCAATCAAAACCGGTGAATCAGTGTACACTTCCCGGGGCGGGAGATGCAGAATCTTGGATTGAGAATAGGCTAATCCACTAAACAACGTTAAAATTAACGATAAATTAATTACAATTCGGCGTACCGATTTATTCTTAAGCTCAATCATGTATTTAAAAACTCGATCCGATATTATCTATTTATATTCTATTTTAATTGTTTTGGTCTCACCAGAAGGATTGCGCAATTGAATTCGTAGTTCATTATTCTCTTCAGATTCTTCGGCATCTTCATCAACAGGCTGGGCACCGGCTGGGGTGTCTTCTACCTTGACTTGGCCCGTCGGAGTCGAAATACCGGTCTGGTTAGCACCCACAACAATCACCCCACCACTCTCATTATTGGTAACTTCAATACTACCTGAAATGCCATAAAAGACATCGCCGTTGATCGGATCAGATAGTACCCAAAAGACTGTTCCTTTGACCGATGCCACCGAGGTCGGGGTAGCGATGATAAAATCACCCTTTTTCGTGGGATTGATTTCCGCTTTCAGAGTCCCGAATTGCATATCAACCTGTTTTGAAATGGAACCTTTGCTTCGTTCACCGGTTATTTCCATTTCGGAATTTTCTCGAACTTTTATCTGGCTCTTATCATCGAGAAAAACCAGTGCAGTAAATCCGTCTTTTCCGGTTTTGATCCTGTCTCGTGAATAGAGATTATCGCCGATTTTTACTCCTTTTTTAAATTCGGAGTCGGTAGCACGTTTGAGGCTGGTTTCGCCGCGAACTTTTAAAATTAGGGCAATCTTGTCTTGACTGAATCCGATCGTAACAAATAATATTAAAGCCAACAATAATTTCATTAAAATGTTTTTTTTCATGTTACCAGATCCTATTCAATCGTTATAGATTTTATAGAAACTTGACCGGTCATTAATTGGCCAACCAGGACTGACAATTGTTCGAGCGTAATACTTTGATTACCATTTAAAATTACCGTCCCAGTTGGAACATAACCATATAGTAAGCCACCTTCTTTAAACCATTCTGGATTAATCTCAGGTATTTGATTTATCAGGACTAAATATTGCGATACATCTATTCCGGTGTAACTGGTTTGCCCCATTGATTGAATCTTAAAAGCAAAAATCGGGCTCAAGATCGACTCGGGTCCGGAAGTGGTTGGAAATGTTTTCCGAATCTGCCAGACGTAGATTTTACCGGCTTCTAAGGGTTTCGCCCCGGTGAGCGGATACTGGAAGATCGTGCCAGCGGTATATAAATCCAATCCGGCGACAGTGGAGATTTTCGATGATGGTAATGGAAAATAATCATTATTATCGGGAAATGGCAAGTTGGCGCGATCTTTCAAAGCCTGATCAACGGAATTATGTCTGGTTGGATCATATTCAGCCACTCTAATGGCATAGCCACATTGCGGGCAATTAGTTTTACTCCACATAAAATCAATTGATTCCCACTGAAAAGTCGGTAAGGTAGTAGCAATTTCGAAATTATCTGCCAACTCTCCTCCCGGCGAAATCAGCTCCAGCGTTGTCGGATTGGAAACCTCTATCACCTGAGTTTGGCTCTTTAGGGGGGTATTATACTGATCGGTAATATTTAATGTAAACACATAACTTCCAGCCGGCAATTTTCCACCAGTTGAAAGAATTATTGATTGCAACCTTTGCAAATCCTGTTCGAAATGATCTACACTTATATTACATGGTCTTCCGTCATTGTAATAAATATTGTGCATATTTTGGTCAATATCCCGAGTCGTCAGAGTTACTTCTCCATTGAACTCAAAGGGTCGGGTGACTACGTATAATATCCGATGGTTATACATATTTACTGCCGGAATGTTGGCAATCCATTCGAATTCGATTTTAATTTGAATCGGCGTAATTCCATCTGCAGGAGTATAAGAGAGCGAATAGGAGAACATATCAGGATTATTGCGGCCATTATTGAAATCAAAATCAAGTAGATAATATACTTCAAAATTATAGAAATAATTGGTTCTAAGGTCCAGGACTCCATTAACATCCTGAGCGGATACAATTGAAATCAGCAGGATTATAAACAGAAGAATTTTAGATATTATTTTCATAAATCCTCCATTTTATTCATGTTTCAATCTAAAGATATTGAATTAATGACATTGTGAGATAGAACAAGGGTTAGTTCTTCACTTTCATCTAAAACTACTTCTAATTATTGAGAACACGCGATAAATATAACACTAGGGGAGACGAGATACAATAAAAATCCCGCCGAAGCGGGATTAAAGATTTTCCCGGTGATGACCTACTTTTCCACCCCGTTGCCAGGGCAGTATCATCGGCGCTGGAGGGCTTAACTTCCGAGTTCGAGATGGGATCGGGTGTTTCCCCTCCGCTATTATCACCGGAAAAAAGGATTTTAATTGGGTTAAGGAAAAGAGAACGATTAGAGAAGTCAATTTCATAAAAATTTTGGTCAAGACGCACGGCTTATTAGTATCACTCGGCTAAAATCATTACTGATCGTACACCTGTGACCTATCAATCCCGTAGTCTACGGGAAGCCTTTAGTTCCGCCGAAACGGAAGGGAGATATCATCTTGGGGAAGGTTTCACGCTTATATGCTTTCAGCGTTTATCCTGACCGAACATAGCTACCCAGCGATGCACCTGACGGCACAACTGGTGCACCAGAGGTTCGTCCACTCTGGTCCTCTCGTACTAAGAGTAGCCCCCCGCAAATCTCCTGCGCCCACAGCGGATAAGGACCGAACTGTCTCACGACGTTCTAAACCCAGCTCACGTGCCACTTTAATGGGCGAACAGCCCAACCCTTGGGACCTTCTCCAGCCCCAGGATGTGACGAGCCGACATCGAGGTGCCAAACCTCCCCGTCGATATGAACTCTTGGGGGAGATCAGCCTGTTATCCCCGGAGTACCTTTTATCCTTTGAGCGATGGCGCTTCCATAAGCAACCACCGGATCACTAAGCCCTGCTTTCGCATCTGCTCGACTTGTTTGTCTCACAGTTAAGCTCCCTTATGCCTTTACACTCGGCGCACGATTACCAAACGTGCTGAGGGAACCTTTGGGAGCCTCCGTTACATTTTAGGAGGCAACCGCCCCAGTTAAACTACCCACCTGACAATGTCTCCCGCCCCGCTTCAGGGGTCGGGATTAGAATTCTAGATTTATAAGGGTGGTATTTCAAGGTTGACTCCATCCCGACTGGCGTCGGGACTTCAACGTCTCCCACCTATCCTACACATATAAACCCAAAACCCAATGCCAAGCTATAGTAAAGGTTCCGGGGTCTTCCTGTCCAGCTGCGGGAAACCGGCATCTTCACCGGCATTACAAGTTCGCCGAGGCTCTGGTCGAGACAGTGTCCAAATCGTTACACCATTCGTGCGGGTCGGAACTTACCCGACAAGGAATTTCGCTACCTTAGGACCGTTATAGTTACGGCCGCCGTTTACTGGGGCTTCAGTTCGGAGCTTCTCCCGCCGAAGCGGGATGACTCGTCCCCTTAACCTTCCAGCACCGGGCAGGTGTCAGTCCCTATACGTCGTCTTACGACTTAGCAGAGACATGTGTTTTTAGTAAACAGTCGCTTGGACCTCTTCACTGCGACCTCTTTCAGCTCCGCCTGTCTATCGAAATAGTAAGCTTCACTTACTCGAGGCACCCCATATTCCGAAGTTACGGGGCCAATTTGCCTAGTTCCTTAACCAGAGCTATCTCGCGCACCTTAGGATACTCTCCTCGCCCACCTGTGTCGGTTTATGGTACGGACATCCGTTCACCTAACATAGAGGCTTTTCTTGTCAGCTGGTTTAGGGTCAGTTTGTGTCCGAGGGACTCCTATTCGCATCTCAAGGTTATGATCTGACGGATTTGCCAATCAGATCCCTCTACCTGCTTAAACCGGGACATTCAACACCCGGCTGACCTTTCACTTCTGCGTCACCCCATAGTTCAAACGGCAAACAGATGGTACAGGAATATTCAACCTGTTATCCATCACCTACCCCCGATAGTTCGGGGCTCGGCTTAGGGCCCGACTAACCCTGAGCAGAGTTACTTTACTCAGGAAACCTTAGGCTTTCGGTGTTCCGGAATCTCACCGGAATTATCGCTACTAATGCCAGCATACTCATTTCCATCTCCTCCAGCCAACCTCGCGATTGACCTTCATTGGTTAATGGAACGCTCCCCTACCTTCCCTCGCCATAAGCGAGAGAATCAAAGCTT
>Ga0208695_1001725_pt1:0-5000 | contig 17475 bp, 9 predicted proteins | sample AD_UKC111_MetaG_FD_184449 | JGI IMG/M metagenome (GOLD analysis project Ga0208695, IMG submission 184449) | Active sludge microbial communities of municipal wastewater-treating anaerobic digesters from Hong Kong - AD_UKC111_MetaG (SPAdes)... | ecosystem: Engineered > Bioreactor > Anaerobic... | reverse complement strand
AAAATAGAGAACGAACTTTATAACGTGCTCAATTTAAAAGCAAAAGTCACTTTGGTACAGCCGGGATACATTAAAAGAACTGATGGAAAAGCCCAAAGAATAATAGATAAAAGAAACTTTAATTAGGAGTAATCAAATGGTTATTAAACAAATATCAGTTTTTATCGAAAATAAAAAGGGAAGGCTAGCCGACGTAACAAATGTTTTAGCAAATGAAAACATTAACATAAAAGCTCTTTCTCTTGCTGATACTAGTGATTTTGGAATATTAAGAATGATCGTGGATGAAATAGAAAAGGCGATTTACTCCCTAAAACAAGCTGGCTTTATCGTAAAAGAAACCGACGTTTTGGCGGTTGAAGTAGAGGATAGACCAGGAGGATTGAACTCGATACTGCAAAAGTTTAAGGAGTATAATATAGATATTGCCTATATGTATGCCTTTGTGGAAAGTTTAAACAGTAACGCACTTTTAGTTTTTAAAGTAAGCGATATTGATAAAGCCATTAAAGTTTTGAATCAGAAATAGTCATAACAGATATATCCTTTATTTTTTAATTATCCTGTAAGATTAAACGAATTAATTGGTTAGGTATTCATCGCCAAAATGGGCGGTGGCTTCGGTACAGGCTTTCGCCCTACTCAGCCACCGAATGGGGACGATTGCTGAGTAGCCCGTTAGGGCGTACCGAAGTAACCGACTACTTACACCCACTTCTCATTTTTTATTTTCCACAATCTCTATCTCTTCTTCCGTCAGCTCATATAATTTATACACCAATCTATCAATTTCCCTTTCCCGGTCGCTGGTGTCTGCCTGCTGGTTACCCTTTTTCGCAGCAAGGATTTTATCTACAAGAGAAATTTAATTTGTTATATAATGTGTTCAGTAGATTAAATGATTAACAGAGAGTTCTTAATTTTAATGTTTTTACGGCATTTTTTTAACCATACATATTAATTATGTACTGTATTTTTGTCAATATAGTTTTTTATTGGCATTGAAACAGCGGCTTATTCTTTTTTCTTATTCCTCTCATTCAATCTTGCGTTAAACATTCTTTCCCGTATTCCGCCTTCTTTGATAAATTGTTCTTCTAATCTCCTTAATTGCTGGTCAAACAGGTAATTTGTCTGGTGAACAAGGCAAATAATCGTATTGGCTACAACCTCTTCTGAGGGGTCTTCCAGATAAATCAAATACGACTTGTATAACCTATCCTTTCTTCTCCCAATTTCTCTTATCTCCAGTATCTTCGGGTCATTTTTATCCCATAATTTTAACCCTCTCACCCGAAGGAAATCCTGATAATCAATAAGCAGTTCCTCGAGGCTAGCCCTTGCAACGCCAATCAGTTTTATTTCAGTTTCTTTTGAAATGCCTGAGGCCATGCATCCTTCGGCAATATTTTGTTTGCCGCTTCTGGCGGCCTGTACCATCTGGTCGTGTGTACGGGAACGAATATTTATGTATTTATCGCAAAAATGTACAATTACACAACGTTATAAAAATTTATTCAAATTATCCTCTTTCCATTGTTTTGGATTGTTAATGATATATTGCCGTATGCGGGTTAATTCATCATCATTACGGATGATGTGTTCGTAATAATTGCGTTGCCAGATAGGAATGCCAGGGGTTTGACGAATTTGATTTATTTGTTTGGCAATGGTTGATTTGAATAATCGTATAATGGTTGGAATGGAATTTTTGGTGGGTTTGCCAAATTGTTCGATCGTTCCCATTCCCATTCCCGATCCCGATTCCGATCCCGATTCCGATCCCGATTCCGATTCCGATCCCGATTCCGATCCCGATCCCGATTCCGATCCCGTAGAGACACGTTGCAACGTGTCTCTACGATTACGATCACGATGGTGATACAAATCATCGTTATCCGTTATAATTAAAATCCCATGCAAATGATTGGGCATTACAATGAATGCATCCACATCAATATTGGGTCGTAATGCGCCGGTTTTCAACCATTCGTTTTTGACCAATTCCCCGAATTCATTCCGCATCATCTCACCATCAACAATTTCACCAAATAAACATTGGCGGTTGTGCGTAACAATGGTAATAAAATATGCGCCAGGTTGGGAATAATCGTATCCCGGCAAACGAACGGATTCAATACGGTATTTGTCTTTGAACAGGGTCAATTTTTATTTTCTATTATCCTGATTTCCTCTTCCATTAAATCATATAATTCATATACCAACCTATCAATTTCCCTTTCCCATGTGCTGGTATCTGCCTGCGGGTTATCCTTTTTCGCGGCAAGGATTTTATCTACGATTGAAATCATCTAAATCAAAAAAATCTATTTGTGTAATAATTTTTATTGAATTTGACTTTTTTATTTACTTCAGCGATTTTTTTGAATTAGTTTCATAAAGTAAATTGGTAATAGGTGACTTAAATAAGTCGTCATTTAAAAAATTAATTAGATTTTTGAGTATCTTCTTATCTTTTGGTAAAATTATTCTATCATTATTAAAACATTCTCCTATGTCAAAATTTGAAGCGTATTTACGAACTTCATCAAATTGTGATTTAACTTTTTCCAGAACATTATTTTTTTGAATTAAAAACAACTTTTTTCTCATTATTGAATCAAATTGATTATTGTCAATATCTTGCGAAAATTCAATGACATCAGAGTTTCTCAATTTTTCTATTTCTGCATCACTCGCTTCTCTATAATATTTAGATAAATCAAATACTCTTGAGGCATTATGATAAGATACAAAGAGTAGCTGGTTATTATCAAACAACACATCAATAGTGTTACTAATCGTTATGCCTTTACTATTTAATCTTGAGAAAGTATTACTATCATAAATCAAACTAAATTTAGAAGGATTTATAATTTTTCTATTATCAAATATCTGAAACCCTATCTGGTTCTTGTTCTTGTTATAGAAAAATATTATACACTTAATTTGTTCAATATCATTTTTTAATAAAATTTCAGCATCAATTACCAGTTTATTTAAATAATTTAAATTGTAATCGCTGATTAATAAAATTTGATTATTCTCAGGTTTATATTGACCATCAAAATCAATCCTTTCTTTATTTACAAATTGATGGATACTATCTTTAATATAGTCATCAAGTTGTCTCTGAATTTCTTGGTTAATAGAAATCCTTTTTATATGTTCATCTTTAAGCAATGCAAATAAATTCATAAAATCCTCCTTATTTTATTGTTGAACATCAATTAAAATATAATCGCTCACAAGAATTACTTCTGTAACCTGGTTCAAATTTCTTATTTGTCTTTTAGACATTAAAACATAAGAAATACCATTTGTTGTTGTTACTTCAAAAAAGTGATATCCAAATAAACCGAAAATTGGGTTAAAATGATAAATGTGGGTTGTAAATGCCACAAATGTAAATAAAACCAGCACGAAAGCCAGCATTTTATAGTTTATATCAATCAAAGGGAGTAAATATGCAAAGATGAATGCGAGTACTTCCTTATCTGCAGTAGCAAGACTTGAAATTTGTATCGGTATTTTTCCCAATTTTTTTAATGACAATTGTAAAATAAAATAGGCAATAATGATTAAGGAAATTGAAAGCACTAACCAGATTAAACCGTCAATAACGTGCCACTGTTTAGAAAATTCATTAAACCATAAAGTAAAGAATACTGGTGAAACTGAAGTAATTACCATTATTATTTTTAAAAATTTACTTAGCATAGATACATTCCCTCCACAAATTTATCTAATTCTTTCTGTATTTCAGTTAATTTTTCCTCTGCTTCATCTTCAGCTATTTTCCCAGAAAATTTGTTTTTTTGTATTTCCACTGCCCGATTAAATATTTTTTCAAAAACATGTAATTGTTCTGCATTGGGGATAATGATGGGTAATTGCCGAGCATCGTTGATCTGAAAATGTGATGTAGAATTAATAAATGTATCAACATATTTACTTAATAATGAAGAATTTATAAGACAAACAAATAATAAATCTGGTAAATATGTCTTCGTAAATAATGACATTGTTAAAACATCATAAATGCCACTCTCTTTTATCCTTGCTTTAAGATATGTAGAATTTACATCCGTCCAACAAAATCCTTCTCTAAAATAAAATTGTGGATTTCGTACTACCGGCATACCTTCGCCTTTTTTACCGGAATTTTCTTTTAAAAATTTCACATTTTCTCGGCTCCAATCAATATAATAAGGTGTGGGGGCATACCAACGGTTACCGTCCTTGTCGCCTTTGTCGTAGGGTACAAAAGTTTTGTCACCTATTATTCCATTGAGTTTTTCATTATCAGTCAGTAAATCTACATCGGCTATTTCATCATCGCTCACTATTCTATATAGCCAACCCTGGCCAAAAATGTCTCTGCCATATTTTTCTTTCAGTCTATCAAATAAATTACGAATCCCTGTTTCGCTTAAATCATTTAAAAATTGAATAGCATCAATTTTATTGGTTATATGGTTTTCGTGGCAAAATTCCGTTGCAAGAAGCAATTTTTCAGGTCTTTGTTTCTTTACATTTTCAGCCCATTTGGTGCCTTTTTTTACTCCAATATATTTGCCATTATTGGCAGTAGCAAGTCCCTGACCGCCTTCGGTGATAAGACCAAGTAGAGTAACATCACCAGGTTTTAACGACTTACGATATTCTTCCAATCGTGTTTTATTTTTTTCAATATTTTTGCTGGTAGAAATTTTGTCCCACCAATGGCTAAGCAATTTATTTACTTTTTTACCATAACACTCATAAACTTTTATGTTATAATCGTTTATTGAGAAAAATACCTGATTTGGGGCATTTTTGTAATATTCTATATTGCTTATATAGACTTCAGGATTTATTATGCTTTTTGTACCATCAAGGTATTTAAAAAGGTAATTTTCAGGTGGATTTGAGCATTTTTGAATTAGTATCACACAGGTGTCCACCATCGGAGTATCGAAAGGGTTGGCAGTGTCAAAAAGTTGCAATAGCTGATTTCT
>Ga0208695_1001722_pt1 | contig 17483 bp, 14 predicted proteins | sample AD_UKC111_MetaG_FD_184449 | JGI IMG/M metagenome (GOLD analysis project Ga0208695, IMG submission 184449) | Active sludge microbial communities of municipal wastewater-treating anaerobic digesters from Hong Kong - AD_UKC111_MetaG (SPAdes)... | ecosystem: Engineered > Bioreactor > Anaerobic >... | reverse complement strand
CGAAATTCAGAATGTAGATTTAATTTTACCTTTATATTTAGACTATCACTTAAATAATAATTTTAGCATAAGTGGTGGTGTGGAATTTTGGACAGGAATATTTGCTCAGAAAAAAGAAAAAGATTATATATATTATCGTGTTAGTGAAACAGATAAGGAGATAGTTTATGATTATCGTTTGGATGAGAAAATAGAAAATAATACCTCAAGTGTTGCTCGTTTTGGTATTTCCTTGCTCGGTCAATTGAAATATAAGATAATAAATAAACATACCATTGCAGTAGGATGTTCTTTTCGACTAAATTCTCAATATTGTCTAAAAACATCACAATTTTACAACCAACAAGAATTATGTTATAAAACGATTAGCCCATTTGTTCGATATTACGTTAGATTATAAATTTTTTGATGAAATTTACTTTTATAAATAATGAAAACCTCAATTAACAAATGTATATTTAACTTTAACAAAAAAATTGACCGATGAAAAATGTTATTTTAATTTTCTTGTTTATAATTCCCTTTTGCTCATTTGCACAAAGAGATTTTTCGTATTTTAAAAAGTTTGATTATAACATTCAAAATCTGATTGCTGTAGAAGATGGTTTCGTAGTATTGAGAAAAATTGGAATACGTTCAAATGATATTTTTAATCCTATTGAAGCCTTAAGAATTGATACTCTTGGAAACATCAAATGGAAAATGACATTACCAGGAATATTTTCTCAATCTGAAGTCCAAGGAATTTTTAATATTTCGAGAGAAGGGAATCTTATTCATATTTTTGGCTCTCATTCAGATTGTGATGTTGGAGGGTTTAGTTATCCAGTTCAGTTTTGTAGTATCAATATGGCAGATGGAAGCATGATAGAATATGGCTCCAATAAACTGAATAGTAAAAGTGACACAACGGAAGTAGGAGCTATTGCCAAAATGGCTAATAAGTATTTTTCTATATTTGAACCCAATAGTTATAAAATAGGAACTTATATAGGAGATACACTAAAACTAACAGAAAACGTTGCAACCTATCCACTATCGTTTTGCTTTAATCATAATTTAAATCAGGTTTTAACATATAAAGAAATTGACAATTCATTTGGCAATGATATTTTACTTCAGCTTTGGGATTCAAACCTAAATTTAGTTTCACGAAAAATAATGAAAACTAAATCTTGTAAGTACTTAGGAGCATTAGGAAAAGGTTTTTATGGTTTTTTCAATGATGGTGGAAATGGTAATACATTTTTTGTTTTTGATAGCCTATTAAATGAAATCAGTAACACTGCTTTTTTAAATATTAATTTTTATTCTGATAATCTAATTGTAAATGAAAATCGTTTTTTTACAATTAAAAATAAATATCCTTCTGAAATCCAACAAATGATTAACTTTAATGCAGGGCTGGTTTCTGAAACTTACAAAACAAAATGGTCTAATATTTTGGATATTAAGGAATTAAATGGCTCAACTTATGTTTTGGGCTTGACTGCATATAACCAACTATTTATAGAAAAATTACAAAATTCACAATCTATTAATAGTGGTATTAAAACCGGTGTTAATTTAGAAATATCCAATTTGATGGGTGATTTTAATATTTCGGTTCAACCAGGGATTCCTCCTATTTTTCCTATATCGTATATTACAGATTTTCAAAACATTACTGCTCGGGTTACTAATTTGGGGAGTCAAAAAATCCATGGAATAGAAATAAAATCTAAAATATTTCAGAATTATTTTTGCCCAAAGCCACTTGAGCTTAAGTATCAATACAATGATATTACTCTAAATCCCGGAGATTCGATTTATGTAGATATACCTCCTCTTTTCATCAACTATGTGTCAGATATTTCAAAAATGTGTTATAGCGTTTCTACTCTTGACCTAAAAAATGATGAAAACATTGAAGACAATATAATTTGTGTATCTGTTAAAAATACTGCTACGAATGAGCTTTCTATCAAAGAAAAAATTACTCTCAATCCAAACCCAACAGATAATCAACTCAATATAACATCGGATTTTGAGATAGATCAATTGGCAATATTCGATATTGCAGGAAGAAAAATTATCACCAAAGAAGTACATGGTTTTCAGTATCAACTCGATTGTTCTTCGATGCCTGTTGGATATTATTTTCTACACATCAAAGGAGAGGGAAAAGAAACATATCAGCGATTTATTGTGCAGAGATAAAAAGTAATTTTATTTATGAAAGCTCTTCTTTATATATTTTTTCTGACTTTTATTTGTTCCACAGTAGCCTTTTCTCAAAATTTAGAGAGTGTTACAGGAAAATATAAATTAGATAAACTCATTAAACTGCTGCAAGAATTAGAGACAGATTCAACAGAATATATTCACCTTAAAAATACAAGAGTTAGCTATGACGATTATACCATAATATCTTTTATTTCCGGAAGATTGGAAAAATTACCCATAGAAGAGAGATTGGCGTTTCTACAAAAACATGAATTGTTAAATAGTAATTCAATTAAAGAAGTAAAAAATAAATTTCCCAATGTTTATAGTTATGAATTTAGAGACCTATTATTATCTACGAAGGTAGCAGAATATCTAAGTGATATTAATTTTAGAAAAAATTGTTTAGAAGAATTAAGCAATAATTATTCTTTGAAATTAAAAAATGGAGAAAGTATCAAGGATTGTCAAAAGTTTTTAAATGGCAAATGGGACTATTCTGAGTTTTTAAGTAATATTCAATACTTCTATATCGACAATTTGTTTGAAGAGGTGACTACGATTGATAAATTTTTAAATTTATTTATAGCAGCAATCAAAAGAAGTATTTCAGTATCAATAGATTTTGAAATTAAAGCTGAAGTACAAGATAAATATCTTATAATTAATGCAGGGAAAACTAAAATTATGGATAATATTAATAACTACAAGGAAAGAAATAAAAAAGGGGAGTTTACCAAATTTAGAACAATTGCTGACTGTAGTTATGAAATTTTAAATATCCATGATCAAATTTGTAATGACAATAATTTGAACTCTTTTTTTTATACGATTTCATCGAATAATTTTTTTAGTGAAGGTGGGTATGGGGAAAAATTTGGTAACTTTAAATACAAAAAACTCTTTTTCTCAATTCCCTTAGATGAAGCTGAACAAAATTATAGATTAAAATATAATAATCTAAGATGCTTAGAGAATAATAAATATTATGAAAGTTGTATGTGTCTAAGAATAAATGGATTATATATTCATCACAACTCCGAGGTGAAGTATATTTATACAACTCAAGCAAAGGAAGATTTTTATAAATCCTTGATTGAAAATGCAAGAAGAGTAGGCTACACTAAGAAACAACTTGATAGAGTTTACTTTGATCTTTTTTCAAAAAAGATATATAAAGACAGAAAATTATATGAAGAGATTGAGTATAATTTCAATCTTAAAAATTAGATTTAAAGGTACTCTTTGAATAACTTATAGTCCATCCCGAAAGACCTTATATGCCTCAACTCAGTTTGAAATAGTTAATAAGAAAAATAATGAAAAATAGTAATACTTATGTTGCCATCATGGCAGGAGGTGTTGGTAGCCGTTTTTGGCCCTCCAGTAGAGAGCAAAAACCCAAACAATTTTTAGATATTTTAGGAGTAGGGAAGTCCTTGCTTCGGATGACCTTTGAGCGATTTTTGAATATAGTTCCAGCTTCTAATATATTGATTCTGACGAATGAAATTTACAAAGATTTGGTCTTAGAACATCTGCCAGAATTATCTGAAAACCAAATACTTCTGGAGCCTTCGAGAAATAATACCGCTCCATGTATTGCCTACACAGCTTTGAGATTAAAAGTGCAAGACCCTGATGCTGTGTTTGTAGTGGCACCTTCTGATCATATTATTTTGAAAGAAGATACTTTTACTCAGAATATCAATAAAGCATTGGATTATGCCAATTTGCATGATGTTTTGATAACGTTGGGCATTGCACCAACCAGACCTGATACAGGATATGGGTATATCAATTATTTGCCTGAAAATGAGAATGGTATCCATAAAGTAAAGCGGTTTGCCGAGAAGCCGGATTTAGATACAGCAAGATTCTTTTTGGCATCGGGAGATTATCTGTGGAATGCCGGAATCTTTGTTTGGAAAGCTGAAAATGTGTTGAAGGCTTTGCGAAAATATGCAGGAGGTGTTTTGGATGTCTTAGAAAAAGGAATTTCGGACTACAATACTCTTTCTGAAAAAGAATTTATCAAAGCTAATTACCCAAATACACCTAATATTTCCATTGATTTTGCCATAATGGAAAAAGCAGAAAATGTTTATACTATCCCATCTGACTTAGGATGGTCCGATTTAGGAACATGGGCATCTTTGTATGCAGAGTGTGATAAAGATGAAAATGCAAATGCAAATCAGGCAACTGCTTCTATTTTGATGGATACAAAAAATTGTTTGGTACGATCTTCTAATGGTAAATTGGTCGTTATTAAAGGGTTAGAAGATTATATAGTGATAGACGAACCCGATGTGTTGATGATTTATCCAAAATCTAAAGAGCAGGAAGTGAAGCAAGTGACACAGGCAGTAGAAAAACAATTTGGAGGAAAATTTTCATAATAAGAGAAGTTGAATTCAAAGCACATCGTTTTAGTTGCTAACACAACTTGGAATATTTTTAATTTCAGACTGAATCTGATACAAAAATTTCTAAGTGAGGGATTTGAAGTTTCAGTAGTTGCACCTATTGATGAATACATTGAGTATAAAGAACGCTATCCGAAAGTTAAACATTATAACTTACACTACCTCAAAAGAACTGGCATCAATCCTATATTCGATATCTTATTTTGTTTGGAACTGATCAGAAGATACCGTCTTTTGAAACCCGATATTGTTATTCATTTTACCAACAAACCGAATATTTATGGGGGTATAGCTTCTGGATTGACATTCTCAAAGTCTATAGCTGTTGTGACCGGACTTGGTTATGCTTTTATTCATTCCGGCTTTGTAAATTATTTTACAAAATTGTTGTATCGATTTTCAGCAAATTTTCATCGTAAAATAATATTCGAAAACCAAGAAGACAAATTGCTTTTTGAAAATTTGAGAATTGTTAATTCATCTTCTTCAATTGCTGTAAAAGGCTGTGGAGTAGATACTTCTTTTTATAAACCAATTGAAACAGTCATTAGCAACAAAACAATTTTTACTTTTGTTGGTAGATTGTTGAATGATAAAGGAATTAGAGAGTTTGTTGCTGCTGCAAAAGAAATAAAAGCAAATTTTCAACAAGTAGAGTTTTGGATAATAGGAGAGTTAGATACTGAAAATCCTGCTACTATTGAAAAAGAAAATTTAGTTCGTTGGATAGATGAAGGAATCATTCAATATCATGGTTTTCAAAGAGATGTAAGACCTTTAATGGCAGCTTCAGATTGTATTGTTTTACCATCTTATAGAGAAGGGAATCCTCGAACTATAACAGAAGCTATGTCAATGGGGAAAGCAGTAATTACAACAAATATTGGAGGGTGTCGGGAAAATGTAGAGGATGGAGTTAATGGATATTTAGTGAAAATAAAAGATAATGAAAGTTTAAGTCAAGCACTTCGTAAGTTTTTGAATCTTACACCATTAGAAAAAAAGAAAATGGGCGAATTAGGACGATTGAAAGCGATAAAAGAATTTGATAGTCAATTGATTGCACAAGAATATTTAGGTGTTGTAAACAACGTTTTGAATAATGAATGATGGAAGTTTACTCATCATTTCCTATTATTTTCCACCCATTCATAGTGTTGCTTCCTTACGTAACTACTATTTTGCACTAAATCTCGCCGAACATTTTGACTCAACGACAGTCATTACTACTTCCAATCAAAAAAATTTCCCCAAACAAGAATTTCCTACCAATAATTTGGACATTGTTCCAGTTTCCACTTTCGATTATCGAACAATTATTAATTTTTTTTCAGCTCAAAAAGGTGTAATACATCATCAAGAATCCAAAAAACAAAACACAATTATTCAATTCATTTTAAAATTAAATGAAACTTTGCCTTTTTCTTTACTTTTTGGAGAAGGTGGTTTGATTTATATACTTTCTGCTTATTTTTTTGCTTTAAAAATATGTAGAAAAAAAAACGTAACGCATTGTTTTTCAAGTTATAGAGTCACTGGAAATCATATTGTTTCTTTCCTCCTGAAAAGAAAATTTCCAAAATTGATTTGGATAGCAGATTTTCATGATTTGCCCTATGATGATTTTAGGAAAAATGCTTTTTTACCAAATTTACAGGCTTGGTTTTGGAAGAAAATATTGAAAAATGCCGACAAAGTTATTACGGTTTCGGAGGGTTTGGCAACCACACTTCGAAAATGGCATCCAAGTGTTCAAGTTATTCGAGATGGAATTGTGCCAAGGGAAGCCATTGCTCCAATTGATAGAGAGCATTTTATAATAAACTATACAGGGTCTATTTATCAAAAAGCACAGAATGCAGATGTTCTTTGGCAAGTATTGAAAGAATTGATTGATGAAAATGAAATCGATAAATCTAAGTTCAGAATTAGATATGCAGGAAAAGATGCTACACTATTTCGTTCTTGGCTCAATAAATTTGAATTAGAGGAGTTTTTAGAAGATAAAGGAATGGTATCAAGGGAAGAGGCAATGAAAATGCAAGAAACAGCGGCAGTCAACTTATTGCTAACTTGGTCTTTTGGTACTTCTAAAGGTATTGTAACCGGAAAAATTTATGAATATCTTTCTGCTCGTCGCCCAATATTATTGCTCATCAATGGAGAACAAGACTTAGAAATGGAAAATTGGTTTGAAGAAATGCAGTGCGGTGAGGTTTTTTATAATAATGAGTTTCAAAAAGCTCGTTTAAAACAACATTTGGAAGAGTTTTTTAAGGATAAAAATATTATTCCAATCTCAAAAATAGAATCTTTAGCATGGAATATCCAAGCCCAAAAAGTGCTTAAAGGTGTATAATATTACATTCAAGTATTTCTTGATTTTTTTATGTACAGCTTTAAGTCTTGTCTGTACTTTTAATTATGTGAAAAATAATGAAAAGGCAGATTTGTGGTGTACAACAATTGGCTCAAGAATAATAGTAGAAAAGAAGCAATCTCCATATTATTTTAAATGGAATTGGAATACAGATAAAAGATATGTTGACCCCACTGACGACAATATGCACCCTGTTTCAAGGGTGACCTTTACCCCATTTTTTGCTATCATTTTCTATGTTTTTGCTTGGATTGATATGGAGGTCTTGAAGTGGGTATGTTACGTCTTTACATGGATAGTTCTGTTGTTTATATATCTCAAAGAAGGTTTTTTTGACTTAAATAAAACAAATAACGTTCTCTTTTTCTCGATTTTTATAATTAATGCTACGGCATGGTGGATTCACTGTTCAGAAGGTCAAAAATATATTTTATTTTTACTTTTACTTTATGGGATATACAAGGCAATTTTAAAACCTGACTATACGATACTTTCTATTTTTTTAGGAGTATTGGTTTTGATTAGACCGAATAGCATATTGTCTGTTGCATTCTTGTTCTTTATCTTCGGATTTAAACATTTTAGAAAACAAGTAGTAGGTTTATTTTTGGTTGCTGTATTATTTTTATTGAGTACTGCTATTGCCGACAAGACAATTTGGAGTGACTATTTTTCAGCTATGCACTTATACTCAATATATGGTTTGGGAGAAATGCCCGTACTGGATGAGTATTTTAAGAATCCTATTGGTTTGAATGTCAAAGCAACTGAATTCCCATTTGACTATAGTTTAAGACATAATAACTCTGGTGTTCAAAGATGGTTTTATAAAATATTGGGATGGAAACTTTATAAAGAACAACTATTTGCATTGTATTCTTTTATTGCACTTAGTGTAATAATAGTTTGCAAAAAACTTAAACTCAATTTTGATAAACCGGAGAATCTATTTCTTGTATTTTTCTTCCTTTACATTACTTCAGAATACTTCATACCTGCAAGTAGGTTGCCCTACTATTATGTACAATGGTTTTTCCCAATTATTTTAATGCTAAAGAGTTATCAAAAGATGAATAAGTTAATTCAAGGGCTTTTTTGGGTGGGACTTAGCCTCAATACAATTTTTCTCTCATTTATTCCTTTTGGTCAAATAATTGGTGAACTATGTATTTTGTTTTGCTTACTCTATTTAATACTAAAGGAATCTATGTTTTTTGAATTAGTACTCAAAATTGTCAAAAATCCCAACAATACCCAATAGTGTCTAAAATTAAGCATATCTGTATTTAAGGCTTCGATACTTCCTATCACAAAACAAACTGCAATACCGTATGCAATGCCATCCTTTTTCAGAGCATTTGTTATTAAACTGATTAAATGCCAACCTATAAGAAGACAAATGAGGAAGCCTATTATTCCTGTTTCTGCCAAAGTCCCTAAATAGGTACAAGAAGGATCACAGTTAGAATCGAAAGTTTCAGGATATGTCCCTGATTTTTTGTAATCAGCTAATTGTGAATTGGTATTTCCGACTCCTAAACCCCAGAATGGATTTTTTAGGAATTGATTTAGTAAGACTCTTTTTCTAGATAGATAAATCGTTTCATACACATTGTATTTTCCAAATTTATATAAAGGTTGAGTGTTGATAACTTCCTTATTCACAGAGTTTTCACTATTTTCGATATAAAAATTGGTACTAAAAAACATAAAAAGAGTTGTTGATACTATTAAGATTCCAAATTGAAGTTTTGAAAATCTAAATAGAAGTAATATAACTCCCAATAGTAATAAAATAATTGATTTTGAATAAGTTAGAAAAATACTTATAGCCGAGATAGAAAGCAGAATCTTACTCCATAGCTTAATTTGTCCATCAGTGGAAATGATTTTTTCCCAATAGATAAAGAGAAAACAACTCAAAATTGAGATAAACATCGTAGGAGAAGGAGTCATTCCTTGAAGTCGAAATACTGTACCGAAGTATGGATAGTTAGGATAGTAATATACATATTTTGAAGAAATCCCAAACAAAGCTAAACTCAAACCAATAAGTCCTGTAAAAACTAAAAACCATAATAGAATTGTAATTGTTATATAAAGATAATTTTCGGCATTTTTGTATTTAAAAAATTGCTTACTAAGTAGATATATCATAAATAAATATATCTTTCCACAAGATTCTATTATTGAAGCTTCATTTTTAGAAATGAAAGAAGATATTAGATTTGAGGATAAATAAAGAATTAATAACCAGTCTAATCTATCCCAATTGATAATTGAAAACTGTTTCTTAAAAAGTATTAAAGGAAAGTATAATATAAAAATAAATTCAGGTATAAAAATTTGATCTGGTACAAATGAAATTCCAATTGAAGTCAAAAAAGCCAGAGAACCAATATATGAAATAATGAAAATTGTAGTAATATATATTCTGTTAGTTGAAATTATTCCATTCATATTTTACATTCTAATTAGTATTTTAATAAAATTAAATTATTATAAATCCTGCAATAATAATTTATTTTTCTTTCCTGATTAAAACTAAAAACGGATTAAGGATTAAAAAATAAAACTATAAAAATTGGTTAACCCCAAAAATTAATTCCTCTAAATTATAATTATTCAATAATTGAAAATGTGATAACATAAATATTAATTCAATATGTGCATAATTTGTTGTAAGTTATATTTGAAGTAGTGTAATATAAATATTTTTATTAAAAATCTGTTGTTTAAGTATAGTAAAAAAATATAAAAGATATTACATAGACTAATCAAGTAGATAACATTTTGAATTGAAGGTTGACTGCTACTTAATATCTATTTCTTTTAAAACAGATTGATATAATTCATTTATTTCCAATCCTTCCTTTGTCAAAAAATCAAAATTGCTATTATGAAAATTCATTGAAATATGGGTATTCTGCTTATTTTTTGATAAAAAGCCTTTAACTAAACTAACTATACTTCCACCATTATTCCTTACAAAATGTTTTACAGAACTATCCATCAAAGCTAAAGGAACTTCTAACCAATCGAATGCTTTCTCATTTTCAAAATCATACATGTAAAAGGGAAACCCTGTGCCACATCTAAATCCAATATGTTGATTATAACCTATTGTAAAATCATATTTTATCCCATTATTTTTCCAAATCAATGGAGTAGTTTTCCAATTGAATCTTAACCAATGTTGCCTATTATCAACTATTTGATGCTCAGTAATTTGATCTAATATTTCTTTTTCATTTTTATACATTTCTTCACTAAAACCAGCATTATAGCTTGGATGAATTCCTATTTTGTATCCTCTTATTTGGGCAATTTCAATAATTTTTTTAATATATGGATGTCTAATATCATACAAATTATCATATTTTGTATTCCCACCACACATTAAAAATAGACGTTTTCTATCAAGTTGATTTTCAGAGGATAATAAAATATTGAAAGTATCATATGGGTCTTTCTTTTTCTGTATTAAAGATTTTATTCCGTAAGAAAAGGTTTGATAAAATTCCCAAAACCCTCTTCTATAATAGATATTTGCAGCAAATGATTTAATAATGGAACTTAAATTTTTGAATCTAAATAAAATATCCAAATCATGTGTAATATCATATGTTGTCCTGTTCTTAATTTCAATATTTAAAATAATTTCGAAAAACTTTTTAACTAATTGATCTACAATCGGAATTTCATTTAATCTATGCTTTATTAGTAAATGATATTTTTCGTCGAGCCAACCTACTTTATTAAAATTATCTTCAGAAGCATAGAATTCCTCGTATCTCGTAATTAGGAAAAATATTGACTCAAATACATCAAACTGAAAAGTGTTATTATGAATTAAATCTCCTGATTTTTCAATTATTTCTATACCATATAATTGTTGTTGTCCATAATAATATGTATTTAAAAAATATTCATTTATGTTAAATATTCTATTTTTATTGAAAAAGGCATTTTGTGCTTTAATGATATAGTTTTGGCTGTTTGCTTGAATATTTCCATAATTAATTGAAATAGAATCAGTTGTTGGATTATTTAATGACAATAGAACACCATTAGGACAGAGTGGATGCAATTGAATAAATTGAATTACATACTTCAGTCTTGGATTTTGTTGGTACTCAATTGATGTTTGAATGTTTATTCGCATTTATAATTTTTTCCTAAATAAAGTTCTAGCAGCATCAATCCATCTATTTTTAGATTTTCTTATTAGAAAATACTGAATTTGTTTTGCTCCATAACTACTATATAATTCATTTACATCCTTTATCATGCTGCCTTCAAAATTGAATGACAATTTATTTTCATTTGCAAAACAAATTCCTTTCCAAAGAATTAATTGCATAGCACCCGAAATATTTACATTCCTATTACACCCACTAAGAATATTATATACTGAAAATTTATCATATACAAACAAACTTCCACAAACTAATTGATTGTCAATATTTTTAGCAACTATTAATTTGCATTGATTGTGTTCAATTAATTCAACAAATATATTTTTTAATAATTTATAATTTATTGGATTCGATATATTTTGATTATCGAATGTATATTGAATTAATTCATAAAAGAATTCGATATCATTGTTTTCTTCAATTACATAATGTATTTCGGCATTTTTTATATGATTTCTAACATTTGGTTTTAAATTTTTGTACAATAATTCTATTGGCTGATCAGGCTCAATAATATAAGTATAATAACTAGTTTGTTCAAAACCAGCCCAATAGAATGGTTGCCAATTAGTAAATTTTTCATGAAAGCCACATTGTAAAAAGTAGAAATTTGGTAATAGTTTAATCATTTTATCAATTTCTCTTTCCTCAAAATCTATTTTTCTAGAATAGCTTATTTCAAAAGGATAATTAAACCAAATCCCCAGATAAGGAGAAAGAATTGGATTACTAATCACATTTAATCCAAATCTTTTAGTAAAATATATAGGCCAAACAGCTGTTACTTCTTTATTTTTATTAAATGTTATAATGACATCCCAATTATCTTTACATGCAATAGCGTCTAACCACCAATCCTGAAAAAAAATTGGTAAATCATTTTCTTTAATAAATTTTTTATATATAGTTTTTGAATCCATTAGTCAAAAATCAATTTTTTTCGTTTGGATGTTTTTAAAAAGTTTTCAATTTCGTTCATCCAATTATATTTATCATGGTTTTCAGTTTTGGATTGGTAATACATTTCAATTTTATTTATTACCAAAGGGTTGAATCGCAATCTATTTAATCCAGTTTTGTTTAGCCCTTTATATTGTATTGGTATTCCAAAAGCTCTACAATAGGGTGGCACATCTTTATTAACAATTGTACCCATACCAATCATTGAATATGAACCAATTGTGGAAAACTGATGAACAGAAACATTTAACCCTAGATTCGCAAATTTATCAATAATAACATATCCACCAATTTTTACACCACTACTTAATATTACATTCGACATAAGTTCAGTATCATGACCAATATAGACAAATGGCATAAGATAACAATGTTCACCAATAATAGTATTTCCTATAATTGGAGCGTCTATCACACAATTTTCACCAATGTAGCAGCTATTTTTTAATTGAGTACTGCCATCTCCTCTTTTTGCTCCTATCGTTTTTGGCGGTGCACCAATAACAGAATTAGCTCCAATTATCACATTGTCTTCTATTTCTACACCTTCATAAATTATGACGTTAGGGTGAATTATTACATTTTTCCCAATTCTTACATTATCCGATATAATTGCACTATGATGAATATGGTTCTGAATCAATGTTAATATTTTTTTTAAGAATACGATAAAGTTAAGGTTATAGATTTCCTTTCTTTAATATTATTTCAAATTTTAAATAAATTCAACTAAAATTGTAATTTCGCACTTCATTTTTCGTTTCTAACAAAAAAATTATCAATGAAGTTTTTTACCTCACTCTTAATAATGTTTGCGTCATTTTCAACTCTTTCATCTTTTGCACAAGTTGTTGATACAAACAAAATTTATAGTATAGTCGATATTCAAGCAAGATTTCCGGGCTGCGATACGTATAGTAATTCTGGTACATTAAATGATTCTTGTACTCAGATTTATTTGCTCAATTATATCTACAAAGTCATACGTTATCCTGAAGAAGCTCGATTGAAAAATGTTGAAGGACAGGCAGTTGTAAGATTTGTAGTGGAAAGATCTGGAGAAATTTCTAATGTAGAATTGCAAAAAGATCCTGGGTCGGGATTAGGCAATGAGGCTTTATTGGCTGTGAAATCAATGAATGAGGTTGGATATAGATGGACGCCTTCCAAAATTAAAGGTGTAACGGTTCGTTCTTATATCACTTTACCGATCAAATTCAAATTAGAAGAAGAACCACCGTTTTTGATTTCTGAAAAAAATGATACCATTTACACTAGATTTGACTCCACTCTAACTTTTATAGGTGGTGAAGCTGCTCTAAAATCCTATTTAGCACAGCAAATCAAATATCCTTTGAATTTAAAAGATTGTAAAAGTGGTTTGATTCAAACTACTATTTTGGTCAAAAAAACTGGAGAAGTTGAAGTTTTAGATATGTTTGATTTCAATGGATTAGGTGGTGATGCTACTTATGAAGGAATTAGAGTGGCTTTAAGTACTAAAGGAAAGTGGAAGTTGGCAACTTATGGAGGTAAACCTGTAAATGCATCCTATCCTTTAAGAATTATTTTCAAACCCTCATCATCGAATTGTAAGGCTACTAATGATAACTTCGATAAGGCACTAGCCTTGTCTGATGAAGCCCAATTATTATCTGAAAAAGGGGATAATGAAAAATCATTAATGAAACTCAATGAAGCTATTCAGTTGGATCCCAATAATATGGAGTATTTTTATATGAGAGGAAGTGTATATATGGTGATGAACAAAAAAGCTGAGGCTTGTGCTGATTTTACAAAAGTGAAGGAAACTTTGGGAGTAAATTGGGTGGATGCTTATCTACCATTATTATGTGCTAAAAAAGAAAATGAGAATTCTCCGAAGTAATTTTTGAAAATAAATTATTATTAAAATATTATTTGTATTTTGCCATCTTAGAAGAAATTTTAAGATGGCATTTTTTATTTTATCAACTAATATTTAAAATATTTATGAGTAACAAAAAAAATATTTGGGTAAAAAAATCATTAACAGATATTCTTGCACAAGCTGCTAGCGACTCTGGAGAAGGGTTGAAAAGAACTCTTGGAGCAAGCAATTTAATGGCATTAGGCATTGGTGCAATCATTGGTGCTGGTTTATTTGTTCGTACTGCAGCTGCTGCTGGTCAGGCTGCTGGTCCTGGAGTAACTATATCGTTCATTGTTGCTGCCATTGGTTGTGCATTTGCTGGGCTATGTTATGCTGAATTCGCAGCTATGATTCCTATTGCTGGTAGTGCCTATGCCTATTCTTATGTCACTATGGGAGAATTAGTAGCTTGGGTGATCGGTTGGGCATTGATCATGGAATATGCATTGGGAGCTGCCACAGTTTCTATTGCTTGGAGTGAATACCTAAATAAATTGCTCGGAGGTGCAATCCCCTATGAATGGTGTCATTCGCCTTTTGAGAGTTTTACTGATTCTCAAGGTGTATTCCATCATGGAATGATTAATGCCCCTGCTTTGATTATTTTGTTGTTGCTTACTTTATTATTAATTAAAGGAACTCAAGAATCAGCTTTAGTGAATTCTATAATCGTTTTTATCAAAGTTTCTATTGTATTATTATTTATAGTTATTGGTTGGCAATTTATCAAACCAGAAAATTATGTTCCTTATCTTATTCCTGAAGGAGCTGCTCCTGTGAAAGATGCATCTGGAAAAGTAATTGCTGAATATAGTGGGTTTTTCAAATACGGCTTTGGTGGAGTGATTGGTGGTGCAGCAATAGTGTTTTTTGCATTTATTGGTTTCGATGCTGTAAGTACTGCTGCACAAGAAGCTAAAAATCCAAAAAGAGATATGCCTATCGGAATATTAGGCTCATTGATCATTTGTACCATTCTTTATGTTTTGTTTGGTCATGTATTGACTGGAGTGGCGAATTGGAAAGATTTTGTTGATCCAGAAAAAGGTAGAGAAGCTTCGGTAGCTTATGCAATTGCTCAATATATGACTGGATATGGTTGGTTAGCAACTGCAGTGACTGTTGCCATTCTTGCTGGTTTTTCATCCGTAATTTTGGTAATGCTTATGGGTCAAAGCCGAATATTTTATACCATGAGCAAAGATGGGTTGTTGCCAAGTGCTTTAGGCGATCTTCATCCGAAGTTCAGAACTCCCTATAAGGCAAATTGGGTATTATTTGTTTTTGTAGGCTTGTTTTCTGCATTTGTGCCAGGTCATGTTGCTGGCGGTTTGACTTCGTTCGGCACTTTGTTTGCATTTGTTTTGGTTAGTATCGGTATTTGGATTTTGCGAAAAAAATCTCCAAATATTGAAAGACCATTCAAAACTCCTTTGGTTCCAATCGTTCCATTACTTGGTGCTATTATTTGTTTTGGGATGATCGTTGCTTTAGATGCTCAAACATTAAAAATTGCAATGCTTTGGATGATTATTGGGCTTGTTGTATATTTTACTTATAGCAGACATCATAGTCATTTAAAATCACAAAGTGATATAATACCTAAAGCTTCAGATTTTGAAGAAAAGTAATAGAAAGCTCTGATAATGATGTATGATAATGATGTATATAGTGCATAAAAAAAGAGGCTGAATTGATTTTTCAGCCTCTTTTTTATTTTTCCCAAGTTCTATATTTATGCGAAAATGTAAAAATTCTTTCAAAAATATCTTTATCCAAAGGATCCATTTCTTTACCTCTTCTTGCTATTACTCTCTTTGCTGATTCCAATGCTTTTTCAAGTTCATAAGTTTTAAAGCCATCAGAGCCTCCCCATGAGAAGGATGGTATAAAATTCTTAGGGAAACCTCCACCAAAAATATTTGCAGAAATACCAACCACTGTTCCAGTATTGAACATAGTGTTGATACCACATTTAGAATGGTCGCCCATAATTAATCCGCAAAATTGTAATCCAGTTCCTGTTAATGTTTCTTTTGTATAATCCCAAATTTTCACTTCATCGTAATTGTTCTTCAAATTCGAACAATTTGTTCCTGCTCCGATATTACACCATTCTCCAATTACTGAATTTCCCAAATAACCATCATGTGCTTTATTACAATTGGCATAGAACACACAATTATTGACTTCACCACCTACCTTTGAGTTGGGACCAACTGTAGTAGGACCATAAATTTTGGCTCCCATCTTTAGCATTGCTTCATCACATAAAGCAAATGGACCTCTAATGAAGCAACCTTCCATAATTACTGCATTTTTACCAATATAAATTGGTCCACCTTTAGTATTCATCGTACAGAATTCGATTTCTGCACCTTCTTCTATAAAAATTTTGGATGGATCGCCTATAACGTGAACATCTTCAGGGATGGGTTGGGAAACTCTTTCAAATGTCAATAATTCAAAGTCATCGATGATTGCTTTGCCATTCATCGAAAAAATATCCCATAAATGATTGATTTTCTGAACGTTAGTTTCTTTGTAATTCACTCCAGCAACATTCGAATTTTCTTCATCACTCATCATCAGCTCGAACTGTCCTTCTTCCAATTTTGCAACAATCATTTCGCCATCTTGAAGCAAAACTTCTCCAGTATTCATGCTTAAAATCCTGTTTGCAATATCTTTATTTGGAATAACAGATCCATTAACAACATAATTTTCATCAGAGATGATGATGGGATACTTGGTTGAGAGATAATCTTGAGTGATATAAGAAGGTTTGCAATTGAGCAATTTTTCCCACTTTTCACGAATAGTAAGAATACCTACTCTCAGTTCACATAAAGGTCGAGTATAGGTTAATGGAAGAAATTGAGTACTTAAATCGTTGTCAAAAAGAATTAAATTCTTCATAAGTTGAAAAAAAAAGTCCCTAAATGAAGGGACCTTTTTAGTATTTTACAAGTGAACTATTGGTCAGTTTTTGCAAATTTTGCAAATTTTTTATTGAATTTATCAATTCGACCAGCAGTGTCAATAAATTTCAATTTTCCAGTAAAGAATGGGTGAGAATAAGAAGAAATTTCCATTTTCACTAATGGATACTCTTTTCCATCTTCCCATACGATTGTTTCCTTACTATTAGCACAAGATTTTGATAAGAAAGAAATATCATTAGATATGTCTTTGAAAACAACTTGTCTATAGTTAGATGGATGGATATCTTTTTTCATTATGAATCGCTTTTATAAATTTTTTCTAAAATCGGATGCAAAGGTAATATTTTTTCATATATAATCAAATAGTTATTTGAATATAATTTATTGTAATATGTTTCTTCCTTAAAAAGTTGATTATCACTACCATTCTGGAAAATATATATCTTCAAAATG
>Ga0208695_1001721_pt1 | contig 17493 bp, 18 predicted proteins | sample AD_UKC111_MetaG_FD_184449 | JGI IMG/M metagenome (GOLD analysis project Ga0208695, IMG submission 184449) | Active sludge microbial communities of municipal wastewater-treating anaerobic digesters from Hong Kong - AD_UKC111_MetaG (SPAdes)... | ecosystem: Engineered > Bioreactor > Anaerobic >... | reverse complement strand
ACCTGCTGCAAGCAAAATACAGTTTCAATCCCCTTGCGGGTGTGAGTTGCAACGCCGTTTGCAATGCCGTCCGAAACCTCTTGCGAGGTTTCAATCCCCTTGCGGGTGTGAGTTGCAACGTAGATAATGACGATAATGTATGGTTAGGACTCCAGTTTCAATCCCCTTGCGGGTGTGAGTTGCAACGTTTGGATATTTTGGGGGATTGTACAATAAGGAGTGTTTCAATCCCCTTGCGGGTGTGAGTTGCAACGGGACTATTTCGCAAAAAAGAAAAAAGAGCAGATGTTTCAATCCCCTTGCGGGTGTGAGTTGCAACTGTATAAAGTATCACCGTGAGGAGCTCCAACGGGATGTTTCAATCCCCTTGCGGGTGTGAGTTGCAACTTATGGGCAGTTATGTGTCTAGTAGTAACTTGTGTTTCAATCCCCTTGCGGGTGTGAGTTGCAACTTAAATGATCCAGTGTTTATGACACTGGACAGAGAAGGTTTCAATCCCCTTGCGGGTGTGAGTTGCAACATGGAAAGGCTTTGTTAATGGCATTAATGGCGAGGTTGTTTCAATCCCCTTGCGGGTGTGAGTTGCAACGGTACCACCGCTACCACCTCCCCCCGCAGCCGACTTGTTTCAATCCCCTTGCGGGTGTGAGTTGCAACGTTTTTAAGTTGTTTTAGGGCTGTAACTAACGCCCGGGTTTCAATCCCCTTGCGGGTGTGAGTTGCAACAGCAAAAATATACAAAATTCCTGCTCAACTCACTTATATATTTAGTATTATATATCATCCTTATTATTTTGTCAATATATTGTATTAAAATTATAGAAATTTAACACATTATTTTACTAAAAATGCTGTGCGAATGTCGGTTTTTGACGTACTTTTTTAACAATAAAAAAGCCGATTCGCACCGAGATAATAAAATTTTGTTAAAAATCTGCTAAAGATATGATTTGCAACTTAATTTAAACAAGACACAACAGTATATATTTACATACAAAAAAAATTACCATCACTTAATTTTAAAAATAAACAGCGGTATATATGAACAGGAAGGAAGTGATATATAATGATACGCTTGTGATATTTTAACAAATGCATATAACGCTGATGAAAGGATGTGAATTTAATATGGACAAGATGGCAAAAATTCTTGCTGAAATAGCTATTACTATTGCTGTAAAAGTAATTATTTCTATGATAAAAAACAAATAAATGTGTTAGGAGGACCGAAAAATGGATATCGATATTAAGGTTATCATTAATATTGTAGCAGATATACTCAAGGTGATAATTAACAACTTGCCTGATGACAAGTAAAAATATGCCTTGATATATAAAATATTACAAATTATTCTGTAATATTGTTGTTATTTTTGTAATATTATGATACAATATTGAAAATGTTAGCCGATGTTGTGAATATTTTTATAGGCTGTACAGGCTTTTAGGAGGCAACAATGAAAATACTTTGGATTTCACGTCATTCAATGACAGAACAGCAGACAGCAGCGCTTAAACAGCTTTACGGGAAATTTAATATAATTACTGCCGACAAAACTTTCTCGGACGCAAGTGAAATAATAGCCTTTGAACAGGATGTTGATGTTTATGCCGCCGTTCTTCCAACGGAAATTTTAATCAGCCTGTTCAAGGCTCTCCCATCAGACAAAGAGCTTATTATCCCATCCTCAAAAAGGCTCCCCACCGGCAACAAGGTCTTTAATCCGGCAACTAATCAGTACGAACAGGAGTATATGTTCGTTCATGGTGGCTGGAAAAAATTAATTTGTGCAGAATTTGAAACCATAGATTTAATTTGAAAGGATTGGTTATTGCAATGAAAAAGTTTTTTTCCATAAGCCCGTTTCAACCGGTATCACCAAGTAAGGGTGCATTACAGGCAAAGGATTTTATTCTTATAGGTATAATAAATTTTGATGCTAAAATTTAAAGGAGAAAAATTATGGGAAAGCATTTTATGTCAGTTCTCGGAGTAGGACCAAAAGACGATTACAAAACTGCAAATTACAAACTTGATTTAAAAAGCACACAATGTTGTGAAACAAAATACATACAGGAAGCACTGATCTCGTTTATGTTTGATTCGCCGCTTAAAGCTGATGACAAAATAACAGTATTTACAACAGAAGTATCTGAACAAAAACAATGGGCGCCTAATGACAAAGAAGGCCTTAAAGCTATTTTAGAAAAAAAATACCCTGAAAAGGCTCCGTTTAAATCGGTGAATATTCCTTCAGGGAAAAACAACGATGAGCTAATGCAGATTTTTAAAATATTTTATGACAGCATTGAAGAGGGAGATAAGATCATTTTTGATATCACACATAGCTTTAGGAGCATACCAATGTTTGTATTGACTGTGCTATGTTACGCAAGGGTATTGAAGAACATAACAGTAGAAGGAATATACTATGGTGCGTTTGAAGCTGCTGCTACAGATCAAGATAGCTTAAAGCCTGTTCCGATTTTTGACATGACAATGTATATGAATATAATTGACTGGTCTTTTGCTGCACAGCTTATGACTGACTATGGAAATGCAGAAATGATGTGCAAGCTATATGAAGAGCAGAAAAATTTAGTGAATGATGATATGAAAAAACAGCTTGCAATATTTGAAAATCCGGTTAAACGGCTGGAGGAGTTTACAAAATGTATTCAAACTTCACGTGGGAAAATAAACGACAAATCTAAAAAAGAAAACAGTATCAGCAAATCATATGAACGCTTTTTATCATCATATGAAGAGGCTTCTCACAATAATAGTCCACTCATAGAACCGCTGGCTCCGTTGTTTGAAAAAGTTGTTGAAAGCACAAAAGAATTTAATACAAAATCAAATTTAGAAATCGGTTTGGCAACAATTAAATGGTGTATTGATAAAGGCTTTACACAGCAGGGGCTTACAGCACTTGATGAAACTATAAAAACCTATGTTTGTGTTAAATTTGACTTAGACGAAACAAATAAAACTTATAGAGAAAAAATTGCAAAATATGCTTTGAATTTAAAAGCAAAAGATTATAACACTTCTGATATACCCTCATTAATTCGGGATAATTACAAAAATAATGAAAAAGACTTAAATAAATGCAATATCGATATTGATAATTATTGCCATTCGGTTCAAAGGTTAGTTGTTAATATTGAAAATAAAGTATCTGATGTATCAAAGGACATAACAGATTACCGCAATGATATTAACCATTTTGGATTCAGCGCTCAACCATACACATATAATATTCTTCAAAAGAAACTTAAAGATGGATACGAAAAAATATTTGACATAATTCAAAACGACAAAACATTGTCGAAATAAGTAAAAGCATGTATAGGAGGATAACTTATGTCGGGTTTAGTTACTGCACTGTATGATTGCCGAAGCAAGCAGGAATATATCTACCGGACGAACAGAATAAATGAAATATCAGGTGGCTCGGATTTACTGGCAACGCTTTATTACCGTTTTGTTAAGCTTGCATCAGAAAATCACCATATGAAAATAAAATGCGATTGGAAGGGTGATTGGGAGTGTGATTGGAAGTTAGGATGTGATTTTTCGCTTGACAGCTTTAAAAACAGTGATTTAGACGCAGAGGTTCTTTATGTAGGCGGCGGAAATCTGCTTATTATTTATAGAGATGAGCAGAGATATATAAAAGCAAACAAAATTTTGTCGCGTATGCTGCTTGATGAAACATATACTGTCAGCATAATTGCTTCAAAAGTTGACACAACAGAAAATTTTATTGACGACCGAAAAAAACTTTATCAAGAAAATAGAATAAAGAAAAATACCGGAACCTTTACCACACCATGCAATACACTTCCATTTACTCAGGTGGACAGGCTTACATATATGCCTATTGTTGAAAAAGATTTTAAAAAGCAAGAATCTCATTCCCGTGAAAGCAAGTTCAAATTAAAGTCATATAACAATCCTTTAGAAAATTATGACAGTAAATACGCGGATATGCTTTTTCAAAAAGAGCTGAAGTCTTTAACTAAAGTAAAAAATCTTGATGATATGACTACAAAAAAGGGTATTGAAAGCCTGCTCGCTGTAATTTATATTGACGGTAACAATATGGGACAGAAAGTTAAAGACGCAACTAAAGAGAAGAACGGATATACTGAATGTGTAACGGCGCTTAGGAAGTTTTCCATTAATACAGATACAAATTTTATCAGAAACCCGATAAATGCAATAAATGAGTATTTTAAAAATTACAACAAGGACAAAAATGATGAAGACAAAAGAGGTTATCGCCTTGTAATCAGCAGTGGCGATGAAATAACACTTATTTGCAATGCACGTATGGCATTGCCTATTGTAAAAACATATTTTGATACGCTTATTGCTAAGTCTAATTCTGATAATTCTAACAATTCCGCTTGTGCAGGGATAGCTATTTTTCATAGCCACGCTCCCTTTGCCGATGTATACGAGATTGCAGAGCAATGCTGTGAATCAGGGAAAAAACGAGCGCATAAGAATCCGGGCAAAAATTATATCGATTTTCATTTTTGCCATGCGGGAATCACAAACGAGCTTGAGGCTGTAAGAGATTTTCAGGAAATGGGTATAACATCCAGACCATACGAATATGTTGAAGAATTCAAGAAATTTTGTGATATGGGTGAAAAGCTTAAAAACAAGGACATTGGGCGCTCAAATGTTAAGGCTCTCAGCGACGCAATAGTAAAGGGCTATTCCTACTTCAGATATGAAGTCAGCCGTATTAATTCAAGGGTTAAGGGAAAAGATTTTAAGCTTTCTGACACTGAAGAGGAAATGAAGCTGATTTATGACGTTTCCTTGATTTATGATATTTGGTTCAGTGAAAATGGAATTCAGCAGGAGGGAGCAGCAGATGAATAAGATTAAAATAACCTTGAAATCAGATTTATGTGCAGCAAGTGGAGATGGCTTTTCTTCTAGCATTGATACCGATGTATGTATTGACAGATACGGGCTGCCGTTTGTCCCATCAAGACGGCTCAAGGGCTGCCTGCGTGAAGCGGCGGAATACATCGAGCTTGATAGGGATGTAGTAAATAGCATATTTGGTGTTACTGGGAGCGACAAACCGGGTTCTTTAAAAATTTCAGACGCCTTGCTTGAAGATTATGGTATGTTAAGTAAGGAGGCAGACTGCCTTATACACGCCAATAAAATACACGGCGCGGAAATAACAAAATTTTTTACTTCAGTAAAAGCTGAAACAAAGATTGATAGTTCATCAGGCGCTGCTGAAGACAATAGCTTGAGATTTACAAGAACGGTTAACCATTATCTGCCCAAAATCAATAAGGGAGATGAAGATAAGGAAACGGTTTTTATCGCTGATATTGAAATTGATGATAAGTATACAACTGATTTCATGAAAATTTGCAAGGCCCTTAAAAATATCGGCTATAAGCGCAACAGGGGATATGGCGCAGTAAAATGCGAGCTGATTAAATCAGATTGCGCCAATAGGACCGTACTGATAAGCACCGGTGATATTTTAGACAATGAAACCTATACAATCGGGTATACCGTAATTCTTAATGATAATGTTTTTATACCATCAGCAACAGCTGACAGTTCGTATGACTATATCCCGGGAAGCACAGTTTTAGGCGCTTTTGCAGGGAAGTACCTAAGCATTAATAATGAGGACGGTAATTTTGAGAATCTGTTTCTGAAAAATAATATTTGTTTTTCCCCTCTGTACATCACAAAAAAAGAAAACGAATACTCTATACCGGCTGTTCCCTTACTCGGAAGGATTAAAGGAGAAGATGGAGTATTTAATGTTACTGAACGTACCGACGATAAAATAATAAAGCCGTTTAAGAATGGTTATCTTACCGAAAGGTATGAATATATAAAGCCAGTCACAGAAACAATCTATCATCACTCAACTAGTGAAAAAGTTTTGTATACTCAAAATTGTATAAGCAAAGGACAACTGTTCAGCGGAACAATAAGCGGTAAAGGCATATATTTAAAAAGCATACTAAACCTGCTTAATGGAAGTATTCGCTTCGGAAGAAGCAAAACAGCACAGTATTCATTGTGTGATATTGTTTCTTGTGAAATTATTTCCAGCATAAAGCTCAATGAAGTTAAACTTGAAAAAGGTGAGTATTATGCTGCGGTTGCTTTATCTGATATTGTTCTTATGGACGAGTTCGGGAATTATAATCCGTCATATGAGCTGTTAAAGGAAAAGCTTGGAGAAAAATCTGAGCTGTTTTGCTTTAAGCCGGGAAGCAATGATGATAAAATGTCTTTCAGTACGATACGATATAAAGCTATAATGGGCTATAATGCAAAAAGAGGACTGCAAAGCCCTCATTACCGAGTAATAGCTGCAGGAAGTGCCGTTGTATTCAAAGCAGCTGATACGGGAAATATAAGCAAGAATATCCTTATAGGGGAAAAATTCGGAGAGGGCTTTGGACATATTGCAATATATAAATTATCTGAATTTAAATGCAGCAGCACATCAAATGACAAACTATCAGCTAAAGATTTGCCAGTGAAGGGTTTAATATCACAGCTTTTAGACAACAAGCTTGCATATGAAGATATGCGAAATGAAGCAATTGACTTTGTGAAAAATCATATTGAAGAATTAAAGGAGCTTAACGCTTCTACAGTTGGAAGACTTATTCTAATGGCAAAGCAGTCAAAGGTTCGATCAGATTTTGAAAACCGGTATAAATCAATAAAAACGGAAAGTAAAATAAATACAGTGAAATCAATTCTTGAAAAAGCTGATGTAAAGCGTAATAAACTCAAAGACTCTAATCTATGGCGTAATTATGTTCTTATTATTCTTAATCTGACGAAATACAAGCTGAAGGAAAATAAGAAGGAGGACAGCAACCATGACTAATTCACATATTTATTTTAAAATTGTATTTGAACTTATTACTCCGCTTGCTATTGGTTCGGGCAATAATAAAAATACAGACAGCGATGTTATTTGTGACAGCAGGGAAGTGCCTTATATACCTGCAACATCAATAGCAGGTATAATGAGAAGCTGTTTGAAAAATGATGAGCTTAATAAAAGAATTTTTGGCTATGCAGAAGGTGAGAAATCTTTATCCAGCCCTATAAAGATTTATGATGCGGTATTAACAAAAGAAAGCGCAGTTACTGCACGAGATTGCGTAAGGCTTGTCGAAAAAGTCGCAGAAAAGGAAGCAAAATTTGATTTTGAAGCGGTTGAAACAGGCGCAGAATTCACCGGATACGTTGAGCTTGACAAAAACGCCTGTGACTATGAAAAAGATATTATAACTATTTTATCATCAATAAACGATGGATTGTTAAGGTTTGGCTCAAAAAGCACACGTGGCTACGGAAAAATACACCTTAGAAGTGTAACCAAAATACATTTTGATTTTACGGACGGATATGATGAATGGCTTGATTTTGATATGTTTAGCGAAAAATGCTGGGAGGGAGCAGAGAAAATCACCCTGCCAAAATCGGATGTTGCTGCTACGGTTATTTTGCTTTCGCTAAGACAAAAAGGAGCAATTTCAATAAGAAGCTATGTTACAGATGCTCCAAAAGATAAAGAAACTGTTCCTGACTATAAACATATCACACTAAAAGATGGTCCGCCTGTTATTCCGGGGACAAGCTGGTGCGGGGCATTCAGACAGCGCTTTACAGAGTTCTCAGATAAGGAAAGAGCAGAAAAGCTGTTTGGATATGTTAAAGAAAATAATAAAAATTCCAACAAAGCCTCACTGCAAAAAAGTGACAGCAAAAAGAAGTCCGCTAAATCTAAAATTGTTTTTTCTGAAAGCATTATAGATAAACCTATTATAAAACAAATAACAAGAAATTCAATCGACCGTTTTTCCGCAGCAACAAAAACGTCTGCACTTTATACTGAATTTACATGCTATAACGGAACAACAGAGCTTGAAATACTTCTTGATAATGATGCTGATGCAGCTGACAGAAATATATTGTCGGCGGTAATAGCAGACTTGGATAACGGTTATCTTGCTGTTGGAGGGCTTACTTCAATTGGAAGAGGAATGTTCACTGTTGAAAAAATTCTTGTCAATGGTGTGGACAAAACACAGCAGTTAAAAGAAAAGTGCTTGGACAATTTAATTTAGGGGGCAAATGGTATGAGTGAAATCAAATGTGTAAAAGAATTCGGTACGGCAAACGAAGACAGCATTGCCGATATTATAAAACAGCATATACCTGAAAATGCTGTTATCTATAAGATGTATACAGACAAATATGAGTGTGATAAAAGCTCTGATATTTCAGATATAGAGCATCTTCTTGAATTACGGGCATTTAATAAGGATTCTGAGCTTAAAATATCCCGTTCATCAATGTGTCAGCAGTTTTGCTGGCGATTAATTGACGATTTGGACTTTAAGGAACGTCTTAAGTGCGGAGGAGATGATCCGTTTGATAATTGTTTTGACATGCGAACACTTGATGATACTCAATATTTGGATATTGATACAAACAAAAATAAAGATGACACGTTTAATTATACAGCAACAGGCGGAGGAAAATATTCATTGCCAATTAGTAATGCAGAAAAAGTTAAAATCAGAAACTATGTCGATTATGATGAAGAGGGCATCGCTTTTATCTGTGATTTTAGAATAGTAAAGCTTTTAAAGAAAGGAGAAGTTGATGATGAGTAGCTTCGAGATTGATTATACAAATTTGTTCGTAAACCCATATAACTTTGTGCGTCTTGGTGGAAATGTCAGCCGAAGCGCCTTAAATTACGGTGATAAAACGGGCGTAATAAGCTGTTCGTTATTTCTGACAAGTCCAATGGCTCTTCCTGACAGTAGCACAAAGAAAATAGATAATAACCATTCCTCTATGTCTTTTTTTCAAATAGATAATAAACCTGTTATTCCCGGCAGTGAAATTCGCGGAGTTATACGTTCTGCTTATGAGGCTCTATCTAACAGCTGCCTTTCGGTAAATAACAACAATATACTAAGCGCCAGAAGTTTACATATACGAAAACCAGGGTTAATAAGATTTTCGGAGGGAAAATGGCATTTATATTGCGTAGAACAATGTCGCAAGTTAAAAGCTGATGGCTCAGACGATTTTAACGAGGATTCTTGTAATTTTAAGCGAACATGGAAAAGTTTAAAAGGCAAAATCACTACATACCAATTTAAAACAAGCCTTAAAGAAATTGAATGTGTTGATCTTGATAAATCAATAGAGGATTATGAAATTATAAATAAAATTTATATTGATAACGAAAAGGTAAACGACGAAAAGGTTAAGCTGGATACATTTTGTATTCATCCTAAAAAGGACGGAAAATGTTATCCCGTTTATTATCTTCCATTCGATTTTGAGGGAAAAACTTTTATGTATCTTTCACCGGCACAGATATCACGTTCTGTTTTTCATAATACTGTTAATGATCTTTTAGGGTCGCATAAACACTGTACTGATCCTAATGAAGTTTGTGACGCATGTAAGTTGTTTGGAATGATAGGAGAGAAAACTAAAAAAGATTCAATTTCTGCTATAGCATCAAGAGTTCGTTTTACGGACGGCTGTATTGACGGCAATTACAGCTTTCAGAATAATGTTATATTAAGCGAACTGTCAAGCCCGAAAATATCGTCAGTTGAATTTTATTCTCATGCATTTGATATGAATAATTTATGGAACTACGATTCAAAAGGTATTGGGCTTAACGGAAGGAAGTTTTATTTTCATCATAATGGTAACTATACTGCTAACGAAGCTAACAAAATAAATATAACAACACAGCTTTTAAATAAAGGTGCTAAATTTAATTTTGATGTTTATTTCGACCATGTGACTGAAGAAGAGCTTAGAAAGCTGGTTTGGACGCTTACTATCGGTGAAAATTCTCAGGACGGAATTTTACAGCATAAGTTAGGGCATGGAAAGCCTCTTGGCCTTGGAAGTGTAAAAATAACAATAAATCAAATTAAAACAAGAAATTTTGATAAGGCAAGCTTAACTTATTCTGAAAATGTTTGTAATATAGATGAGTTTTTCAAAGAAAATCCATTTGATGCAAATGCAGAGTATTATAAAGATTTTATTAAAATAGCAAATATAAATACTGTTAAAGAAAAAAATGTAAGTTATCCAATTGCTAGTAACGGAAAAGATAATATCAAAAATGCAAATGCTTCTCATCAATGGTTTACTGCTAACCATGATTTGGGCAAAATACATATAGGTGACGAACCAATAAAGCTTTATTTTACGTTGCCTAGGCTTGCTGATAAAGATTTAACTCTTCCTGCGTTTAAGTCGTGTGACAAAAATAATAATTCAACCCCAAAAGAAAAAACACCTAAAAAGAATAACAGCTATAACGGACCTACCGAATTTAAAAGTAAAGATCAGAACAAGATACAATATGAAAAAGTACGTTGTCGAAAATGTAAAAAGGAATTCAATGTTCAGAAAAGTTTCGGAAATATTAAACAAGTCAAGGAAGTCGAATGTCCAAACTGCGGCAATAAGTTTAAATCCCAGCCACTTTAATACTGAGGTGAAAAATGCTTAATCAAACAGATATATTTACTTCTGACGGGGATATTTCGGATATCAAGTCCGATATAACTGTTAAAATTCATGGAGCTGTTATGGCTCTTGTTAAAGCGGAATATGCCGAAAAACTGCACAAACAGGAATATCACCCGTTTTCAATTTTTACCCTTCCGCGTCAGGGGGGATATCTTATTCGAGTATCAACACTTAATGATGAGGCTGAACAGATAACGTCTGTATTATGCAAAGAAAAAAAGCTCATTATTTTTGGCATGAGTGAGCCGCTTGAAATAGTCGGATATGATAAAAGCACACCAATCAGTGCCGAAACAGCAGGGAAGTATATATCTCAAAATATCTGCCGGCTTAATTTTGTGACTCCTGCAGTTATAAAAAGCGGAGGGAAACCGTGCTGTAAGCCTGATATTGTCAAATATTTCTATTCAGTTGTGCTGAAATATAATGCTTTTGAGGGGGAACAGCTTTCCTTCAGTGATTTTCAGACTGCATTTGATTCTGCGGAATTTAGCTCCTATTCTTTACAAAGTGTTTCTTATAATGTCAGCGGAAATACTTATTCCGGAATGACAGGGTTCTGCGATATCAGGCTTCCCAAGAACCTTGAGCAGGCAAATTTGCTCAAAAAAATGTTTGCTTATGCGACATATAGTGGGGTTGGTGCAAAAACAGGCCTTGGAATGGGCGGATTTGTCATAACTTAATGACGGTGCTTTCAGGGCATTATCTGTATGTTATTATTAAATTCATAAAACAAAAAACACGCTGTTGCTATCAAATGCGGCAACAGCGTGTTTTTACTGCAGTACGTTTAACAGTGGTATTTTCTTTGATAATTAGTCTTAAACTAATCGCTCAATTATGTATCCTCACTTAATATCAAAATCTTGGGAGTGGAAATTGCTGATCAATAAAGTAAGCACCTTATCAGTCTTGCTTTCTTCCAAAGCTAATCCATCTGCCGTCAATATCTTCTATCGTAAATTCTTTGTTGTTATAATCCGTAACGGCTAACGGACGAACAATATTTACCCCTTTGGCTTCAAATTCCTGCTGAAGCTCCTCCTGATTATTGGTTATGAAATAAGCATCCTCTCCATAGCCATATAGTTTGCGGTTTGGAATTACTGCCTGCCCGTTGCTTTGCGTAAGGACAATTTCTGTATCACCTCGGTAAAGGCATATATGTGGTTCTGCTACATCAAGATAATCTACTCTCCTAAATCCCATTTTTTCAGAATAAAAGCAAGCCGTTTTTTTAATATCCGGTGTAGGGAACACACAAAGCAGTGATAATAAATCCATGTTGTTTTCTCCTTATGTTAATTATTAACCTAACAAAACCATACAGTATGTCAGTATGTATATTATAAACTATAAATATACACAAGTCAAACTTCTTTTTCTTACCAGCTTATATTCCAGCATCTCGTTAAGCTGCTCAATCAGGGTCTTCTGGCTTATGCTCTTTATTCCGGATTTCAGTTCAGAAAGAGAGCAGCCCTTGTTTTTCAGCTGCCACAGAATGATGGTTTTCCACTTTCCTTTTGTTATGTCGTGGGTAATTTCCAGAGGGCAGGTATACTCTTTTCTTGTTTTCATAGTCAGCTCCTTACATATTGCCGGAAAGGTTCATAATAATGGCACTTACCGCAATAGGACAGGTTTCACACCGCAGAATCCTTTTGCCCAGCCATACCGGAACAGCCCCCGCAGAAACAGCCTTATCAACCTCTCCTCGTTCAAAGCCGCCCTCCGAGCCTATCATAACGGCAATGGATTTACTGCCGTCAATGCCAGCGTCATAAAGCTTTTTCCCCTCGTTTTCATAGCAGATAATTTTTATATCACTGCCCTGCATATCACAAACAGCTTCGTCAAAGCTCATAAGCGGAGCAATTTCGGGAACAATCCCCCTGCCTGCCTGCTTGGCGGCCTCAAGTGAAATTTTGCGCAGGCGCTCAAGCTTTTTGTCAAACTCCTTTTTATCGGGACGCGCAACACACCGCTTTGACAGGAACGGAACAATTCTCGATACTCCAAGCTCCGTTGTTTTTTGTATGATAAGCTCAAGCTTGTCAAGCTTAGGAAGAGCCTGATACAATGTCAGCATAACAGATGGCTCGCTTTTTGTTGGGAAAGACTCCGTAACGGAGCAGACAACCTCGCTGTCGGAAATGCTTTCAATCCTGCAGATATAGTCAACACCGCTGTTGCAGAAGGTTATATCGTCACCGACTTTCATTCGCAGTGAACGCCCTATGTGCCGTGCGTCATCACCTGTAACGGTAATAGTTCCGCCGTTAACTGTATCGGTAAAAAATCTTGGCATAAATTTATCAGCCCTTTGCTTGATTAATTTTAAAAATAATGGTATCATAATAAAAATAGACGATTTTGAAAGGATTTGTAAACATGAACAGCCTTGAAAACATAATAAAATCAAGACGAAGCATAAGAAAATTTCTGCCTGATTCTATTCCAGAAAGGGATATTAAAGAAATTATTGAATCAGCAGTAAATGCTCCAAGCGCCTGCAACAGCCAATGCTGGCATTTTATAGCGGTGCAAAGTCCAGAGCTTAAAGAAAAGCTTGCTAAAGCCTGCGAAGAATTTGTTGAGGAATTTTACGCTGACGCTGATTATGAAGAAAATGTTATCCCAAACCGAGCAAAAAATATGACCTTTTTCCGAAATGCTCCGCTTGTAATAGCTGTATTTCTCACGCATATGGAGTACCGCGACCATAGGGTAACGGAGTATTATGCAAAGAAAGGCTACACGCAGGAAGAAATGATTAAATCACTAGGCAGTCCCGATATTCTTTCCGTCGGTGCGGCAATACAGAATATGCTTTTAACCATACATGAAAAAGGTCTTGGAGCTTGCTGGATGAACAATCCTGTTGCTGCCGAAAAGAACATATGCCGTGTGCTGGACGTTCCTGAGGATTATCACCTTATGGCGCTTATCCCCGTAGGCAAGCCTGCCTATGCTCCGGGAGAAAAAGTCCTCAAGCCTATGGAAGAGGTTCTTGAAATAAGATAAAATTATTATACATCTTATTATTACATTTTACAATACAATTATTTCTATACAGATTACAGAAAGGATGTGTTGTAATGGTAGATTTCTACAAAGAATGGTATACCGGCTTTGAAGAAGGATTGAAAAAGATGGACAGCAAGAGTAGGACTATACTTCTAACTGAATGCGGACATGCCTGTTCAGAATCTTATACAAAGCAGGAATATATAGATGCATATTCAAATTCTTTAAACATCACACAGTTTTTTGAAAATCTTAGAAGAAAATTTCCGGAACTGATTGTTGAACCCATTGAGGACGGAAAAACATATGATTTTGTATACTCATTCTGTGCATGCGATCTTGTTAAAAAGAGATATATAAAATCACCGCTTATGTGTGAATGCTCAAAACAAAGCTTGCTGTACAACCTTGAAACTGTTTTTGGCAAAGGTAAAGTTAATATAACGTTACTTCAGTCAATTCTCGGCGGAAGTAACAGCTGTCGTTTAAGAGTTCAATTTTTATAAGTAAAAGGATAAAACTATGCCAAACAAAAATCAGCCGCAGGAACGGCTTGACAAATACCTGTCGTCACAGCTTAACATATCAAGAAGCGATGCAAAGGAGCTTATAAAAAAACGCTCCGTAAAAGTGAACAGTGATATTGCTAGGTTGTATGATACAAAAATACACCCGGAAACCGACCGGGTTTTTGTGGAAGATAGAGAAATAGTATACAGAAAGTATATTTATATAATGATGAACAAGCCGCAGGGAGTAGTCTGCTCAACAAAGGACGGAGTGTCAAAAACGGTTCTTGAGCTTGTTCCGGACGAGCTAAAAAGGAAGAATTTGTTTCCGGCAGGACGTCTTGACAAGGACACAGAGGGTTTTGTTTTTATTACCGATGATGGAGCGTTATCCCATAATATACTTTCTCCCGCCAAACACGTTGACAAAGTTTACTATGCCATATTGGAAAAAGAAGCCGACGAAAGCTACATAAGTGCTTTTGAAGGCGGCATGAGAATTGACGGCGGAGATGTGTGCAAGCCTGCAAAAATCGACATCTGTGCTGATAAGCACGAAGTTTTTATTACAATAAGCGAGGGTATGTATCACCAGATTAAGCGTATGCTTATGGCACTTGGGAACAATGTTGTATACTTAAAGCGTATACAAATCGGCGGAGTGAAGCTTGACGAAAATCTTGCTCTCGGGGAGTGCAGAGAAATGTTGCACAAAGAAGTTGCTGAACTTTTGTCAAAATAATAACACCAAAACATTCCACAGCCTTGTGTCTGGTATATTTTCGTCAAACTTAATAAAATAGGAATTGTAAGTTTGGGTAATAAGTGACTTGAAATTACTATATGTAATTTGGTATTATATTATCATAGCCGAGTGAAAATGAATATGTGATTGTATATTATTTTATCGGAAACAAATTTAGGGAGGTCCGTGTATTATGGCAAGTTTGTCACTCAGATCAATTTATAAGAAATATCCCGGCGGTGTTGTTGCCGTTTCTGATGTTAATCTGGAAATTAGGGACAAGGAGTTTGTAATCCTTGTTGGTCCGTCAGGATGCGGTAAGTCTACAACTCTTCGTATGATTGCAGGTCTTGAAGAAATTTCAGAGGGTGAGCTTTACATCGGCAACCGTCTTGTAAACGACGTTGCTCCTAAAGACAGAGATATTGCAATGGTTTTCCAGAACTATGCTCTTTATCCTCACATGACTGTATTCGAGAACATGGCTTTTGGTCTTAAGCTCCGTAAGGTTCCTAAGGACGAAATCAGCCGTAAGGTTGAGGAAGCTGCAAGAATTCTCGACATTTCACACCTGCTTGACAGAAAGCCGAAGGCTCTCTCCGGCGGTCAAAGACAGCGTGTTGCTCTTGGTCGTGCTATTGTTCGTGAGCCACAGGTATTCCTGCTTGACGAGCCACTTTCAAACCTTGACGCAAAGTTAAGAGCTCAGATGAGAACCGAGCTTTCACTTCTCCATCAAAGACTTGGAACAACATTTATTTATGTAACACATGACCAGACAGAGGCTATGACCATGGGTGACAGAATTGTTGTTATGAAGGACGGTTTTGTTCAGCAGGTTGATTCACCTCAGAACCTGTATTCTTCACCTGTAAATCTCTTTGTAGCCGGCTTTATGGGTTCACCTCAGATGAACTTTGTTGATGCTGTTCTGAGAAAGATTGAGGACAGATATACTGTTGAATTCGGTTCATCTGACACAAAGACCTCAAGAGGAAAGAAATATTACATTGAAATTCCTGAAGCAAAGGTTGACGATGTTGCACTTTCCGAATATGTCGACAAGGAAATTATACTTGGTATTCGTCCTGAAAATATTCATGATGAAGAGATGTTTATTTCAGCTGCTAAGACAGGTGTTATTGAATGTCAGGTTGAACTCACTGAAATGATGGGTGCTGAAACATTCCTTTACCTGAAATGTGAAGGTATTCCTCTCACCGCAAGAGTTGACCCAAGGTCAACAGCACGTCCTCAGGATACTATTAAGGTTGCTATCGATCCTAACAAGATTCACATCTTTGACAAGGAAACTGAAAAGGCTGTTATTAACTGATTGTAATACGGCGTTGCACATAATCCTGTGTGCAACGCCTTTAACTTAAGAAAGGACATGATATTATGACTGAACCAAGAATTATAGCCTGCTGCGGTGTTGAATGTCAGACGTGTGTAAAATACAAAGCAGAGGAATGCAGAGGGTGTCCAGAAGAAGCAGGAAAGCCATTCTGGATTGAATATGTTGACAAGGATGTCTGCCCTATATATGAATGCTGTGTTAAAGACAAGAAGTTTGCAAACTGCGGAAAATGTTCTAATTTTCCGTGCAGCAAATCATACGAATGTAAGGACCCATCAATAAGTGATGATGAATTTGAGAAGATTTTGATACAACAGGCAAAAATTTTTAAAGAATACAACGAACAATAAAAACAGCCCTGCAAAACAAATTGCAGGGCTGTTTTTTTAGCAATTGCAGTATCTGTCCAGATAGCAGGTATCGGTAGTGACAATACCCTTTGCGTTCCCCGTTACGGAAACAGAGGAAATACTGAGATTAGTGTTATTTCCGAAAGAGATATAATCGTTGATATCCTCGCCGTTGTAGCCGCTGTACCGGCAGAACCTTGCTTTGTTTGCTCTTTCGCTGTAAAACAGACGAAAGTCAAGCCCGAACGCAGGAGGTTTAGACAGCCACTGCTTGTCAAAGGCAATATACTTATTCCGGACGATACCTCTCTGGGTGCCAAAGCCGTCGGTATAGCTGTATGAATTATACGTATCATTTGCGTCCTTCATGTAAACCTTGCTGATTACTTTTGATAAATCAGATGTTGTTCCGTATGAAATAATTTTTCTGTATGGAACAACATAAACAGGATTTTCATGCCGGTTAAAGCGTATTTGATTCGTTCCGTAAATATACGGATAACTTGCTTTAACCGCAAGGCACAGAATAACAATAGCCTCCCACTGGCTGGCATGCTCCTTTATATAGACATAATTAACGGTCGTGGTGTTGTTTTCCCATGTGACATTAGGAATAGCGGTATAATTGCTCATAAGCGTGTTAAGGCACGGCTTTGATAGAATTCCCGGAGCAAGCTCATTCTGCCCAAGCATAGATGTAAAGCTTCTTGATTTAACGGTCAGAACACTGCCGGAGCTGCCAAAGCTCATTTCGGAACTGTCAAGAATGCCGTAATGAACAAGCTTGCCGTTAATAGTAAACTTGACCTCGTATATTTCGCCCGGATCAGAGCTGCACAAAACTGAAGCAGAAAGAAGTCCGTATGGGGTATATCTTTCC